>Ga0335075_10000124_pt1 | contig 151840 bp, 119 predicted proteins | sample Lox_Sample_24_FD_206723 | JGI IMG/M metagenome (GOLD analysis project Ga0335075, IMG submission 206723) | Soil microbial communities from Loxahatchee National Wildlife Refuge, Florida, United States - Lox_Sample_2.4 | ecosystem: Environmental > Terrestrial > Soil > Wetlands | place: USA... | reverse complement strand
AATCGGCAAGAATTTGCGCGCGTTGTTCCGGTGTCCGATGCGGACGCTTTTTCAATAAATCTTCCATGCCCCGACTTTGCCAGAAGTTGCTTCGCCTTGCCTAGTCGGGGTTAGTAATACGGATACGAACAAATGGCGAATTCTTTGCCCGTTCAAGGTTATGGTTCAACTCCCGCCGCGCGCACCACTTCAAAATTCAGATTCGCTTCGGAATATTGGAGTGATGTTTTGGACGTTTGATTATGGTCAAAGCGCCAAGCAACTTGCAGAAGTTTTTGCGAATTAATAGAAAAACTGCCAGCGCTGTTCCCCCCAATACAGAAATCGTCGGTTCCGGAACAGGCGTGGCGGTGATTTCCATTTCAAAAGGCGAATGGCTGGTATCCGGTGTCCAATTCAAGCCGTCACTCGACAGCGCAAAAGTGGGAGTTAGGCTCCAATTATCGGGCGATGAATAATTAGCATCGCTCGCATAATTCCAGTACTTCGTAAAAACTTGGACACCCCCCGATGATTGCGAGGGGTCTGAAGCCGTGAGAACAAGCCAATAAAGGGTTGAGGGAGATAATGTAATCCCACCGTCGCCCAGGCTGATTCCGGGAACGCCGCCGTTATTGCTATAAAATGATGATTCTGTTGTGGGTGCGGCCATAGCGTTAATTAGGATAGGCCCATTCAAAATGTAGCCCGCAGACGCAGGCCCTGTCTCAAATGATTGGGCTATCCATGAATCACTTCCATAAAGAGTACTACCCCCCAAAGGCTCACTCAAGTTGGACAAATATAATTCGAAACCAGGGGAAAGCGGTCCCTGTGGGCGCACCACAAGGGGAATCATAAAAAACGCAATTAATAAAAAAGTTGCCAGCCGCCTGATTACAAAATGCGTTGCATTCATTAGGGAAACCTCAACATCACGAGCGATCGATGTCAACTAGATTTCTCTTCACGCGAACGGGACGCGCGTTACCGCGCGTTGGCGCACCGAAGCGGTTGACGAGGCGTCAACCGCCGCACGCGAGGGCGCGTGCGCTCCCACCCACGCGGAATTTAGCCTTGCTTATATTGTGATTCAGGTTAATATGAAACCAAGCACCGACTTCAAAGACGCGTTGGCGTTTTTGTATTGGTGCCTGAAAGGCGAGATGAATTATGAATCCGTTGTCACTGTTCGCAGCGGTTTTGGCGTTTGCCGACCCGTGGGTTGCACAAAGCGGGGCTATTGTGGTTGTGGCGCTCTCGGTCGGAGCCATTATTCGCAGCAAGATGCCATAGCATAGAAACCGGCCCACTCCATTTGCCGGAAGCAACGAGCAACCGGCGCAACGCCAATTTGACGCTCGCGCCGTGAGTGAGGGTGTGTTGTTCCTGATCCGCCCGGCGCGGCGATATGGATAAATGGATTGATGGATTTCTGGATTGTTGGGGAAGTCCGCAATCTGTGGTGGCTGCGGTGCAAACCGCCACACTTTTTCCTTTTTAATTTTTCCTTCTCAGACTCCCTTAATCCATTTCCGGTCTTCCCAGACGGCCTTGATGGAGGTCAAATTGCGTGAATCGAAAATATGTTTTGCAGCGCCGGCCACATTGCCCTTCTTCAAATTACTCCAGGCGTCGCTCATGCTGACGGCCACGAACTGCAGGACGCTCGGGTCGCGGTAGCAGTCAATCATGCAGCGGGTGCAACCGTCGCGGATGAGCTTCGAATCGTCCCAATCCCAAACTTTGCACATGGGTTTTTCCCAGTAATGACAGCGATACAGGTCGAGGTTCCAGTCCAGGTAAAAGTATTTGTATCCGCCCAGGCAGCCGAACTTTTCCTTTTCACCGCGCAAATGCCGCTGCATTTCGTCCAGCGATTCCGAGGGATTGACCACGGGAAATCCGCTTCGCGCTTTCATCGTCTTGATTTTGCCGAATAGTTCGATGAGTTCGTCTTTGGAATAGTTCACCAAACCGCTGCTGCTGAAGCTGAGGTAACTGCTGGCGAGCGAGGTGAGGGGATAGCTGAACGTGCAGCTCTTGAACCCGAGCGTTTCTAAAAACGCCGGCAATTTTTCGTAATCGTCGATCAGGCGGCTGGCGGTGATGCTGGCGGTGGTTTGAATGCCTGCGGATTCGAAAAACTCGTTGGCCTTCTTGATTTTTTTGCAAACGTCCGGCAGGCCGCGGTTTTTTTCATGCTTCGCGATGTCGTGGGCGTCAATCGACATGATGACGCTGGTCAGGCCGTCGCCGGCGAGATTTCGCATGTTCTCGTCGTTCCACAAACCGCCGTTGGTGCAGATCATGGGGCGAATGCCGTTTTCCGCGGCGTAGCGCGTCATGGCGCGCAGGTCGCGATGGACCATCGGTTCGCCGCCTACGAAGAGGAGATAGCCGATGTGATTTTTGACCGCCATGTCTATGGCGAGCCTGGCTTCATCAAAAGTCACGCTGCGGCGGGCGCGGGGATCAAATTTGGAACGGGCGAACCCGCAGAAATCGCAGTCGGCGTTGCAGATATTCGTGATGGCGAATTGCAAATAGCCGGGACCGCCGTGGTCCAGGACCTCGCCCAGGAGCTGCAACGCGCCTTTTTTGGGCCGCGACACGGGACGGGAAAAGTCGCGAGCGGCCGAAGGCGAATAGGATTTCGCTTCGGTCGGCGTGGCGATGGCCGGAGTGTCATTCATGCAAAGACAGACATTGTGGCGGGGGTAAATGTTCGGGGCAAATCTTCTTTTGGTCCGTTTCTTTCGTTATTCAGGCATTTTGCCCCATAATTCTCCGTCCTCGGAGCAGGTAACATTACCGTGATTTCGGCTTTGCGCAAATGAATTAAACGATGCGTCCAATCCGTTAGAAGCAGAAAAAAAATGAGGAATTCAGGAACAAAGGAAACCGGGAACCGAGGCCGTTGCGAATCCTGAAAGGATTCAATCACTCAGCCCATGGTTGCCGACTCTGGGAGGCTACCATGGGTAAAACGCCAATCCGATTCCCATCAACCCCAAAGGGGTTGCATCAAAAGACGGCAATCATTCGTTCCTTCCCAAAAATTGTGGCGATCGGACCTTGATTATATAACAAATCAATGTTCGGTTCGATTTTATCAATTAACCCGTCAGGGTCCGAAGCTTTAGCTTGCGCTTGCCGGTGGCAAACTGAAATATCGAATGAATCATGAGCGAACTGAAAGGCTACTGCCCGAATTGCAAGAGCGCCGTCAAAGAAAGTGCTCTGTTTTGCCCGAATTGCGGGCACACATTCGAGCAAGCCTCGATCGGCGCTCAAACTGAGAACCAGGACAAAAGCCCCGGTTTAATGGACCACCTTTTGGCCGCTGTGCGCGTGCTTGGTATTATTCTGCTCGTTCTGGCCGGAATGTTCCTCGTTTTCCTGGCATTCCTGTACGCTGCGTGTTCACACATGAATATATGACGTGTCCACAATGCCAAAAGGAATTGCCGGAAAATATCGAGGGACATCGATGCCCTTTTTGCGGGAGCGAGTTTTCTGGAAATCCCGTGCCCGTTTTGCAACCACAGCCATCCGGACAATTTCAATTTAACTGGCAGTTATTTTTGTTAGCGATGCTGTTGCCGTCGGCTGTGACGCAAATTGCCGCGCTCATTTCTGGCCGCGCAACGGGTCCGCTGATCGATGGCCCCGCCGAGGGTGTTTGCGTTGCTGTCGGTGTGGTGAGCGGGGTGATCGGTGGCATCATTTGCGGCGTAATGATCGCCGTTAATTCAGGACTGACGTTGCCAGGCAAGATCGTGCTGTCGATTCTCTTATCAGGAATGATGATCGTTGTTTGTCTGGCGCTGTGTTGTTTCGGATGCGCGGTCGGGTACGGAGGCAGCAAATTATAGTATGAATGTGCTTGCAACAACTTTCCGGCTTACCGACGAACTGCTCAAGCGCACGACGTCGCGCTGCACGATTTGCCATGCGCCGTGCCCGGCGGAGGTATGGCGCACTGGCGGCATTCCATCGAAAGTTCTGCTCAAGCGCACGTGTTCCGCCCACGGCGAGATGAGCGTGTGCATCGCTTCGGACGCGAGGTTTTATTGGCTCGCGCGCGGCAAGGACGAAAACGCCTGCGGCTGCGGCCCGGGACAATGTTGCTCGGCGGACGGATCGAGCGTCGGAACGCTTGGCCGCAATGCCAATCTCGATGGCGCGCTTGGCGTGATGGAAAAGCTGTCAACGTGCCTGGCGCTCATCGAAATCGTTAATTCGTGCAATTTAAAATGCCCGACGTGCTTTTCCGATTCGCCCGTTGGCGCCGGCGCCCGGGTGGACGCGGTGCCGCTGGAACAATTGCAGGCGCGAATCCAGGGTGTGATTGATCGGAAAGGAAAGATTGAAATCCTCCAACTTTCGGGCGGCGAACCGACGTTGCATCCCAGGTTCTTTGAACTGCTCGGCTGGCTCCATGATAATCCGGGCATTGATTATGTTTTGCTGAACACGAACGGTGTGCGGATTGCGAATGACGACGAATTCTCAGGCAAACTGGCCAAAACATTTCGCTACGGGAAATTTCAATTGTATCTGCAATTTGACGGTCCGCAGGAAGCCGGCCAGGCATTTTTGCGCGGCGCGGATTTGCGGGCCATGCGCGAGCGTTGCCTCGAGCGTTGCCGCGAAATGAAACTGCCCGTGACGCTGGCGATGACGGTGACGCCCGAGAATTTGCCGTTTCTTTGGCAGTCGGTCGAATTCGGTTTGCGCTGGCCAAACGTCCGCGGCATCGCGTTTCAGCCGATGTTCAACAGCGGCCGCATCCCCGAAGCCAAGGCACACCGGCTGAATACGGCCGATATCATTTTGGCCTCCGTCGCGCAATCGGATGGGAAATTGCGATTTGACGATTTTACGCCGTTGCCGTGCGGCGATCCCAATTGCGCGACCATCGGTTATTTGTTGAAAGTGGGCGGAGAAATCCGGTCCGTCAGCGATTTCATTGATTTCAAAAATGTGCAGGGATTTTTGGGCACAAAAATCCGGTACAAACTCGAGGACCTGATGAAATGCGGTTGCGAATCCGAGCCATTGGGCGAATTGCTCCGGCAATTCGAGTTGGATGAATCGCACACGTTCCGCCTATTCATCAAACCGTTCATGGACGCCGCCACGTGGGACGAAGACCGGATTGACCGCTGCTGCACGCACGTCATTCGGCCCGATGGCAAGCTGGATTCGTTCTGCCGTTACTATTCGGGTTTTGCGCAACCAGATTCATCGTCCTCGTCCTCGAAAAAATGAACAACGACCCCAAATTAAGTGACAAAAATCCCGCAATGCTCACCATCGGTTGCCTTATGGTCGGTCTGTTGCCGATTGTGATATTTCTTATTGCTCTTTCCGGGAACTATTCGAATCAGCCGCCGGATATCGTATTCCTCCTGGTACTTTGCATCCTTTGCAATTCGCTTGGCGGATTCGGCTGTGCGCGCAATGTAACAAATTGGGTGGCGCGGTTTTTTCTCGGATTATTTTTAGCGTTTTGTTTCTTTGTTCTTAGTGTCGTTGCCGGGCTCTTTATAGCGTGTTCGCATATGCAATTTTGATTTCATGAAATGGCCGCTTATACATTCGACAGGTTACGGCTGGATGATGCTGGCCGGCATCTTTGTAAGTATCGTCTTTTGGTCGCGACTGGCGCGGCGGGACGAGCGGCTCGTGCTCATTTACATCTCGGCGCTGGTGTCCGCGTTTCTTGGCGCGAAAGTCGTATATTTGGCGTCGGAGGGCTGGCTCTATTGGAATGATCCGAATCGCTGGGTGATTTGGGCTACGGGCAAATCCATTACCGGTGCGCTGCTCGGCGGGTATTTGGGCGTGATTATCGCCAAGCGCCTCCTCGGTTATATCGCGGCAACCGGAGATTGGTTCGCGGTCATTGTGCCCATCGGCGTCATGCTCGGGCGAATCGGCTGTTATCTCAATGGCTGTTGCCTGGGCCGCGAATGCCAGCCGGCCTGGTACACGATTGCCGACGTCCACGGCATCCAGCGCTGGCCGGCGGTACCAGTGGAATTTCTGTTTAACGCGATCATGCTCGGTGTTGTTCTGCTATTTCGCTGGGGAAAGATTGCGCCCGGCCAGCTCTTTCATATTTACCTGATTGCGTACGGCATTTTCCGTTTCTTCCACGAATTTCTTCGCGATACCCCGTCGATTGCCGGGCCATTCTCGGGGTACCAGTTTGCGGCGCTCGCCGTGGCGGCGCTTGGGGTGATTGGATATATCCAGCGGAAAAATGAAACTGAATTAAGAATCAAAACTGAAAAATCGGCAGGGACGGTGCGCTTCGCCAGCCTAAAACAGCCCGATGATGCGCGGTAGAACGTCCGAGGTCCGTGAACCTTTCGCTCGCGCTTGCCGTCTTGGAGTGCGGTGGCAAGTCTGCGCGACACCGCTTTCGGGCGTCGTTGGATTTTCGAATTGCAATTGACGACCATCGGAGACTTTTTGGGTTCGTGGCTCACATGCTTGCGGTCTTGGCTACGGCAGTCGTTTCACATTTTTTGGGTGTAGGTGGTGAAACGACGAAACGGGATCGCAAACGGGCCTTTTATTGGGGAATTTAAAGACTTTGAGGAAACGGGGTGCAGGAGCGAAGAGAAGATGGAATTTTTGGCGGCGGGTGGTAGCGCCACTTGCGAAGAGCGCCGACCTCCATCTAAACATCGAACACCGTTTGAATGTCCAACGACGTCCGAAAGCGGTGTCGCTCAGACTTGCCACCGCACTCTAAGACGGCAAGCGCGTTCTCACGAATCTTTTGGGGCCGCCCGATCGCACTCTCGGGTTCCTTCCCATCTGCATGGTTGCGGTTAAATCCTGAATCGAACCGTTTTGTCATGGACAAAGCTTTTCCCGGGAATAAAGTTCGAAAAATGAAAGCGACATTGTTTATTTTTTCAGGATTGCCCGCGTCCGGAAAAACGACGTTGTCCAGACAGCTTGCCCAATCTAAAAAGGCCGTTTATTTGAGGGTCGATACCATCGAGCAAGCCTTGAGAGATCTTTCGTATGATATACAGGAGGAAGGTTACAGTCTTTGTTACCGGATAGCGCTTGAGAATCTCCAATTGGGAATTAGCGTCGTGGCCGATTCCTGCAACCCAATTGAACTGACGCGGCGCGCATGGGAACACGTTGCCAGGAAAGCCGAGGCGGATTTCGTAAATATAGAAATCATTTGCTCGGATAAATCAGAGCACAAAAAGCGAGCCGAGAACCGAACAACGGATGTTAAAGGTCTCAGGCCCCCAACTTGGGAGGAAATAGAAAACCGCGAATATCACCGGTGGCAACAAGGCAGAACGGTCATTGATACGGCGGCGCGGACTGAAAAAGAGTGTTTCCAGATGCTCCTCCGCGCAATTGACGAAGTATAGTTTGCCTTTCGCACCTGGACCGCGCATGCATTGGGTCTGTGAACCTACGCTCGCGCTTGCCGTCTTGGAGTGCGGTGGCAAGTCCGCGCGACACCGCTTTTAGACGTCGTTGGACTTTCAAACGATAATTAACGCATCAGAGGCAATACGACCTCCCCGGACTTGCACCGGAGTACAGAGCTTCGAGCCTGGACTAATTACGAAGCTGGCCTGCAACAGCGTTCCGAAAGCGGTGTCGCGCGGACTTGCCACCGCACTCCAGGACGCAAAGCGAGTTCTCACGAATCTTCTCGGTCCTGGACGGTCCAGGTTGTGGTATGTGGGCCGTGGGTAAAGGGGATCATTTCTTACCACTTTCCCAGGATGCACGATTCAATAGGCCCAATTCATGCTCACAATCCCGGATGAATTCTGATGGCGGAATAGCTATAGCAATTGGTTATGCGGTCGCAGGCGCCTTCTTCGGACTGGCTTATTGGATTTGGCGCAAAGAAACGGCGGCCCGAAAATGGCCGCGAACGGCCGGCGTGATATTGGCGTCTCAGTGTCTTAAGGGACCCAAGTCTTCGGTTCCGGTTATTGAGTACGAATTTGCCTATCAAGGGCAATCGTTCAAGTCATCGCATTGGCGGCTCGGGAATTACTCGACGGGTACGGCCGGCTTTTCGACCGATGCGGAAGCCGTAGCGCGGCGCTATCCCGTACACAGGCCGGTCACAGTTTTTGTTAATCCACAAGATCCGACAAAATCGGTGTTGGAAACGAAGGGATCATTGTTCTGGCTGCCCTTAAGCGCAGGCGTGTTCATCTTCATATTATCAACCGCCATCGTCATTACGGCGGCGCTGCAAGGGAGATAGGCGGGAAAGAGGCAATGAGGAAATCAGGAATCCAGGAAAGGGATTTTATCCGCAGATGACGCAGATTTTCGCAGATTTGTCTTCTTCAATTTTAATCTGCGCTCATCTGTGAAATCCGTGGATGTCTTCGTGCCGACAATTTTATGCCGACAATTTTACTGACATTTTCCGGCGCTATGTTAATTTTCATGGCCGCTATTTGTCCGGTGGTGTAATGGTAGCACAAGGCCCTTTGGAGGCTTTTGTCATGGTTCGAATCCATGCCGGACAGCCAGTCCAATTCAAAAGGAAAAAGGAAAAAGTTCCAGAGCGCGGTCCGGCGTATGGCTACTATTTGGTCAGAGACATTCGACCCGCGAAAACACCACGATGCGATGTGGCCGACAGCGGGCGTGCCGCGGAATCATAAATGGCGCGCGGCTTCGCTTCAGGCACATAACGTTTATTTCGTCCGAGTTTGTTCTTTCACGTTTGAGTTTCACAACATTCCGCAACTTGAAGAGTGCCTGCGCTTTTTCTCACAAAAAATTCGTCCGAGTGGCCGTCGTGACGTCAGCCACTTTGGCCCTGATCCGAGCTTGGTTCATTCTTTATCCCAGCAATGGCATGAGAGATTCGAGCTTGTAGGCCGTGTGCCCTCACACGGCGTTTCCCGGTTCCTGGTCCTTGAACCGTCCAGAACCGAGAAGATTCGTGAGGACTCGCTATGCGTCTTGGAGTGCGGTGGCAAGTCTGCGCGACACCGCTTTCGGAACGCTGTTGCAGGCCAGCTTCGTAATTGATCCGGGCTCGAAGCTCTGTCCTTCGGTTCAAGCGCGACGAGGTCGTATCGTCTCCGATGCGTCAATTATCGTTTGAAAGTCCAACGACGTCTAAAACTGGTGTCGCGCGGACTTGCCACCGCACTCCAAGACGGCAAGCGCGGAATGGAAGAGGTTCCGCACGCACCAGTCAGCGAACCCGGGCCGAATCGTTCGTTTCGGCCGAAACTGGCCAAAATCTTCAATTTCTCAATAAAATCGCGCTTTTCCGTCCAAGACCGCTTCGTTTCCCTTTTGCAATCCTTATGGGCAAAAAATGTGCAAGGGTTGCAGGGCAGTCCCGAGCGGTCGGGACTGCCGGTTCAGGCGGCGTCTCGCCGCCAGTTCGTAATTCGCCAACGAAAGGCAAGAGAAACGGACCGATGGAAATGGCTTGGGGCATGTTTTATGCTGGTAACGTCATATAGGCATGAGACCCGACAAAAACCGCAGCCGCACCCGAGATTTGATATGGATTGCTTTTCAATCAATTTTTGGGGGCATTGTGATTATTATGGTACTGGGCCTGTTATGTTTCATTTTTTTAGACAATGACACCAACTCGCAATCTGACTCTGTTTCGAGCGGAAGAGGATTGGGCCTTTTGTTGTTTTTCGGATTTTGCGCTTTGTGGGCGATTGTACGTGGAGTGATATATCTAATCCGTGCGCTATCCGGGGACGAGCGCTATGCAAAAGGCGTTGAGGATGTGATGGATAAATTCGAAAGCAGTCGCTACGAAGCGATGATGAAAAATACGGTGGGAAGCGCCTCGACGAGGCACAACGTGTTAGTATTGTTGTGCTGGGTTTTCCTGGTTCTCGCTGTAGTTGGAGCTGTTTTTATTGGATATTTATTTTTGACGAGACCGAGATAATGATGCCGTGGGCATAGACTCAATGCGTGTTTGGCTTGTGTAACGCATCATCGGGTCACGGCTCTGCTCACCGTCGCTTTAATCCTAATTTTTTAATTCGTGAGACAAGCGTCGTGGGTTTCGTGCCCAGGAGTTCAGCAGCTCCGCCTGGCCCTTTTATTTTCCAATTGGCCCTTTCGAGGACGGTTGTGAGATTGTCGCGTTCGTACCGGCGCATTTCTGTTTCCGTCAAGAAATCGGTCTTTCCGGTTGGTTCACCATCCTGGTCCCTGTGCTCGCTTGCCGTAGCGGCAGCGGAATTGGCCTGACTCGCCGGCAGATCAAATTCCAGAGCCTGGCCGCGCGCGAGAATCACGGCGCGCTCGATCACATTGCGCAGTTCACGGATATTTCCGGGCCAGTCGTAGTTCTGAAGCTGAATAATGCCCGCGCGCGTGAGGCGCGGTTTTGCGCAGCCCATTTCCTTGACCGAAAGCTTTATGAAATGTTGCGCCAGCGACGGAATGTCCTCCCGGCGCTCGCGCAAGGGCGCGACCTGGACGGGAAAAACGTTCAGGCGATAATACAAGTCTTCCCGAAATCGGCCCGTGTCCACTTCGCGCTTTAAGTCGCGATTCGTAGCCGCGATGATACGCACATCCACGCGGCGCGTACGGTCTTCTCCGACACGCTCGCAGGTTTTTTCCTGCAGAACACGCAACAATTTGCTTTGCAACTCCAGTGGCACTTCGCCGATTTCATCCAGGAAAATGGTCCCGCCTTCTGCTGCCTCAAAGCGTCCGGCACGCTCTTTGACAGCGCCAGTGAAGGCGCCTTTGGCATGGCCGAAAAATTCGCTTTCGTACAGGTCTTTCGGAATGGAAGCGCAATTGACGCGAATAAACGGTTTATCTTTTCGCCGGCTGCGTTGATGGATTTCGTGCGCGACCAGTTCCTTGCCTGTGCCGGTTTCGCCAAAAATCAGGACGGAAGCATCCGTTGGAGCAACGAGATCAATCTGGCTGACGATCTGCCGCAATGCGGCGCTTTGGCCGACGAGACCGCCGAAGGCCTTTGCTTCGATGACTTCTTCCTTGAGGTAGGCATTGTGCTGTTCCAACTCGGCTTTGAGTCGTTGAATTTCTTCAAAGGCGCGGGCATTGGCGATGACGCCGGCCACATGATTGGCAAAGATGCGCGCCCAAACCCTGGCTTCGTCAGGCACGTTATGAAGCGCAAACACGCAAATAACCCCGAGTACCTCACCTTTGTACACAATCGGCACTGCCTGGAAGCCGCGAATCTTTTCCTGCTGAAGCCATTTCACGTCGGCCAGTTCCCCGGGGTTCTTATCCAAATCATTGAAAACGATTGGCTCTCGTGTGGCAACGACTTTACCGAGAACGCCCATTCCAATCGGAATGCGTTTATATCGTTTCAGTTCAACGGGACTTTCCTCCCCGGCGTTGATCGCCTTGCGCAGCCCGAGCGAAGCGTGGAGGCAGCGCGTTTGGTCCGGACATTTCGCCCGCCAAACGCACGTCGCGCAAAGATCTCCCTTTTCGACCAGAAAGAAGTGAACGCGCGCGACTTGCGGACGTTCAAGTATCCGGTTCGCCAGTTTTCGCATCACCAGGTCCAGTGAATGTTCCTGGCCGACTTCTAATAGAAGTCCGGCTGCAAAATTCGGATCGAACCTCGAGTCATAGCGATTGTCACTGGCGCTTTCCATAAAAAATATAATGAGTTGCTTAGGCGCGTTCGGAGCGCGGCTGTGTCCAAGACCAGCCGCAGCGCGTCGCAACGTTCGGGCTGCTGCGGCTGGTGCTCCTCCCCGTGAACCGCAACATTCTCATTCGAACGATTCTCCCTCACCCCAGCCCTCTCCCGCTGGGAGAGGGAGAATCATCGTCCGATGGTTTGACACGGCGAACAATTATCCCGGTTCAGGGGTGTGCCGATCGGTTCATCGGTCCCAATGCACGGTTTAGTACCACAGGAGGGACGAAATATCAAACACAATAAGTACGAAATTACGGACGTACGATATTTCGTACCAACATTTGAACGCCGCAAATAATTCATAAAACATTCAACATTAGCTATTTACATAAATAATCAGCCTTTGGCACACGGCTTGATTAAGTAATGCCGTAACAACGAATTTGACGATGAAAACGAACCAAGTTCAAGAAATCAATGAGGTGGATTTTGAGACCGAAGTTTTGCGGTCCGAGCTGCCGGTATTGGTCGGCTTCCTCGCGGGCTGGAGCCAGCCTTGTCGGCTGGTTGAGCCCGTATTAAACGAGGTTGCAGAAGCGTGCCATGGAAGAGCACGGGTTCTCAAGCTCAACGTTGATGACAATCCGGACCTGGGAAACTGGTACGGAATTCAATCCGTTCCCACGCTGACCTATTTCGTGAATGGATCTGTCCGCGGACAAATCGTCGGCATGGCCAGCCTCAAGGCCATTCTCGCCAAGTTTCAAAGTCTCGCGCGAGAAAAATATTCCGGGGAAGGACGTGAAGGGTGAACGCGTTCGAGGACGAGGACGATTAAAAACTGAATCATAAATATGAGAATAAAACTTCGATTTAACCCGGAAAGTAAAGCGCGCCTGCTTGTTCCTGTCAGCGAGTTCGGATTTGCGACCTACCCGGTCCAGGTCAAACGCTTCCTCCGGCGCATTCGTGTCACGAACTCACATCACCCGCAACGAAGTGTGTGGAGGAGAATCTGGCCATAAAAAGAAACAGAATATGAACACCAATCAAGACAACCATGATTCGCATGAAGAAATCGCCACGGCTCCTAATGGGCCTCGCGTTTCCACCGACGTGATTTCGCTCTACAAGTCACTGGGTGGCGGATGGGAAGCTGAGCAACAACAGTTCGCCAGCGGTGACGACAATCAGCATCGGAGGACGCCATGAACCAGATTATCCATTTTTTGGCATGGAACAGCGGTCTGGTTCTGTTCGTGGCGGCATTTGTGGAACAAAGCGGCATTCCAATTCCTGCTGCGCCATTTCTTCTGGCTGCCGGTGCTTTGGCCGCCGCTGGACAATTAAACATGATCACAGCCATCGCGTGGACGGCGGTGGCATGTCTGGCTGCGGACACGTTTTGGTTTTACGCCGGACACCGTGGCAAGGAACGTCTCCTTCCGTTCTTTGCGCGCCTGCGGCGTGGCCGGTGCGCGTCCAAGTCTCCGCGCACCGGCATCAGGGCAACTCTTCGCGGCTTGCGGATTCTGACCATCGCCAAATTCCTGCCGTTTGGCACGCTGGCGCCTTTGCGAGCCGGGACCCTGGACATCAATCCTGTGCGGTTTCTATTGTTGGACCTGCCGGGCGCGTCGATTTATGCGAGCGTTTATGTCCTTTTAGGATTTTTCTTTCACCGCCAGTTGCACCAGCTCATGGCCATTGTCCGGGAGTTGGGAACGGCGGGCATTGTTTTAGTTTTGCTGCTTGTTGGGGTTTATGCCGGATTCGGGTTGGTTCGGCATTTTTGGTCTAAATTCCAAAAAGACACGAAGGACGCCGGGGGCGAAAGCCAGGCTGCTTTGTTGCAAATGGACCTGGAAAACGAACCTGGAAAATGAATTATGTCAGCCACAGTTATATATCTGGTTTTGGCGCTCTTTTTCTTCGGACTGGTCTGGCATGACCAGTCGGTTCGGTAAGATTGAAATGTTAGGTAGGGCCTTAAATTGGTTTGGTGTACACGCTTTAGCGTGCTCCCCAGCAGCATGGAGATTGGACGGCGAACCCGGAACACCCTAAAGGGTGGACACCAAACCGAATTAAGGTCCCTCCCAAATGTTGAAACGTTGAAACGGCTCGGTGTTGCCTTAAGCATGGCAATTTGCCCGGTCTGCTCTTGACGGAACACGCCGGGCCGTGCAAAGGATTAAGGGAGGAACGCACAAGGAGAAAAATATGAAGACATATGATTTAGTCGTGATTGGCGGAGGACCGGCCGGAATAAGCGCAGCCCGAACGGCGGTGATCCACGGCAAGACGGTCGCATTGGTCAACCGCGTGGTGGAATTGGGCGGCGCCACCGTCAACACGGGCACGTTGCCCAGCAAGACGCTGCGGGAAACGGCGCTCGCGTTGTCGGGTGTGCAGGCGCGGAACCTGACGGGCCTGGATGTGTCGTTGCGGCGGGAAGCAAATGTGGCCGATTTTCTTCATCACGAGCAGGACGTGAAGACCGGTTTCAATGCCACGCTTGCACAATGGACCCAGGCGCTAAAAATCGATCTGTTTCCCGGGACAGCCAGTTTTGAAACTCCGAATACGGTCCGGGTAAAGAGCAACGCAAACGGTGAGCAAACAATTCAAGGCGAAAAAATCCTGATTGCCACGGGGTCATCGCCGCTGCGCCCGCCGCCGTTTCCGTTTGACCGTCCGGAAATATACGACTCGGACACTATCCTGAACCTGGACTGCCTGCCAAAGAAGCTGGCGGTGGTCGGAGCGGGCGTGATTGGCAGCGAATACGCCTGCATCTTCGCCGCGCTTGGCGTGGAGGTGCATCTGATTGACGGACGCGATACGTTGCTGCCATTTCTCGACGCTGAAGTTTCGCAGGCCCTGGCTGTTGCCATGGAACGCAACGGCATTGTGCTGCACCGAAACGAACGCATTCAGGGATGTGTGGTGACCGGTCCGAATCAAATTGACCTTAAGCTCTCTTCCGGCGCTGAATTGCAAGTGGGCGCGGTTTTGGTGGCGGCGGGGCGCAAGAGCAATACGGCGGAACTCAATTTGCCGGCAGTGGGTGTGGCCCTGGGCGAGCATGGATTAATCAAGGTGGATGAATTTTATTGCACATCGGCGCCGCACATCTACGCGGCGGGGGATGTGATTGGATTTCCCGCGCTGGCATCCACGAGTTTGGAACAGGGCCACCGCGCGATGCGCCATGCGTTCAATTTGGAAGCGCGGGCCGGGCTTCCGTCGCTCCTGCCGACCGGCATTTTTACGATTCCGGAAGTGAGCATGGTCGGTGAAACGGAGGAGACGCTCAAAAAGAAGGGCATTGATTATGTTGTAGGACGCTGGCCGTTCTCCAACAGCATCCGCGGCCGAATCATCGGTGACACCAATGGTTTCCTGAAGCTGCTGTTCCGCAAGAACGACCTGAAGTTGTTGGGCGTGCATGTTTTGGGCGAGCACGCCACCGAGATGGTGCACGTAGGCTTGATAGCGATGCTCGCCGGCGCAACGGCGCGGATTTTTGATGAGGCATGCTTTAATTTGCCGACGCTTTCGGAGATTTACAAATTTGCGGCGCGGACCGTGTTGCTCGAGCGGGCGGGCGCCAACCATCTTGAAGTGTTCCAGCAATTCAAGGCGCAAATTTGAAATTGAGGTGCCACGTGGAAGTTATGTGATAATTGGATTCGTGGATTGTGTAATAGATCCCGTAGGGATGAGTGGAAATAGCCCGGCGTTTTAACGCCGGGTACGATTTGGGATTGGATAAGTCCCGAAGGGACGGCTGGTTCCGTGTGACTCCCGTATCGTCGAGCCCTACAGCCGTCCCTTCGGGACTTAAATGTTACTCTTTGGCACCCGGCGTTAAAACGCCGGGCTATTTCCAACTGTCCCTCCGGGACAGGCCGGCACGAGCTTTCTTCACGCGCTCTATTTGTTCTTCTCAAAAGGCTCGATTTGGGATGTCACGTTTGGTCCGAAAGAGGCGGATCCGCTTCCGCTGTAGGCCTCGGAACCGGCGCTCTTGTAGGAATAGCTCGTAGCGCTAATTTGGAACAGGGTGTCAGCCTGGTCATCCACGGGGGATTTTTCGGCAATGATGGGGTCGTTTTCTGAAATGTTGCTCAAGTTTCCGCTCTGCACAAGTTGATAGCGTTGAAGAACGGAAGGGTCCATGGACGCGTTCAGGTACGGGGCAAGTTGTGACATGTCAGTCGGCAATTTTCCGTTATTATTGGCGATATAGGTATCCAGGGCCTGGCCCATAAGGCGGGCGGCATCCTGTTTTGCGGTGCTCCGCAATCCGTTCGCCGCCTGCACAAAATCGTCATCTGTCGTCAGGTTGCCCGTGCGGCTGGCTTCCCTCAGCCATTCGGTGTCACTCAGTAAACCAATTTCGGGAATTTTTTCGTTGGGATGCTGATCAAGCCATTGCTTGAGTTGATTGACTTTTGCCACGAGCGCTTTTGCGGCCGACGTTGTCGCGTCGTCCTGTTGCTGGGATTGCGAATTCTCCATCCGGGTCACTTCGGCTCGCAATCGCAACAGTTCGTCTTGATTCGAATCGGATTTTAACCAGGCGTTCTCGGCGAGCAGGCTGGCGAGCTGATTTGTGGCGTCGTTGCGTTCCTGTTGCAGCTCCTGGATTTGCGCCGTCAATGGCGCCTGCTGCTGTTGGAGGGTATCGATTTTGGCTTGCAGTTGCGTGTTCAGGTGCGCGGCATAAATTCCAGTTCCCGCAACGCTGGCGAGCGAAGCGATGATGATGCTTTTCTGAATTGTAGTCATGGCGATGGTTTTGGTTGCTGTGAGGATGGTTGAAGTTTGAACGGCGGTTCCCGTTAGAACAACGGAGGAAATAGTCGCGGCCAGGCCGGCGGGCGCGGATTGGACGGCGTTGGCGGAAATTAGGGCTGCAAGACCGCCCGCAGCGACGGCCACGCGGCGTTTGGAGAACGATTCACGCAGGCGTTCCACGGCGCGGCTGACGCGCTTTTTTGCGGCGTCTTCGCTCGTGCCCAGAATGGCGGCCATTTCGCGGCTGGATTTGCGCTCGAAATAGCGGAGCGTGAGCGCGTCGCGGTCGGGTTCGTCCAGCTCGCCGAGGGCGGCGTCCAGGCGCGGCGAAATCATTTCCCAGGTTGTGTCAGGTTCGTTTCCGAGTAATTCATTCATGGCAGCGGCCTCCTGTTCGCGAGTGTGACGCCGGACTTCCGAGCGAACGGTATTTGCGGCGATATTTTGTGCGGTGCGATGAAGCCAGCCGGACAAAATGGGGCGATCGGTCAGTTGGGACGCGCTTTTGGCCAGGGCGATGAAGACGCCTTGCGTGACGTCTTGGGCGAGATGGACGTCGCATACCATGCGCAGGGCCGCTGAATAGACATGGTCCACGTGCCGGCGCACCAGTTCGGCGAAAGCCGCTTCTGATTTATAGGCGACAAAGTCGCGCAACAGCTCCTGGTCAGTTAGATCGTTCACTCATGGAATAGTAACCGGAGGCGCAAAAAGGTGACAGGCGCACATTGCGGATTGTGGAGTGCGGAATGTGAGACACGCAGCAGGCCCGCGGCCACCACTGTTGTGGAGCACGCTAAAGCGTGGACACCAAACGCGGAAAATCTTCGGCCAGGATGGCCCATCGTTCGTGGTCCCGCCAGCGACCGCAGACTTTCAGGAAGCGGCGTGAAAGGCCTTCATTGATAAAAGCTTCGCAATCTTCGTCGTTTGGCGGTCGAATGAGAACGCGGCTTTTCACATCTCGGTTCAAATTATATTTCTGTGACCGTCCGGTCATCTTTAAAAGTATATCCGTGTCAGGCGCGGGAATCGGACAGAAAATATGGTCCGGCAAATGCTGACATGCTGCTAACGTCCTTTTTCGGGCATTTACATTTTATGATGGCATGGCATCATGACCGGCATGAGCGCACAGGAGTTGTCCAGGGCCTTCTGTTCTCGAAAGGCCTGCTTTAGGTTCGGGATTTTTTCCGAAGTTTGATGATTTTCCACCGCAACACCTCAACTACAACACAAACACAATATGATAAAAAAAATATTAGCTCCCGGAGATGAATCGGCCCTTGTGAGTTTTTCACTGCTCGTGCTGCGGCTGTGGCTGGGCCTGACGATGTTTTTTGTTCATGGCATGGACAAGTTGAACAATTTCAACCATTACGCGGCGATGTTCCCGAACCCGATCGGCATTGGCGTCAAACCGGGGCTCGTGCTGGTGCTGATCGCCGAAACGGCGGGAGCGATATTATTGGCCGTGGGATTGCTGTCACGGCTGGGAGCGTTGATGTTGGCGGTTGATATGGGCGTCGCGTTCTTTTTGGTGCATAAAATGGCCTTTGGGGGCGACCACCCCGGCGAACTGGCGTTCATTTACCTGGCGGGATTCGTCACCCTGTTTTTAGCCGGGCCGGGAAAGATTTCGATGGATAAGGCGCTGTTTGGGAAAGGGAAGTAACGCCCGGCGTATTTACAATTTACGATTTACGATTTAAGCGTCGCAATACGTGCTGGAGCGGAGTTAGGATTCCGTTATTTAGCCTTACGCACGTGCGTAAAGAGTGGTGTTTCCATTAGCATCAGCCGCGTAAATCGCAAATCGTAAATTTCAGTGATTGTCTGAGTTCGAGGCCAACTGCTTTGCCAACCGGATTGCCGCGATCATGCTTGACGGGTTTGCGATCCATTTGCCGGCAATATCGTAGGCGGTGCCGTGGTCGGGGGATGTGCGGATGAAGGGCAGGCCCAGGGTCCAATTGACGCCGGTGTCAAAGGCGACGGCCTTGAGCGGGGCAAGTCCCTGGTCATGGTACATGGCGACAACGGCGTCGAAATCTCCGCGCAATGCATAGTAAAACACGGTGTCTCCGCTCAAGGGACCGGTGACGTCGAATCCCTTTTTCTTCATCGCTGAAACAACGGGCGAAATCATTTTAATTTCTTCATCGCCGAATTCGCCGCCTTCGCCGGCGTGAGGGTTCAATCCGGCGACCGCGACACGCGCGCGCGGCAAATGCAAGTCGCGGCACGCCTGGGCGGCAAGTTCAATCGCCAGCGCCACTTTCTCCGCGGTCAGTTTTTTCGGGACGGACTTGATGGAGACGTGGATTGTGGCCAGGGCAACGCGGAGCCAGCGGTCGCGGTCATCATGGCCCAGGAGCATCATGGCGGTGCGTTTTGCGCCGGCCAATTCGGAGAGGAATTCTGTTTGGCCGACAAAATCTTTGTGGCCGGCGCGGATAGTCGCCTCTTTATTGACCGGCGCGGTCACGAGGGCCGCGAGTTCGCCGCGCAGGCACTGCCCGGCGCCGTGGCGTAACGCGGCGATAGCCGCTTTGGCAACGGCGGTTGAACCGGGCGCGAGTTTGGAGGGCAATTTCGACTTTGATGGTGTAGTGACGAAAAACCGGCCAGAGAATTGCAGGTTGGAAGTTGAAAGCGTGACCAGGGGAAGAGGATCGGGAAGTTTTTCGTTTAACTTCCGGAGAATGTTTTCGTCCCCGATGAAGAGATATTGGGTGTCGTCATTTTTGGATTCGGCGGCGACGGCTTTGAGGGCCACTTCCGGGCCTACGCCGGTGACGTCTCCGAGGGTAATGCCGATGGGATTCATTCGAGGACGAGGACGAGGACGAGGACGAGGACGATTCCCCGTGGGCCCCCATCCACAGCATCAACCGAAATAGCGGATGAAAGCTTTTTTCCTGAGGGAATCAATCCAACGGCGTTCCAGGTTCTTTCTTTCCTGCTCGCGCAAGGTGGTTTCGATGCTCTTGCGAACATCGTTTAGCGGTTTGACATGCGCGGCACGCCGACCTTCGAGCTGGATAATGTAACACTCATCGGGCGTCTCGATGACGCCGCTGGTTTGCCCAGGCTCCAATGTGGCTGCGGCGTCGGCCAGCTCTTTGCGAAGGACCGATGTTTCCATCCAGTCGCTGCCTTTTTGTTCCGGGTCCTGGGAGTAAAGCGACGCGAGTTCCTGGAAATCCGAGCCCTTTTTCAGATTTTCGAGAATGCCATCGGCTTTCTGCCGGGCGGCGGTGTCGTCAGGGGCGATTTTGTTGATGACAATCATCCGCAGTTGCACCTGGTCGCCGACCCTGAATTCGTCCTGATGAAGTTTGTAATAGGTTTCGATTTTGTAGGGTGAAATGATGATTTTATTCTCCGAGAGCTTTTGCATGCTCAATTGCTCGATGATGGCGCCATCGCGGACTTCCTGCCGGAATTTTTCGAACGTAATGCCCTGGGCCTGGAGGGTGCGGATACAAGTGATGCGGTCTCCGAACTTGTCTTTAATGCGGGCTTCGACCCATTCATCCACGAGGCTGTCAGGCAAAGGGTTATATTTGGTCTCGAATTCGTGGAGGATGAGTTGATTTTCGATCAGGGTTTCGAGGCCGTCCCTGAGCGTGGCGTTGAGCTTTTGCTCATAGACATCGGGTTGGTCGGCATATTCGCGCTGCAACACGTCCACGGCCGGAGCGGTGAAATCCCGGACTTCTTCGAATGTAATGACCTTGTCATTGACGATGGCGCTAATGCCGTCCTCGAGGTCTGCGCGCACAGGGAGGCAGACCATCAACAGGATTGTTGTGATGGCGCAAAGGACTTTCATTTCTACTCAGGCAGTTTAACGTGAGGGAGAGAAAAGGAAAAATTAAAAATGAATCGAAGACGTTGAAACGGTTCGATGCTCATTTGACCGCGAAATGAAGCGGAATTAGGTTTTTTTGCCTCGGCCATTGAATTTTGGCGTGACACAGCCGGGGCATGGGCTGTCTAGTAAAGAATGACGGCGGTCAAACCGCGCGTTTATGTCGTCCATCAGAAATACAGTCGTAGTCGCGCTCATGCAGGTGGGTGTGATAGTGGCGGCCGTGCTGGCGGCGGGGGTATGTCATAAGGTTTGGACCACCCGGGAATGGGCGGTGCCCTCGCCGGTGGCGCTCCTGTACAATCACGGAGTCGCGGGACTTTTGATTCCTTTGGCGTGGGTGACCGGCGCGGCGGTGCTTCAGACGCGTTCGAGCGTTTCGGAAGACGCGCGGGTCCTGATGTTTTGGCTGGGCGTTTTGGTTTTGATTGCGTTGATTATTTTTGCGGCTTATGCGGATATTTCGCCGTGGCTGGTGTTTCTCAGGAACGCAGGCAACGGCGAGGGCGATGATGCCGGGGCGTGAAAAGGCAATTCACTGATCCGGAAATCGAATTGCATTTTTTGGCGGTGCGGCAATCATTTGGTCGAACCTTACAACTCGGACTGACTATGAATAATGTGCCTCCACCTACGCCTCCTCCGATACCTCGCATGGGCCCGTTGCCGAGGGACCAGCGAAACATAGACACCGACCATTTGAATTTGCTTTCGATCTTTCATTTCATAGGAGCGGGTCTGGCGTTTTTGGCGATGTTGCTTCTGCTGGCCGAGTTCGCCTTCATGCATTTCGCGCTTGCCAACCCCGAGTTTTGGCAGAACCAAAGACAACCAGCGCCGCCGCCGGGGTTTTTTGAAATGTTTCGCGCGATCATTTGGTTCTATCTTGTTGTTGCGCTATGGTGTTTAGCTTCAGTCATTTTGAATATTCTGTCGGGTTTGTATTTGCGGGCGCGGAAAAACCGGACATTTTCGTTTGTCGTGGCGTGCATTAATTGCCTGCATATTCCGTTCGGGACCATTCTGGGGGTATTTACCATTATCGTTTTGGCGCGGGAATCTGTGAGGGAATTGTATGAAGAGGCGAAGTGAACTGATTGCGGAATGCTCCAACCGAAAAGTGTCAGCGCCGTGAGTAAGAGCGGGTATGAGGTGGGAAAAGGGTTAACATCGGTTACGTGCTTCAAAATCAAGGACTTAAGGGTTAACAAACCATTAACAAAGGGTTAACAGACCGTTAACACGGCTTGATGCGCGGGGGTGAAGATGGCACCCAAATCCGAAACACCCGCCGCCGGACACGCAAATTGTAATGGTGAAGTTTTCGATGGTTTTCATTCGAACGATTCTCCCCACCCTCCCGACGCGTCGGGACTGGGAGAGGGAGAATTGACCTCCGTTATATTTGACAAAATATAATTGTTGTGCTTAAACTGGACACTGTGAGGAGCATGGGGTTCACCTTAGTTGAACTGCTTGTCGTTATTGCCGTCATCGCAATCCTGGCGGCAGTGACTCTCGCCGTCCTTGCGCAGGCGCAGGAAAAGGGGCGCTCGGCGCAATGCCTCGCCAATCTTCGGCAATGGGGAGTGGCCTTCCGCATGTATGCCGACGACAATGACGATTATCTTCCCCGGCGCGGACAGGGCGTGCAAACACTGCAGGAAATCGACCGGCCCACCGACTGGTTTAACGCGCTGCCGCCGTATTTCGGAGAGCTTTCATTTCAGATGATGATCAGCAATAACATGGCGCCCGCAGCGCACAGTCACTCCGTGTTCATTTGTCCCTCAGCAAATAATACGAATAATGCGGCCGGGACCTATTTTTTGTCATACGGAATGAACATGAATCTTTGTCCGTGGAACCTGACGGTGCCTACGAAGTACCAGCAAGTGTACGAGCCGATAAATGTTGTGACGATGGGAGATACTCCGGGGCAATATTCTTCCACGTATCCATCGGTACAACCGTACAGCATCGTCGCGCGCCATGCGGGACAGGTCAATTTGCTGTTCCTGGCCGGGGAAGTGAGATCGTATGCCGGCTGGTATGTCGGTTGTGGCGTGGGCGATCCGGGACTGCCCGACGTGCGCTGGCTCACGGGCACGGCCAGTGATTCAAACGCGCACAATTATTAATCGATGAAAATATCCAGGTTATCGGTTGTCGTGGTGCTGGCATTGTTCACTGCGTCCTGCAGTCGACAAAGCCAAAACGCGAGCGCCGGCGACAATCACGTGGTCCGATGCGCCGTCATCGGCGGCATGACGATGACCGGTTTGTGGCAGCAAATCGCAAAACTATTTGAAGCGCAGACGGGGTATCGGATTCAAGTGGTCGTGACGGGTCCGCGACCGATCCTGGATGCTGCGATGCGGGCTGGAAAGGTGGACCTGCTCACGATGCATTCCGGCGATATTACCACGGACCTGGTGGCCGACGGTTATGGAGTGGACATGCGGCCCTGGACGCGCAACGAATTGTGCATCGTGGGGCCGCCGAATGATCCGGCTCACGTGCGAGGCATGACCAACGGAGCAGCCGCGCTCCAAAAAATCGCCGCCGCCAAGGCGCATTTTGTTGATTTCGAGGACATCGGCAGCCGCGAACTCGTCCATACTTTATGGGGATTGGCGGGCCTTGACCCGCGTGGCGACTGGGTGCTCAAGGACGAAACGGTGTCACGATGGAATATTCTGCAATACGCCCGCACCAACGACGCTTACGTGGTGGTGGGCTACATCCCGGCCAAGACCGGCAAAATGCCCGCGACCGGAATGGAAATTCTGGTAAAAGGCGACCCGGTGATGCGCCGGCCATTCATCGTGATGGAGGCCAATCCGAAACGATTTCCACAGGCCAACTACGCGGGCGCGAAGGCGCTGTCGGATTTTTTGCTTTCGCCGGAAGTTCAAAATTTCCTGCTTCAGTTCGGCACTCAATCCAACGGCATCGGGCCGCTCTTTTATCCTGTAACTCAATAAAATCAACAGCCATTCAAAAAATGAAAATTGCATTATCCAAAATACAATCCGTTACCACTATCCGCGCAATTGCCATTGGCGGCGCGATTCTCGCGCTGCCTTTAGCCGGTCTCGGCCAATCAAGCTATGTCCTGACAGATGCCGTGGGCTCATTTCTGGCCACCGGGTCTGCCGCTAATCCCAACGGGTCGGACCTGGGAGATCTGGACTTTGGCGACGCGGGCACGTTTGCCATCGCCCCGGCCTCCTCAACCAAGGGCGAAATGGACAGCATTCTGATGTTCAATACGACAGCGGCCGTGACGCAGTTCAATAGCCTTTACGGCGCCGGCAATTGGACCATCACCGGGATCACTCTTTCGTTGGCCAGCAATTTTGGCGTGCAAGGCGAGCAACCCAACAACGGTATCTTCAATACAATCAACGCCGGCAACTTTGGCATTGATTGGCTCGCCGACAACAATTGGACCATTGGTGATGCCGGTGGGATGGGTATACCTGGTTATCCCAATAATAATTACGTGAGCTATGATGAGATGTCAAGTATCCTTGCCGAGGGTTTCGATTCGCTCGGAACGTTCACTTATACGCCTCCAGGCAGCAATATTTACCTGACCTACACACTGCCCCTGGACGGGGGCCTCATAAATGCCGCGGACGGAGGCGACGTATCGCTGTATTTTTACGCCGCGGACGATGAGGTCAGCTATTTGTTTAATTCCGACATCTATTCTGCAAATCACCCTGAATTTACGTTGACCGCGGCTGAAGTGCCGGAGCCAGGAGTACTGACATTGTTGGGTTCAGGGGTCGTTTGGCTCCTCGCCGCCCGCAGGCGTAGAGCAAAGCCATGAAGGATCCGTGGAACACTCCCGAAGGGAGGACTGGAAATAGCCCGGCGTTTCAACGCCGGGTACCCATGAAAGACAATATAAGTCCCGAAGGGACGGCTGAGTTGGTGGAAAAATGTCCCTCGATGGAATGGACACGTGGCATTTCGGCCGTCCCTTCGGGACTTGTGATTTCTGGTAATCGCAACCCGGCGTTGAAACGCCGGGCTATTTCCAATTATCCCTACGGGATAGAAGAGACAGAGCGGTATGATTATCGAGGACGCTGTCTTTCGCGGCGATATGTGATTTCACGGCTACTTTTTTCGCTATTTTTCATGCTCTGTCTTGCCGGTGTTATCACGCGGTTGCAGGCGCAAACGACCTATTCCACTACGACCGTTGCCGATGCGTTTTTGGCCACGGGTTCGGCGAGCAATCCCGACGGATACGTGTCGGGCGAGAATTTCGGCGCGGCGGGAACGATGGCCGTCGCGCCCGCCAACGCAATCAAAGGCGAATTTCAAAGTGTCGCGCGGTTTGATTTTTCCGGCGCTGTGCCGGTATTCAATACCGCCTACGGAACGAACGGTTGGACGGTTACCGGTGTGTCGCTTACGCTCACCAGCAATTACGGCGTGTCGAACGTCCAACCTAACAACGCGATTTTCAATATCATCAGCGGCGGCAACTTCGTGATCGCATGGCTGTCGGACAATGATTGGGCCGAAGGCACAGGCACGCCGAACCTGCCTACGACCGACGGTGTGACTTTCGATTCGTTGCCCGAATTATTGTCCGGTCCGACGAATATTCTGTGCACCAACACATACACTCCGCCGGGAAACAACATCCCGATTACGTACCAGTTGCCGCTCGATACGAATATCGTGGCCGAAATTGAGAGCGGCGGCCAGGCAACGTTCCTGTTTTATGCAGCCGATACGAATATCAGTTACCTCTTTAATTCAAAGGAATATGGACGAGGCAATGACCCGCTGATTAATGTGACGGCGTCGCCGTTCCTGGAAATTGTTTCCGGCAATTTTACAAACGGCGTGTTTCATCTTACTGCGCAGGGCGGCGCGGGATTTCAATATCAGGTGCAGGCGAGTACGAATCTGGCCACGGCCAATTGGGAGACGATCGGCACGGTTACAGCCGATTCGAATGGCGTGATGGAGTTTGATGATTTAACTGCGACGAATCATGAGCGGTTTTATAGGCTTGCGCCATAACGCGCCGAATATGAAATCTTACAATAAATAGGATGTCTTCAGAGGGTTTTTAGGCGCAAAATTTGCTCATATCTTCAAAAAATGCCGGAATTCTTTATTCGTTCAGGGAGGATTTCCCCGAATTTAACGACTTTTTAGAGGTTCTGGTGTTAGATTTTGACATTTATATGAATTTTGACTCATTGATTGAATCGGCGGCCGGATCCGGCGCGAGTGATTTGCACCTGGAAGCGGGCATGCCGGCGGCCGTGCGCGTTCGTGGCGCATTGCGTGTGACCGGCGAGCCTGTCGCGCCGGGTTTCCTTACGGAATTTGCGCGGCGGCTCATTGGCGAAGACCAATGGGCGTTTTTTGTCGAGCGGCGGTCGTTTGATTTATCGCGCACGATTGCCGGGGTGCGTTGCCGCGTCAATATTCTTCATACGTCGCGCGGGGTAGGGATGGCCATCCGTTTTTTGGGTTCGTTTCAGGCGACGGTTGAGAAGCTGAATTTGCATCCGGACCTCAAAAAGCTGGTCAAGCATCAGCACGGACTAATTTTGGTGAGCGGGCCGACCGGGTCGGGAAAGTCCTCGACGCTCGCCGCGTTGATTCAGGAAATTAATTTGACCGAGGCCCAGCATATCATCACGGTGGAAAGCCCGATTGAATACACGTTCCGCTCGCGGCGCGCGTTTATTCGGCAGCGCGAGGTGGGGCGCGACACGCCGAGTTTTGAGCAGGCCCTGCTGGATTCGTTGCGCGAGGACCCGGACGTGTTGATGGTGGGCGAAATGCGCGACCCGGACTGCATGCGCCTGACGTTGAGCGCGTCCGAGACGGGACACCTGGTGCTGGCCACGGTGCATTCGTCGACGTGCGCGGAGGCGGTCCAGCGCGTCGCGTCGGCATTTCCGGCGGAAATCCAAAGCGCCGTTTGCGCGCAATTGGCCGATTGCCTGGTGGCCGTAGTTTCCCAACGGCTGCGCTTTCGCGAAGACCTCAATATCCGCGTGCCGGAGTGCGAAATTCTCATGGCGACCAACCCTGTGAAAAATTTCATTCGCACCCGGGAATTCTTTAAAATCATTACCTCGATCGAAACCGGCGCCGACCACGGCATGTGGACGTATCAACGCTACGCCAGATGGCTGGATGGACGCACAAACTTTTATATTCCCGGCCAAAGTCCGGAATCAGCCGATGACAAGGTGCCGGATGATCAGCCTGTGGCCGCGTCGCTGCCGCTCTCAGCGCCGGTTTCCCGGCCATCGGCCGCGCCGAAGCAAGATAGGCCGCTCGGAGGAACTGCCCCGGCGGCTGCGCCGCGTCCCGCAAGCACCGGAGGAGGTGACGTGCGCCGGATTGAAATCGATCCGGATGAGAGCGGGTTTGGGAAGATTTTGCGGAAGTAATCCAGTGGCGCAGGCATCCAGTCTGCGAGGCTCAAAGCCGCTTTTCCTGACTCGGTGAGTGAATCCAAAACATCGAACATCCAACATCGAACGCTGAACATCGATTGCAACAACCTGGAACAGGCCCTCGCGAAACCTGTTCCAGGCTTTTTTCTCTTTGGCAACAACTCCAAAGAGAATGGCCCGCGCAGCTGCGAACTCAGGTCCGTGCCGCGCGGGCGTTACCCCCACCGGGCTGGCGTCGGTGAAGCTTGCATTTTATCGGCGGTCCTCATGTTCCCTTTGTTGGGCTGTTGGGGGTACCAGGGGCCGATGCCTGCAAACGCCAGGAAATCGCCATCTTTGACCCGGAAGTTGGAGGTGGCCAAAGGACGGCCTTCCGGGTTTCTGACAGAATATTTTCCCGCGCCATTATTCGGATGTTTTCAGTTTTGCGCGGGATGTTATATTCATGGGTGTTGATGCAGGCTTTTAAATTTCATCCCATCGTCGCGGCATGGTTCCAGCGGCGATTTGGTTCGCCCACGGCGCCGCAACTGGAGGGCTGGCCGGCGATAGCGGCCGGCGCGCATACGTTGATCGCGGCTCCTACGGGCTCAGGAAAAACGCTGGCTGCGTTTTTGGCGGCGCTGGATCAATTATTCCGGCTGGGCATGGAAGGCGGGCTGCGGGACGAGACATATGTGGTTTATGTCTCTCCTCTCAAAGCGCTGAGCAATGATATTCATAAAAACCTCGACGAACCGTTAAGCGGGATTCGTCATGCGATCAAAAAAGAAACCGGCCACGATATCGAGGTGCGGTCGGCGGTGAGAACGGGAGATACGACGGCCTCTGAACGATTGGCCATCACAAAACGGCCGCCGCATATTTTGGTGACGACGCCGGAATCTCTCTATCTGCTGCTGACATCGGTTTCGGGGCGCAAAACGCTTTCAACGGCGCGGGTATTGATCGTGGATGAAATTCATGCTGTCGTGGGCAGCCGTCGTGGGTCGCACCTGGCGCTGACAATGGAGCGCCTGGAGGCGCTGGCGAGGCAGTCTGGCAACGAGATCCAGCGCATTGGTCTGTCCGCCACACAAAAACCAATCGTCGAAGTGGCGAAATTTCTCGTCGGTAACCGGTATGTGTCCCGGAACGGCAAGCCGGACTGCAAAATCATTGATGCGGGCCATCGGCGCGACATGGACCTGGCGATTGAATTGCCGCAGTCGCCGCTCGAGGCGGTCATGTCCAATGAAGTGTGGGAAGAAGTTTATCGCCGGCTGGGAGACTTGATTGAAGCGCATCGGACGACGCTGGTGTTTGTAAATACACGGCGCCTGGCCGAACGCGTTACGGCGCATCTATGCGAATTGCTGGGCAAGGACAATGTGACCTCGCATCACGGAAGTCTTTCCACGAAGTTGCGTTTGGATGCGGAGAATCGGTTGAAGCGTGGCGAACTCAAGGCGCTGGTCGCGACGTCGTCGCTGGAACTGGGAATTGATATCGGCGCGGTGGATTTGGTTTGCCAGGTCGGTTCTATCCGTTCGATTTCGACGTGCCTTCAGCGAATCGGGCGCGCCGGGCATTATCGCGGCGGCGTGCCAAAAGGACGATTGTTCCCATTGACGCGGGATGAATTGGTTGAATCGGTGGCCGCGCTGCAATGCATCCGGCGCGGTGAATTGGACCTGTTAATTATTCCGGAAAAACCGGTGGACGTCCTGGCGCAACAGATTGTCGCCGCGGCGGGCGTCGAGGAATGGAAGGAAGACGATTTGTTGGAGTTGGTCGCTGCGGCATTTCCCTACCGGCATTTGACGCGCCAGGAATTTTTGGACGTGCTGCAGATGCTGAATGAAGGGTTCAGCACAAAGCGCGGCCGCCGCGCGGCGCTTATCCATTATGACGCGATTAATCATCGTATTCGTGGCCGTCGCGGGGCGCGCCTGACCGCACTGACTTCCGGCGGCGCCATTCCGGACAATGCGGATTATCGCGTGGTGCTGGAGCCGGCGCAGACGTTTATTGGTACTGTGAATGAGGATTTCGCCGTCGAGAGCATCGCGGGCGACGTGTTTCAACTGGGCAATGCGTCCTGGAAAATTATCCAAATAGCGGCGGGTACTGTGCGCGTGGAGGATGCGCACGGGCAGCCGCCGGGAATTCCGTTTTGGCTGGGCGAAGCGCCGGCGCGGACGGCGGAATTGTCGCGGGCGATTTCGGGGTTGGACGAAAAAATCGCAGCGCGCGTGGCTGGCTTGTCGAATAACGGACGCGATCGAGGCGCGGTGTTGGAAGAACTCGCGGACTGGTTCATGACCGAAGCGCCATTATCGCGGGCGGGCGCGCTGCAAATGGCGGCTTATTTTTATGATGCCTGCAAAGCTCTCGGCGCGTTGCCTTCGGAAAAGGCAATCATCATGGAACGTTTTTTTGATGAATCGGGCGGGATGCAATTGGTGATTCATTCGCGCTTTGGGGCGCGGTTGAACCGGGCATGGGGCCTGGCACTGCGAAAGCGTTTTTGCCGTTCGTTTAATTTTGAATTGCAGAGCGCGGCGACCGATGACGCGATTGTGCTTTCGCTGGGGACACAACATTCATTTCCATTGGATGAGGTGTTTCGCTATCTCAACAGCAAAACCGTGCGGGAAATCCTGGTGCAGGCGCTGTTGGACTCGCCGATGTTTCCGATTCGCTGGCGCTGGAATGCGACACGCGCGCTGGCGTTGCCGCGGCAGCGCGGCGGCCGAAAGATCGCCGCTCCCTTGCAGCGCATGGAAGCGGAAAATCTTCTAGCTGCGGTCTTTCCCGATCAACTCGCCTGCCTGGAAAATATCGTTGGCGATCGCGAGGTGCCGGACCATCCGCTGGTGAAACAGACGATTGACGATTGCCTGGTTGAGGCGATGGATATCGAAGGGCTGGAACAGTTACTGCGCCGGATTGAATGCGGAGAAATAAATTGTATCGCGCGCGACCTGCCTGAGCCTTCACCGCTGGCTTCGGAAATTTTGAACGCGCGGCCCTACGCATTTTTGGACAATGCGCCGATCGAGGAACGCCGGGCGCATGCGGTGCAAACGCGGCGCGCGGGTGACTCCGGCACGCATGAACTCGGCATTTTGGACGCAGCAGCCATCGAGCGCGTGTGCGAGGAAGCATGGCCGCAGGCGCAGAACGCCGATGAATTGCACGACGCCATCCTGCAATTAGGAGTGGCGACGACGGAGGAGTTGAAGCGGCGCCATCCCGACTCGGCAAAATGGCTCACGGAATTGAGCGGCGAAAATCGCATCACTGAAATGGATGCGCCGCCATTTTGGTTTGCATCGGAGCGGATCGCGTTTGTTCGCGAGGTTTACCCGGAACAGAAAATCAGTTCGCCAAAAATTTTGAGTTTGGCCGGGCGAAAGCCGGAAAGCCCGGAAGCAGCACTGAAGGAACTCGTGCGTGGCCGGATGGAAAGCGTCGGGCCGATTACGGGCAAGGCCCTGGCGGAATTCTTTAGGTTATCCGCTTCGTCCATAGAGCAGGCGTTGCTGGCGCTGGAAGCCGAGGGATTCGTTCTGCGCGGCAAATTTCATCCGGGCGCGGCGGAAACCGAGTGGTGCGACCGGCGGTTGCTGGCTCGCATTCATCGGCTCACCATCAACCGTTTGCGCGCCGAGATACAACCCGTTTCGGTGGCGGATTTTCAGCGGTTTTTGCTGTCGTGGCAGCGCGTGCAGCCGGAGCGAATGATGGAGGAAACCACCGGAGTGGAGGCTATTTTGCATCTGCTGGACGGCTACGAACTGCCGGCCGCCGCGTGGGAGCCGGCCATCCTCGCGGCGCGGGTCAGGGATTACGATCCGCGATGGCTCGACCAGCTTTGTTTTACCGGACGGTTCGGCTGGGGAAGATTGTCTCCGCCTGCCGGCCAAAAATCCAGGAGCTTTCCACCGTTGCGGTCGAGTCCAATTGCCATCTTCAGCCGGGAAAACGCGGCGCATTGGCTGGAATTGGCGAGGAAACCGCAAGCGGATTGTTCGTCGGAAACGGACGCCGTTTTGAAAACGCTGGCGGCAAAAGGCGCGCTGTTTTTCGGCGAAATTGTGCGGCAGACGGGATTGCTGAAATCGCGCGTCGAGCAGGCACTGGGAGAACTGGTTTCGCAAGGCTGGGTGACGGCGGACAGTTTTGAAGGATTGCGGGCGTTGTTGGCACCGCCGGAAAAGCGCGAACGATTTGGCGATTTGGGACGGCCACGACGGCATCGCGTTGTGACGACCATCGAATACGCCGGGCGCTGGTCTTTGTTGCGGCGATATGTGCCCAACGAGAATGGCGCGCCAATCCCGGCCGGGGGTAGTGACACGGCCACTGAGGCGATTGAAGCATTCGCGCGAGCATTATTGCGGCGTTACGGTGTTGTCTTTCGAAAATTGTTGGACCGGGAGGCGTTAAAAGTTTCGTGGTTTGACTTGGGCCGCGCGTATCGGCAAATGGAGGCGCGCGGGGAAATTCGCGGAGGGCATTTTGTGAGCGGCGTCAGCGGCGAACAATTTGCGTTGCCGGAGGCGATTGGCCATTTGCGGTCATTGCGCAAGACGGAGCAATCGCAGGACCTGGTTTCATTGAGCGGCTCGGACCCGCTCAACCTGGTGGGCATTTTGACGCCGGGCGTGCGGATTCCGGCATTGTGGCGCAATCGTGTTTTGTTACGGGACGGTGTGCCGGTGGCCGCGCTGGAGGCGGGGAAAGTCCTGGCTTTGGATGGACACTCGGATTTAAGAAAGCTGGAATCAGCGCTGAAAATCGGGAAATTGCCCTCGGCCCTGAGGAAATACTATCACTGAGCGATCTCTTCCTTTCTGTGTCGGTCCGTGTTCGTTCCTGGCCTGTCGTGAAACGATATTTGCAAGACATTGATTGCAATACGCATCGTGTCCGGCTATTCGATGTAACAGTTTCCAACGGTACACGATACGGCGCTGTTGGCATACCATTTGCGCATCTGCTGGGTGCAAAAATAGAGACGTATGTCCGCGATTTCTTACGAGCACATTCCGCAGGAAGCAAAGCAGGAATTCCAACAGCAATTGCAAGTGACGCCTGAACAGCACGCCGAGGTCGTCCGGGACGCCTATGCGATATTGCGATTGTTGCATGACCAGGGAATTCTTGGACTCCTCAAAGATGCTCTCGGCTCCACTGAAAAAGTCATGGACGTCGTTATTGGCGTGATGGAAAGCGAGCAAGTCGTCCGCATAATCCGCAACCTGAAAACCCTTGCAAAACTAATTGGTACCGTAGAACCAGAAACCCTGGAAAAAATAATCGCCGCGATGGGACCACGAAATTCACAAAACCCGGAAAAATAAAACGTAGCGGGTTTCCAAAACCTGCTGACTTGAGCGGCCTGGGAAGCCGCGAAGTGAATCGCCGGAGCGGATCGAAATCCGCGTAGAAAAGTAAGCGACAATGGGCTGTGCGGCACATCAGGCATAGTGTTTTGCGCCGGCGCCACGGTGAAGTCGGCTGTGATTTATTGGAACCCTATATTTGGGACGTACGCATGGCCGCCATATTCACGCTGTATGCCAGCACGCGCAAAGGCAACCGTCCTTCCTACTGTCGCTCAACGAGTGGTTTATTCGGGTGTAATCAGCCCGACATCCACCCCCTGCCCTCCCACGGTTTGATGACAATGCACCGCGATGCTGTTTTGACCCGCGTGAAGTGTGGCAAGGGCATCCTGTGATATTGGGAATTCGTCGTAATCGGTTATGTAGCCTGGAAGTTTGAGAGCCAAAACGCCGTTCAGGTAAACTTCGACGTCTTCGTCATGGAATACCTGCAGCTCGATGCCGGGGATATTTTCCGATTTCAAATCAAAATCCCGCCGTAACCAAATGTCTGATGTGCTCCAGGTGGTGTTCAAAGATACTCCCGGTGTTCCTTCGGTGCCAAACCCGCCAACGCCTTCCTTCCATTTCGACGCGTCAAATCCCGGCTTAAACCAGTCATCGGCTGGCACGTCGGTAGTATATTTCCAGGATGAACGGCCGAAGAGTCCGTCGGCCAAAGTCACATTGATCGTCTTTCCCCAAAGCCCTCCGTGGTTTGCGGCCAGCAAAACTGCGGGGTCGATTTTCGCCACGGCGCGGTCGTAGGTTTGCAGGCCGTTACACTCGGTTTCGACGTCAGCGGTTTGCGTATAAACGGCGGCATTTAACCCACGCGACGCATGAAGGCGCCAAACCTCTTTGAGCATGTGCGTGTATCGGCTGGCGAGGTCGTCCCGGTTCGTCAACATGACGTATCCCCAATAGTTGGTGGACCAGGTGTGGCCAGGTATCATCAGCCCAAGCCCGCCATATTCGCCCAGGACGGCGGCGCGGCGCGGGTCCGGGTCGGGGCAGTCCGGCCCTGGATAGTTGTGCATGTCCACGAGGTCACCTACGCGCATATCGGTCCAGCCGCTGGCGTCATCCACCAATCGCGTCGGGTCCATTCCTTTGATCCATTTCGCCAGCGACTCGGTGTCGTATTGCCCCCAACCTTCGTTGAAGAGCACCCAGGTGACGATGCACGGATGGTCCTTCAGATTGTCAATCATGTGCAGCAACTCGCTTTCGAAGTCACGCCGTCCGGCAGCGGTGGCGTTATTGCCGCTGGGCATGTCCTGCCACACCAGCATGCCCAATTTGTCGCACCAATAATACCAGCGTTGTGGTTCCACTTTGACGTGCTTCCGAATGAGATTGAATCCGCTCCGTTTTAAAAATTCGATGTCTGAACGCATGGCGTCGTCAGAAGGCGCGGTATAAATACCGTCCGGCCAGAAGCCCTGGTCGAGAGTGCCGAGTTGAAAAATGAACCGGTCATTGAGTGCGATTCGCATGAAACCTGCGTCATCTCTGCGCAACGCAATTTTCCTCATGCCGAAGTAACTGCTAACGGAATCCAGGACTCTGCTGCCGTCTTTCAATGTTACCTTCAGATCATAAAGCACCGGATCATCCGGCGACCAAAGACGGGCGCCGGGCAAATTCAATGCCAGTTCGGTATTGGGCGCGCCGGTCACGCTTCCGGCTCTATTACCGTTAAGCCAGGCGGTTGCTTCAACCTGGAGGTTATCGGAGAAGCTGTTCGCTGCCACCCAAAGGTGAAGCGATTTGGAATCAACATCCGGCACGGTTTTCAGGCTGTCAATGCACACCGCGGGCACCGGTTCCAGCCATACGGTTTGCCAGATGCCTGAGGTGGACGTGTAAAAAATTCCTTCGGGATTGCGCGATTGTTTGCCCCGCGGCTGGTCTCCATTATCCGTGGGGTCGCTTGCGGCAACAACAATGTCCTCCGGTCCATTCCACCGAAGTGCATCCGTAATGTCGAACGTGAAGGGATCGTACCCGCCCTGGTGCGTCCCGATGTCATGCCCGTTAACCCAAACCTCGCAACTCCAGTCCACCGCGCCAAAATGCAACCGTATCCGCTGCCCGTGCCACGATGCCGGAATCGAAAAGGAGCGGTGATACCACAGTTTGCTGTGTTCATCGAAATGCGTCATCACGCCGGAGAGCGCGGATTCCACCGGAAACGGGACCAGGATATTTCCTGCATACGTCGCCGGCGCATCGGCAGAATCGGATGTCACGGAATAATCCCAAAGGCCATTTAGATTCATCCAATCCGGCCGAACCAACTGGGGCCGCGGATATTCGGGCAGGTCGTTTGTAGGGCTCACGTCCGCCGCCCAACGCGTCATCAGAGGCGCGTGCGCCGGATGCCAGGCGGCAGCTACGGAGCCCGTTTCCTGCGCACAAACCGGCAGGATAATTACGATTACGAGGATCAAAGCTATGAAAAGTAACATCGAACATCGAACATCGAACGCTGAACATCGAATGCCGGACAAACCTGGTCCGTGGGGAGCCCTCTTGCGATTTTTATTCGCATGCATTGGGACCATGAGGTACCGCGATCGCTCGCCGCGCCGACAATCGGTGGACAAATCTCCCTCTCCCAGCGGGAGAGGGCCGGGGTGAGGGAGAGTCGGTCGAACGAGAATTTCATGCAGTTTATGGGAAGGTTCAATGATTCGTAAATCATGCATATTGGCCACGGACCCGCTTGTTGCGCCGCTGCACGCGGCGCTTACACGGCGCAGCGCGCCGTGTTCCACCAGATTCGGTTCATCGAGAGGGAATCTATTCATGCATTTATTGTGCGCGCCTTAAAAATTTTGCAACCGCCTCGGTTCGCGTATGAACATGCAGCTTCTCGTAAATGCGGCGGATGTAATTGCGCACCGTATGAATGCTCACTCCCATTTGATCCGCGATTTGTTTATAAACCAGCCCTTCGGACAGGCCCGCCAACACGGCGTTTTCCTGCGGCGAAAGTTCGGCCGATTTATCTCCGCTGGCCGGCGCCCCTTTGAATGACTGCACTACTTTCCGGGCGATGGGCGCGGACATGGGAGAACCGCCCTCGCAAACCTCTTCAATAGCTTCGAGCAATTTTTTTGGCGGCTGCCGCTTGAGTAAATACCCGCTGGCGCCCGCAGCCAGGGCGCGAAATATCTGGTCGGTGTCTTCAAAAACCGTCAGCATCAGCACTTGCGCCCTCGGCATCATCGCCGTCAGGCGGCGGACGCATTCGATGCCATCCAGGTCGCCCAAATTGATATCCATCAAAATGACATTCGGGTTGTCTTCAGGCAGGTGTTTCAACGCTTCTTCACCGCTAGCATAGGCGCTCTTGCAACGAATATTGCCGGTGGCCGTCAAATAGCCGGCGATATGCTCGCGCAAATCCGCGTCGTCGTCCACGATGGAAACCGTGATATTTTTTTTCATGAGTTGGCCGCCGTCTTGGGATTTAACGGAATCCGCATCATAACGGCGGTTCCTTCACCCGGCCGGCTTAATACCAGGCATTCGCCGCCGGCGGCTGTCATTCGCTGGCGCATGTTTTTTAAACCGTTGCCGCCGCGACCGCCGCGCGGTTGTTCTTTGGCGGCCGGAGGCGCAACGGTTTCAAAACCCTTGCCGTTGTCAATGACTTTCAGCTCAAATTCCCGGTCGGAGGCGTTCATTTCCACTTTGACCTTGGTGGCGGCGGAATGTTTCAGAACATTATTCAAGGCTTCTTCAAACGCCAAAAACAGGTTGTGCCGCATTTCCGAGGACAGCGCATAGTGCGGGACTTCCTGCGGCAATCGCATCTCGCACGCGACCGCGGTATTCTGAAAATACTCGACGGCATGATGGGCCAGGTAGCTTGTCAGGTTATCCAATGTGTCGTTGCGTGGATTGACGACCCAGACAATTTCATCCATCGTTTTTAGCAATTCCCGCGAGGTCTCCGCGATGGAATCAATTCTTTCGGCAAGCGGCTGGCCTGATTTCGCGTCCACCGCGGCGCGCTCGCTTAGAAACGAGATTTTTGTGAGCTTGGATCCCATTTCGTCGTGCATGTCGCGCGCGATGCGCATGCGTTCGCGTTCGAGCGACTGTTGCTGTTCGAGCCGCGCCAGCCTCCCGCGAAGACGCCTGTGAGAGACCATACGCACCGTTCCGGACACAAACGCGACGGCGCCCAAACCATATAGAAAGAGGGCCCACTTTTGGAAATAGAGCGGCGTCGGAACAATAAATGCAAACGCGTTTTGCGCCGGCTGCCACGTCCCGTCAGGACCGCGGGCCTCCACGCGAAAGATATATTGTCCGTACGGAAGGTGGCCGTAAGGCACCGAGCGCGCGCCGGCGTCATCCACCCAGTCCAGGTCGTTGCCTTCGAGTTTGTGCCTAAACTGAATTTCCTTCGGGGTTGAAAAATTGAGCGCTGTAAATTGAAATTCGAGCGAGTGCAGATCCACCGGCGCTTTGAATGGACTGTCGGGCGAAGATCCCGGGGCGCCTGCCCCCAATAATGACACGGCGGGATTTTTATTAAACGCCACGCTTTCAATGTAAACCGGGAACGCGTAATGAATCACTTCCGGATTGCGCGTGTCTATGTTCAATACGCCTTCAGACGTGGCAAACCATAGCAGCCCGTCGGGCGAAAAAAGCGCGCGCGCGCCCCCCGAAATCGTCGAGGAATCCGGAATGGTTTTCGCATTCGAGACTAATTGGCATGCCAATGGAACACTGCCGCTGCCGATGGATTTTTCGGCGTCGCTCCCATTCACGCGATAAATGCCCGCGCTTGTAGCCAGCCATATATTCTTTTGCCCGTCCGCCACGATTCCTGAAATAACGTCGCTGGGCAAGCCCGTCATCGTGGTCCAGGTCGTGATTTTTCCGTCTGCCATGCAGCTTAATCCATCGCCGGCGGTGCCGATCCAGAGTTGTCCGGACGGATCTTCGTATAACGCAAGAATCGAACTGTGCTCCGAACTTTCAGCGCCCTGGATCGCCGTCAATTCATCTCCAGACTCACGGAAGATTCGACCATCCTGCGTGCCGATCCAAAGTCCGCCGGAGGCCGCGGGCGTCATGGCTGTCACCGGCGCCAGCGGGAAACCCGCCACCGAATCAAAATGAACCAGGCCGTCGCCCGTGAAATGATAAAGACCACCGTTTCCTGCGCCGAACCAGACGTCATTGTTTGTGCCGCCGCAAACGACCGTGATGTTATTGTCCGCCAGACCGTCGGCGGTGGTCAGATGGATTTCGCGCCCGTTTCGCAATCCGTATAAACCCGCGCCCAGCGTTCCTGCCCAAACAGTTCCGTCACGAGCCGCGCAAATGGATGAGATGTAATTTTGGATGGCCAGGTTGTCGCTGTTTTCCACCGGGTCAAACCGTCCGGATTGGCCGACGAACACGCCGCCGCGCTCGAAACCGATATAGACCTGTCCCTGTCCCGCCGCATCCGAGGCAAGGGTGGTAGCGGGACTGTCGGGAAGTCCCTGTTCTTCGTGCAAAATGTAGGCCGCCTCCGGGCGCAGTTGCAGCAGGCCGCCGCCCGACGTCCCCAGCCACAGGTTGCCCTCGTAGTCTTCACAAATGGCGCGCACGTCATAGGGCCAGCGGTCTTTATCAAGCAGAACCGACTCGAAGCGATTGTTTTCGAAACAGAACAGGCCGTGTCCGCCCGTGCCGATCCACAGCCGTCCATCCTGCCCTTCGCACAGGCTCCAGATACGGTCCAATTCGGATTCCGAACTGCGAAAATAATTGAATCGTTTGCCTTCGGCCAGGTTGATGAGATACGTGTCGCCAAACGCCCATAAATTTCCGCGCCGATCTTCATAGGCGCCCAGGTATTCCGGCCTGCGTCCCTGGCTTTGCGTCTGAAATGCATACGGTGCGATGTGATTGTTAATGAACCGGCACATGCCCATGCGCGTACTAATCCACACGGTCCCCGAACGCGCCACGTTCACTCCTGTGACCTCCTCATCGGGCAGCCCATCGCGAGTCGTAAATCCTTTAAAACTTTCCCCAATCCACAGGTTCAAGCCCCCTTTGGTGCCAATCCAGACCCCGCCGTGGTTGTCTGCCGCGAGGCTGGTCACATCGCGGTCCAGCAGGACGTCTGTGAAATGCCGGGTTCTGCCCTGCTGCGCTTCAAACAGGCCGCTTTCCTGTGTTCCAATCCATAAGTTCCCATTCGAATCCTCGCATAAAGCCGTGATGTGAAAGACCGCGTTGGTCCTCGAAACCGACAGCGGGATTTGAGTGAATTTGAGTCCGTCGAACCGCACCACCCCGGCGTCGGTTCCGATCCAAATAAAGCCGTCGTGAGTCTGGATGATGGCCGTCACGGAATCAGACGGCAGACCGTCGGCAATATGCCAAACCCGCATGGCCCTTGCCGATTCGGTTAAGTCAGAATCCGCAGCCCATGCGCCAAAGCCAAAAGGCGCCGCCCAGGCGCAACAAAAACACAACGCAATGTAAAACGATCGAATCAAATTTAAACCCCATGCTACGCGAAATGTCATTGGCGTAAAGCCGGGAGAAGGCGTGCGAAAAAAGCGGGATCAGCCAGTTCACTCTCTATGCCAGCACGCGCAAAGGCAACCGTCCTTCCTACAGTCGCGCGGCGAGTCCGCAGGCAGCCGTACCATTGTACGAGGCATTGGTTCGGCAATTAAGCGCTGATTTGGGAAAGCCGATTCAAACCGGTGAGTTCGGAGCGGACATGAAGGTGGAACTCATCAACGACGGGTTGGTGACGATCATCGTTGATTCGAAGTTGAAGGAGTAAGTTTTGAGTCGGCCCGGGCAGCGATGGTTATTGCAAAAGACAAGGTTCTTTGCAAAAGGCAATGCGATGTTCCACTCTTTTGGTCATGGTCGTGCAGTGCCCATCATCCTCTACGTTTTAACGCTTCAACACTTCAACGTCTTTCCTGCCACTGGCATGAAAATGGCAATAAGAGTCCGCGTATGAAGACCAAATGTTTGATAACGGTCGTGGCAATAGTTTCGTTTGTGCTGTGCGTCCATGCGCAGAACGAGCAAAACACGTATGCACAAACGCAAACGAACCCGCCTGTAAGACCGGCTGCGGAATACACGGGTGATTACGTGAATCACTTCGGCCTGGGATTCCAATTCGGCGCGCCGATCGGTGTCAGTGCCAAATATTGGCTCAACGACAGGCATGCAGTGGATGGCGCATTCGGCTATTCACCGTATTCCCATTCGGCGGTCGAATTGCATGCCGACTTCCTGTTCAATAATTTTAACTGGCTGGAACCAGAGTCCGGCAGAATGCCGGTCTATTATGGTCCCGGTCTATTCGTGAGAATTCGCAACGACGGCCGGTCCGACCTCGCCGGCTTTCGATTTCCAGTCGGCGTTTCGTATATGTTTGACGACATGCCATTCGACATTTACGCCGAACTGGCTCCGGAAATAATCTTCGCGCCTTTTGCCAGAGGCGGTATCGACGGCGCAGTCGGTTTCCGTTATTGGTTCTGAGGGGCAATCGTCCTCCTTTTGATCGAAACGAATTTCGAGGACGAGAGGTCGCCGCCAAAAAACATTGCCGCGACAGCCCGGTGACCTGAAACTGGCCGGGTGAAGAATGACCCCCATTACATGCGGCTGGCCCTGACCCTGGCGCGCCGCGGTTACGGCGGAACTTCACCCAATCCAATGGTCGGCGCCGTCCTGGTCAAAAATGGAAATATCATCGGACGCGGATGGCATCGCCGCGCCGGGTTGCCGCACGCCGAAATCGAGGCGCTCCGCGCGGCGCAAAGCCGCAAAAACAATGTCCGGGGCGCGACGCTGTACGTCACCCTCGAGCCGTGCTCCACGCACGGGCGCACTCCGCCCTGCACGGAGGCCATTATCGCCGCGGGCCTGCGCAAAGTCATCGTTGGCGCGACGGACCCAAACCCAAAGCATGCGGGCCGCGCGTTTAAGATTTTGCAAAGCGCGGGAATCGAAGTCGCGCATGGAATTCTCGCCGATGATTGTGCGCGATTGAACGAGGCCTTTAACCATTGGATCGTTCATCGCACGCCGTTTGTGACGGTGAAAGCGGCCATGACGCTGGATGGAAAAATAGCCACGGCCAGCGGCCAATCCAAATGGATCACGGGTGATCAGGCCCGCGTGTTTGGAATGAAATTGCGCCGGGGCGCGGACGCCGTGCTCGTTGGGGTGAACACTGTTCTGGCGGATGATCCTTCGCTTACCTTTCGTCCTCAGGCGGCGGGAAATTCCAAAGCAGAACCGAAATCGTTGCGGCGGATAATCCTGGATTCAATGGCGCGAACCCCGTTGACCGCGAAAGTGGTTTGCGATGAATTTGCCGGGCTAACGACGCTTGTCGTTTCTCAAAACGCGCCAAAAAAAGGCGTGGCCGCCCTGGCTAAGAGAGTAAATGTTTTAGTGGCGCCTTTGTGCGAATCGCCCTCACTTCACCCTGACCCGCTCCGCTCCCATCCGATGGGAGCGGAGAGGGAACAGGAATCCGGCAAAGTCCGTGCTTCGAGGGCCAAGCCGCAGCCACCGGCTGGCAGGCATTTTTTGGATTTAGGCTGGCTCCTAAAGCACCTCGGTTCAGAGAATCTGACGAGCATACTGGTCGAAGGCGGCGGGGAGACAAACGCTTCATTTTTGTTCAACGGCCTGGCGCAACGCGTGGCGTTTTTTTACGCGCCATCCATTCTCGGTGGAAGCGGCGCGCGCAAGGCCGTGGCCGGCGACGGCATAAAGGAATTGTCCGACGCGATTCAATTACGGGAAATAGAATGGAAAACCATCGGCGAAGATTTAATGATGACGGCCAGAGTAGTCGATGCCGAGGGCCCCGTAGCGCAGACTTCTAAGTCTGCCGTATCGCGGGTTTCTAAACCCGCTGATCGCACGATATAGTGCGCAGCCAGATTTCGAAATGATGCACGTTTGGCGCATGTATTTTTCAATCTTTTGCTCGCGTGACGTCGTACGACCAGCGGGTTTGGAAACCCGCGATACGGCAGGTTTGGAAACCTGCGCTACGCCTTCGGCCCACCGCGCCGATCGGGTTTTCGGTTTAACGTTTAATCCATTTAGCGTAAGATCGTTCAAATGTTCACAGGCATCATCGAAGAAACAGGGGCAGTCGAGAAAATCGCGCGTGGTAAAGAAGCAATCGCGCTCGTTGTCCGCGCCGGCAAAGCCGCTCGCGGCCTGAAAATCGGGGGCAGCCTGGCGGTAAACGGCTGTTGCCTCACGGCAACGAAAATATCAACGCGCGGCAAATCCAGGCTCCTGCATTTCGATTTGCTGGCGGAAACCTGGATGCGGACGAACTTTCAATTTCTCAAAACCGGTTCTCTGTTGAATCTTGAGCGTCCCTTGAGCGCGGGCGATGAGTTCGGCGGCCACTTCGTCACCGGACACATAGACGGAAGGGGAGAGATTTTGCGCTGGGAACAATCCGGAGCAGACCACGTGCTGGACATTGCCGCGCCGGAAAGCGTGATGCGTTACGTGATTGAAAAAGGCTCGATCGCCATTGACGGCATCAGCCTGACTGTGGCCGGGGTAAACGCAAATTCTTTCCGCGTCTGGATCATTCCACACACATTTACGGTGACAAACCTGCGCAAGCGGAACGTCGGTGAAGTCGTTAATCTGGAGGCCGATATGTTCGGGAAATACGTGGAAAAGTTTGTACGGAAATAACGTCGCGCGGCCTGAGAGCCCCTCATTCTGTCATAGGCGCGAATTTAATATCCACAGGGATGCCCGCGTCCAGGACTTGTCCGGTGGGGGTGAGTTTTCCGCTTCGGGCGTCGATGCCAAAAACGGTTACCGTCTTTGACTTCTGGTTCCCAACCAACAGCCAGCGGCCTGATGGATCGATCCCCATGCCTCGTGGAAAATCTCCGCCGCAGGGCAGGTTCTGAATCAGCGAAAGTTTCCCCCGTTTCACCGCCATGACTGAAACGCTGTTGTGTGTCCGCACCGTGGCATAGACAAATCGCCCATCCGGCCGCCACGCGATTTCCGCCGCCGTAAACGTGTCCTTGTATTGTCCGGGCGGCAGCAGTGAGAGCGATTGGCGCGGGGTCAGCGTGCCGCGTTCTCCGTCCCAGTCAAATACGGTCACGGTGCACGCCATTTCGGAAACGACGCAGGCGGTTTTTCCATCCGGACTGAAAGCGATGTGGCGCGGGCCGGACCCGGGCGGGATTGTGGCGAACGGCGGATCGTTCGGCGTCAGCGCGGCGTTGGCCGGATTAACTTTATAAACCATCACCTTGTCCAGGCCCAGGTCACACGCCAGCGCAAATCGTCCTCCCGGCGCGGGCACAAAACAGTGTGGATGCGGCCCGGCCTGGCGCGACGCATTCACGCTGCTGCCGTGATGTTGAATCACCGTGGCATCTGTGAACGTGCCATCGGGGTTCAGATGGAAAGACCTAACGGTGCCGCCTCCGTAATTGGCGGTCAACAGGCACCGATCGTCCGCATCATCGCCCACGTAACAAGGACCGCCGCCGGACGACTTGATGTCCAAACGTCGGAGCGCTCCCGTTTTCCCATCGATGGAATACGAAGCCACCGAGCCCGGGTCGTTTCCGTCCACACGCGTGACCGCGAAAAGAAAATGGCCGTCGGGCGAGATGGCCAGATAATTTGGGCTGTCGGCCTCGGCAGCCAGTTCCGGAGCGGAAACGTTTCCATTATCCATGTCCAGCCGCGAAACATAGATACCGCGGCTTGACGAATCGGTAAACGTCCCGAAATAAACAAAGCAATCGCGCGCTCCGGCTGCCGGGACCATGATTGAGAGCGTGAAAATGAGCCACGTCCATACGGCGGATCGAATGCCAATTCGACGAGTCAAGAAATTTAATCGCATTGCGGGAATTATTCTTATCCGCAAGGCGGCCCAAAACAAGTAACTTAAAAATGTCTTCCGGGAATGTCACTTATAGTCTGTTGTGCAATATTTACAGAAGAGCACAATGGCTTCTCAACAACGGGCGGGATTGTATTAGTGGAATTACTTGTGGCAACGATTATTGACTCAAAAAAGGCTTTTGGGGCCTCGGTAAAATTCTGGCGAAACCGATTGGGCTTATCTCAGGAAGCCCTCGCGGAACGCTCGGACATGCACCGCACCTACATCTGCGATGTTGAACGCGGCGCGCGCAATGTCTCCCTCGAAACCATCGAGCGGCTCGCGCTGGCGCTCGAAATATCCGCCTCCACTCTCTTCTTCAATTATCGCAAAACATCTCCGGACGGCCGTCCCAATACGGATGACATGGCCGAAATCCTGATTGTCGAGGACAATGCGGCCGAAGCTTCGGCCGCGTTGCGGGCGCTCAAACAAGCCAGCCTTGCCAACCGCATACAATGGATCCGCGACGGACAGGCTGCCCTGGATTTTCTCTTCGGCAACGGCCGTTCCGAAGGCCGTTCGGGAGGGTTGCCGCATTTGATCTTGCTGGATTTGTATTTGCCCGGGGTGGATGGACTCGAAATTCTCCGGCAAATCCGGAAAGATCCTTTGACCCGTTCCATTCCGGTCGTTGCCCTCACCAGTTCCAGCCGCAGCCGGGACGCGGTTCGCTGCCAAAGACTTGGCGCCCAGGCCTGCATCGTAAAGCCGATTAATTTTCACAGTTTCAGCGAGGTGGTGCCCAGGTTAAACCTGCAGTGGGTGTTAAAGCCATTGGCGGCACAGTGACTTTAGGCGGCGCGCCGAAGTAACATCACTGTAACAGTCACGGCATGTATCATGCTGCTTTTTCTGTCGTTGTTTGGCGAAATGGACGGATTTCATGAGCACGCGGGACCAGGTCACATCCGGCAATAACCGGCATCCGGACTTCCGGGCGTCCATGGGCAAGTTATTGAACGTTTTGCTTGTCGAAGACTCGGAGGCGGACGCCGAGTTGATCGAGTGCGCGCTAATGGACGCCGGGTTCGATTTAAAGTCCACGCGCGTCCAAACCGAACCGGATTTCCTCGAAGCACTGGCAAAAAAACCCGACATCGTCCTTTCGGATTTTTCGATGCCTCAATTCAGCGGTTTGCGCGCTGCGGAGCTGACGCGCGACAGCAGCCTGGGTGTTCCATTTATTCTCATTTCCGGAACGGTCGGCGAAGAGGTCGCGGTCCAGGCCATGAAATGCGGCGCGACCGATTACCTCCTGAAAGACCGGCTGGCGCGTCTGGGACAGGCCGTCGAGCGCGCCCTGCTGGAAGCCAGGGAACGCGCAAGATTGAAGCAGGCCGAGGAACAATTGCTGACCGCCCACGCCCAATTGCGCCAATTGCTCGAGCACAGCCCCGCCGTTATCTATTCCCTGAAGGTGGAAGGCAAAAACCTCATCCCGAAAATCGTCAGCGAAAATGTAACCGCGCTCCTGGGCTTTACCGTGGCCGAAGCATTGAATTATGAATGGTGGCTGGCCCGGCTTCATCCGGACGACCGTGAGCGCGCCATAGCCGGCATTTCCGAAACATTGGTCAATGGCGCCAGTCTCACCAATTATCGGCTTCGCCATAAGGACGGTGGTTTCCGGTGGGTCGAGGACAAACGGAGCCTTATTCGCAATTCTTTTGACCAGCCGGACTTTATTGTCGGCATTTGGGCGGACATTACCGAGCGCCGCAGACTCGAGGCCCAGCTTCTTCAATCCCAAAAAATGGAAGGCATCGGCCAGCTCGCCGGCGGCGTGGCGCACGATTTTAACAACATTCTCAGCGTCATTCAGATGCAATCCGGCCTGCTCAAAACCAGCGGTGAACTTTCCGCCGAGCAAATCGCTTTTGCCGACGAAATCATGGCCACAGTGCAGCGCGCCGCCGCCTTGACGCGGCAATTGCTCCTGTTCAGCCGTCGCGAGGTTTTCCAGCCACGCGACCTGGACCTGAACGAATCTGTAAGCCACACAACGAAAATGTTGCAGCGCATATTGGGTGAAACCATCCAAATGGAACTCAAGCTCGCGCCGCCGCCTGTATTTGTCCATGCCGATCCAGGCATGATTGACCAGGTGCTGATGAATCTGACGGTCAATGCCCGCGATGCCATGCCCAATGGCGGGCGGCTCATCATTGAAACCGCCGCCGTGGAACTGGACGATATGGCGGCATCCCAATCCATGAACGGCCGGCCCGGCTCTTTCGTCTGCCTGAGCGTCAGCGACAGCGGCTGCGGCATAGCGCCCGAGATTCTTCCGAAAATCTTTGAACCCTTCTTCACGACCAAAGAACCGGGCAAAGGCACCGGTCTCGGTCTTGCCACCGTTTTTGGCATTCTCCAGCAGCACCAGGGCTGGATCAGCGTCTATAGTGAGCCCGGTCATGGAACGACGTTCCGGATTTATCTGCCGCAACTGACAAAGGATGCCGCCCAAAAGCCGGCGCAACGCGGTTTGAACGAAATGCGCGGCGGCAAAGAAACCATCCTTCTCGCCGAAGACGACCCGATTCTGTGCGCATCGGTCCATAAGGCGCTTGCCAAACTGGGGTATGCCGTCATCGAAGCGCGAAGCGGCGTCAGGGCGTTGGAAATGTGGAAAAAATGTTCCAGCCGCATTGACCTGCTTCTCACTGATTTAGTGATGCCCGGCGGTCTGACCGGAAAAGAACTGTCGCAAAAAATCCTCAGTGAAAATCCAAAACTCAAGGTTGTCTACATGAGCGGCTATAGCGCCGAAATCGCTGGACGCGATTTTCCGCTGCAGGAAGGATTCAATTTTCTCGTGAAACCATTTCAAGTGGAAAAACTGGCCGCGACGATTCGGGCGCGGCTTGACCGCTGAACGAGTCTCACCCTGTTTTCCGCTTCAACGTTTCAACGTTCCACGGTTTCGTTTAACCTTGCCACCCCCGCCCCATCCAGTTCACCCTTCTGACCACTATGGCAACAAAACAAATTATTAAGCCGGCGAAATCTCCCACGGCAGTAGGGCCTTACAATCACGCAGTGCGCGTGGGCGATATGCTCTTTTGCGCCGGACAAATACCGATCGATCCCAAAGACGGAAACCTGATATCCGGCGATATCAAAGCGCAAACGGACCGCGTTTTGCAAAACGTCAAAGCCATTCTGGACGATCAAAACCTGACGTTTGCCAACGTCGTGAAAAGCACGGTATTTCTCACGAATCTCGCTGACTTTGCCGGCATGAACGAGGTCTACGCGAAATATTTTACGGATAATTTCCCGGCGCGCTCCACCATCCAGGTCGCCGCCCTGCCCAAAGGGGCGCACGTGGAGATCGAAGTGGTCGCGCATTTTTGAAATGAAAGCGACAAAGTCCTGGCGTGAAAAATTGGCCGACGACAAGGGATTGCCGAAAGTCGCAAAAGTCACAGGCAGGATGAGCAAACGATGGGGCAAAGGTATTATGAAATGAATACGCTGCCGCTCGGAATTGATCTTCTTATTGCGCTGGTAATTGGCGGCGCGGCGGGGGCCTTCGCGGGCTGGTTGAAATGGGCGGGCAAACATTCGGACCCGCGATTGGAAAACGAATTGCGCCAGCAAATCGCGCAACGCGAATCCGAACTGGACAAATCGCGCGAGCAATTGATGGAAGCCGGCAACGCGCGCGCCGCGGCGGAGGCGAAACAGGCCGCCGCCGAAAAACTGCTGGGCGAGCAAAGAACATTGCAGGAAAAGGCGCTGGCAGACCTGCGTGATACATTCAAGGCCCTGAGCGCCGACGCCCTGAAACAAAGCGCGCCGGAATTTTTGCGCCTCGCCGAACAGACCTTTGGCAAATTCCAGGAATCGGCAAAAGGCGACCTGGCGCAGCGGCAGGAAGCGATTAAAACCCTTGTCGAACCGCTGAAGCAACAGCTTGAAAGCTATCAGAAACGGTTGCAGCAAAGCGAGACGGCGCAATCTTCGGCGCTGGGCGAAGTCAAAAAGCAGTTGGAAATGCTTTCGCAACAGAGCCAGACGCTAGCGCTGGAAACACAACAATTCCGCATGGTGCTGCGCTCCAACCAGGCCCGCGGACGCTGGGGCGAGGAAACCTTGCGGCGCGTCGTCGAGGCCGCGGGCATGAGCGCGCATTGCGATTTCACCGAGCAGGCGCAGTCCGGAGACAATCGTCCCGACCTCGTCGTGCGTTTGCCCGGCGAACGCCTCATCATCGTGGACGCCAAAGTCCCCGACTTTGATTTTCTCAACGCCCTCGAATCCGCCGACCCGCTGAAACGCGCTGAATCGCTGGCCCTGCACGCGGCGAAATTGAAAACCGCCATCAAAACGCTGGCTGACCGCGATTATGCAAGCCAATTTCCGAACTCGTTGGATTACGTCGTTCTATTTTTGCCGGCGGAATCCCTGTTCAGCGCCGCGCTCGAAGGCGACCGGGACCTGATTATCTGGGCGGCGGAACGAAAAATTCTGCTGGCCACACCTGCGTCATTGATAGCGCTGCTGCGTTCGGTGAGTGTGAGCTGGCAGCAGCACGCACAAACGGAAAATGCGGAGCAAATCGCCCAAGCCGCGCGGGAGCTCTATTGGCGTGTCGTCAAATTCATGGAACATTTCGAGAAAATCCGGTCCGGGCTGGACCGGGCCAGTTCCGCGTTCAACGATGCCGCCGCGAGTTTTGATTCAAGAGTTCGCCCCGCAGGTGAGCGTCTTGCTGAGCTGGGCGGCGCAAGTGCGGACAAGCCATTGCCGGAGCTTCAACCGCTGCAGACCACCTTGCGTTTGCCGGGGTAAATTCTACAATTTCCTCATCAAACTTTTCGCCCGGCTGATCCACACCCTGTCGCGCCGGCGCTGGAAGGCCGGCGCATGAATGTCATCACTCAAGACATCCTTCAGTTCAGCGCGGGCGCGGTCGGGCTGGTTTTTGGCCATGTACAGTTCGGCCAATTGCACTTTGGCGCGCGGATAGGAATGATTTTGTGTGATGTGCTGCCAATAGAGAATCGCGTTGTCCGTTTCGCCCAGGGCGGCCAGCGCCTCGGCGAGGGCCATCATGGTATAGCCGTAGTCATGGTCCGGTTTTTCCTGCATGACACCTTCCAAAATCGGACGGGCTTCGGCAGGCCGCTTCAGGCGAACAAGGCATTGGCCCAGGTGCGCGCGGGCGTCAATGTCTTTGGGCTCGCGGGCAAGGGCCTCGCGATAACATTTTTCCGCTTCGGCAAATTGACCCTTTTGAAAATAAACGTCGCCGAGTTCGAAATGATGGGCGGCGTTATCAATATGATGGATTTGTGATTGAAGTTCGCGAATGCGTTTGCGGCTTTGTGCGCCGGGCAATTCAAATCCGCTCACGCTGGACGGCGTAGCCCTGTAAACCATGAAGTAATACAATATGGCAGTGACCAGCCAGCCAATGAAGATGAACACCGCCCAGACCCATTCCCGGTTGCGAATGGCGTGAACAAACATCCAAATCTGAAAAATAAAGATGCCCAGAGACACCGGATTTTCCAGAAGCCACTGCCAATTCAGGAGCATCGTCGGTAACAAGGCGAACATAGCCCAACTCTATGAAGGCAGGTTTAGAGTTTCAAGTTTTCGTTGATTCGTTGGATGCGATGTTTCCAGCCGTCCCTCCGGGACTTATGTGATTTGGTCGTGCGAACCCAGCGTTAAAACGCTGGGCTATTTCCATTGATCCCTTCGGGATACGCTGTCACAAGATCACAAACCGAAACCGCTTCACCGCTTCAACTTTCTTGCCGTGCCGAAGCCAGGCGAAGGCGGGTCAACGATTCAACGCCTTCGCCGCGCCCTATTCCCCCAGCATCTCATAAGGCGCCACTGTGTCCTCACCCACGTGATAGCGCGGATCGGCTTTGAGCGAGATGCTGAAGGCAAAGCCCCAATCCAGCGGCTGGCCGCCGCCGTTGTTGATCAGGCGAAACGTCACTGCAGCCGTCCAACTCCGCATATCGCGATAGAGGCTGTAATATTGCTCCTGCAATTTCCCCGTATTGGCATTGAAATAATGCGTGGTATGGAAGCCCCAATTGTCGTTTAGGCGGTAAAACAAGGAGCTGGAAATCACATCGTCGCCGGTGTCCACGAAGCCAGGCCGAAGATACCAATCGCCGATGGCCCAACTCCAGCGGTCGTTGGGGGTAAAGGTTATCTGGTGAAAGGCCAGGTTAAACTGAGGGTCGTTGATATCGTAGCGCACCACAGATTGCAACGAGAGCCAGGAACGCGGCTTGAATACCAGGTCGGAATAAAGGTCATCAAACGTCTTTTGAGGCTCTAAGAAAATATCGTTGGTCTCGCCGTTGGGGGTCAGGTTCCAGTCCAGCATGAGGTTCCAATCCAGCAGGTTATCGATCTGGCCGTTGCGCATGGTCTGAAGCGTGTTGCGAAGACCGAAGCGAAGGACATTTTGGCTGTCAATGGCGTCGATGTCGTTGTAATCGGGAAATTCGACCGGAAGAATCAGCAGATTGGGCAGCACAGTGTCGAATTGGGGCAGTTGATTAGGCGTGTAATTGGGCTGCGGAACGAAGGCGTAAGTCAATGTGGGTTGGATGACATGGCGCAGGCCGTCCACGTCCAGGAGCGAATTGGTTGCACCCTGCCACAGCCGCGAGACCTTGAATGAAACATCCGCGCCGGTGTTCAGGACGTAGCGCGTCGCTTCGGAGTTTGTCCCTCCGGGACCTTGTTCCGGGCCGTACCACGTGACACGACCGCCGACGCGCGGCGTGACGTTCAGCCAGCCGAAGAAGGTTTCAGGGAGCAGCAATTGATGAAATGTATCGGCCCGTGGCGCGGAAAAATCCGGCGCTGTGGAATTCGTGTTGCCAAAGAGCGTGTCGGTGCCCGCGAAATAGCGTTGGTAATATCCGATCGAGCTTTGGCTTTCGTAATAGACCGGCGTGTCAAGAACCTGTTGCCGGTAGCCGGTCAGTTGCAGGTCCGGCAGGCGCTCGACCTGGTCAAAGAAACTGTTGATGCGCGGCGTGGTCAGGGCGTCGAGGCTCCAGTTGTTCCAATATTTATTGGCTTCGAAAAACGTGTTGGGCTGGGGATTTTGCCCGTAATCGCTTTGGAAGAAATCGTGAAGGACCAATTGGTCGCTTTGGTAATTGACCAGCGCCTTGGTGTTGAAGTTCGTATAAGGCGTCGCCTGCCAGCCCAGGTAAAGGCGCTGGCGGTCTTTCGGAATGGGCGGGAGATTATTAAAGACATTGCTGCTGACGCTTTCTTCCGGGTTCAAATCGTGCAAATAATAATACTTGATCTGTGCATTTCCCCATTGGCCCAGATGCAAATTCATGTCCGGCCCGAGCCCTACTCCGCGTAGCTGGCGATAGTCCAGGTGAAGTTTTCCATCCGCGTCGTCACCCCATTTCCATGCGTATGTGCTGAGCAAAAACGGGCCGTAGTAGCTGTCATCGCCGGGCATGAACGTCAGGTGGTTCGTGCGGAAGGACAGCGAATGCCGGAAGTACGGATAATAAAACAAAGGAACGCCCTTGACATAAACCACGGCGTTCCACGCTTCGATGTATTTGCCGGGAACAATTCTCATTCGCTTCGCGCGAATGTAAAAGTCCGGCCTGGCGGTGTCGTCCGTGGTCATGGACATATACTGCGCACTGTAGGTTTTGTTTGTGACATTGCCGTGAATCATGGCTCCTTCGGCATAGATCGGCGGTTTGCCGGTGCGAAACCCGCCGCTCTCCATCTGGTGCGTCTTCAAATTATAGATGATGTGATTGCCAATCCATGTTTGGGCGCCTTCCTGAATGCGCACGTGGCCCTCGGCAATGATCTCGCCCGTCGCAGGGTTCCACTTGGCGCTGTCGGCCATGAGCGTGGCATTTCCGTACTGGAATAACTCGTTGGTTGCGTAGTACAGCCCTGTGGACGGGTCGAATGAGATGCTGCCGGGATCCCATTGGGGAAGGTAATCGCGGATCTCTTTGACATCATACTGCGATTCCTGCGCCTGTAAGAAAAAAGGATAGGCCGCGACCAAAAGAAACAGGAGCGCAATGGCAGGAACTCTTCTCATCAAGCGCGGGCAATTAAACAGAACGCGCTCCCACTGCCAAGCCGATTTCCACGGTGTCTTAACGCCGAACGCCGAATGCATTCGATGTTCGACGTTGGACGTTGGATGTTCGATGTTCTCCCCGCCGTGCTGCTACAACTGCATTAACAGTAGAATCACCATCCCCGCAATTGTGGTAAGCACGGTGACGGGAATCCCAAACTTCGCATAGTCCCAGAAACCCATCTCGACGCGCCTGCGCGCCGCTTCCATGACAATGATATTTGCCACGGAACCCAGTATCGTCAGATTGCCCGCAAATGTTGTTACCAGCGCCATCACCTTCCACATCAACTCCGGCTGCGCGAAATTGTGGACCCATTTCCCGGCGACCAGCACGAACGGGACGTTTGAAAAAACATTGGAGCCGATGATGGAAAACCAGGCGAAATTCCAGGCCTGGCCTGCGGCGCTCGTGCCAAAGATTGGCTCGAGTCTGCGATAAATGCTGTCCGGCAAACCGGTTCCGTTCAGCCCCTCCACCACGATGAATAGCGCCGCGAAAAAGACCAATAAGTGAAAATCCACCAGCCTGAGCACGTCATGTGTATCACGCCGCGCCAATACCATGAGCAGCGCCCCGCCCGCCAGCGCCGTCCAGGAAAGGTTGTATCCGAGAATGAAACCCGCAAAAACCAGCGCCACCGTGACAAATGTGAGGACCAAAAGCCGCGTATCCGGCTGATGCGGCCGGGCCTCGGGACGATGCAGGACCGCCGCGGCCAGCGATTTGCGGAAGCCCAGCCGCAGGATGGCGTATTCTATCGCCAATCCCACCACAGCCGCGGGCGCCAGCGAAGCAGAAAATCGCAGGAACGGAATGTGTGAGAGATGACCGATAATCATGTTTTGCGGGTTTCCCACGAGCGTGGCCGCGCTGCCCAGGTTCGCGCTCATGGCCAGTGCCAGCAAATACGGCGGCAGCGGCAGCTTGCCCCGCTCAATAACTGCAATTACCAGCGGCGTCATCATCAGGCAGATGGTGTCGTTCACAAACAGCGCCGATAGGATTCCCGAGACACAAACCAGCGACAGCAGCAGCGACGCGGCATTTTTGGCGCGAAAAAGAATCCAATCCGCCGCCCATTCAAAAAAGCCGGCAATGGAGAGATAGGCCGTAATGACCATCATGCCCAAGAGCAGGACGAGCGTATCGTAATCCACCGCGTGATAGGCATCGGCCGGCTTCATCACTCCACAGGCCACCATCAGCACCGCGCCCAGCAACGCGGCCGCGGGCCGGTTCAACGGCAAAATTTTAAATTGCCGCCCGCTGATGAGCAGATACGTCACGCAAAAGATTCCAATGGCGATGGCTTCCTTGTCGTTTGGGTTCGTGATGGTCATTTCAATTACTGGCACGTAGCGATGCCCAGCGTGTCCTTTGCTCAGGAAGGCTACGGCGTTGACTATTTTAAAAGAAGCAAATAAAGTTCGCTCGCCATGCCATTGGCTAAGAATTCCAAATCAAAGAGGAAATTGATGGTATGACTTGGCAACAGACAGTCACGGACCCGGATGAAATCAAGATGTTTGAGGCCTTGGACGGACCGGAATACACCTGGCGAACGGTTGGCGGGATCGCTCGTCAAACAGGTTTGAGTGAAGAGCGTATTGCTCAAATTCTTTCAAAATACGATTTAAAGCTGACCCGATTATCTGACACACCGTCGCTGTCTGGCTCCGCTTTGGTGGGTTTAATCGAAAAAGTTGGCGCTTAAAGGCGACTCGGCGCTAGACTTGGACGGCTTTCAGTTCAGATACATTCCACGGCGTTTCCCCGCATTCTTTCGCCAGGTGATTAAATTCCTCAATTTCCGCATGGGTAAACAGCAGTCCGCCGTGTTTCTTTGATAGCGCGCCGGAATTAGCTTCTGGCTGCCCGGGCAGAATGGATTTTTCGTTGCCATGGCCGAGAATGTCCGCGATCACAGCTTTGACGTTTTGCGTCTGAGTCCGGTTGTTGGAGAAACTGTTACCGTTGATGGCATCCGGATGAATGACCTGGAAGTAGAACGTGGACGCTCGTTTTTCCTTCGGATCGCCCAGGGCCGTGCCACGAATCCGGGGCAGGCCGCCGCCGATGTACGCCGCGTACAGTTCATCAATCAAACCCATGCCATAACCTTTGTGCAAGCCAAACGGCAGCAACGCCACGGCTTTATGAGGGTCTGTGGTCGGGTTGCCTTCCGCGTCCACCGCCCAGCCCGGGCCCAGCGGTTTGCCTTCGCGTTTCATCACCTGGATGCGGCCCATGGCGACGGTAGACGTCGCCCAATCAATCACGATTGGAAATCCAATCGCGTCCTGTGTGGGAAATCCCCAGGAATGCGGGTTCGTGCCCATGGTCGGCGTTTTGCCGCCAAAGGGAACGACCTCGGACGTTGCCGAAGTGCAATTGGTGTAGGCGAGATAGCCCTTGAGCGCGACGTCCATGACGTAACCGCCGCCCCAGAGATAATGCGTCGCGTTGTCTACGCTTACCATTCCGACTCCATATTTTTCGGCCAATTTGATGCAGGTATCCATCGCCTCATAGGCCACAGCCTGGCCGAGCTTGAAATTGGCGTCCCAAATTTCGGCGGCGGCAAAACGCGACGGCTTCTTGTCGATTTTCGCGCCCGGCTTCCAGCGGCCGACTTTGCTGCCGAACAATTCGTCCAGATGCAGCGCCTTGATTCCGTTATGGGTGCGGATGCCGTAATACGACGCGCTGGAGCAAAAACGCGCGCCGGCAGCCGCTTCATCCGCAGTGTAACCGCGGAACAGGTATGCTTTTTTGATGAGGGCGTCGTGTTGGATTTGGGGAACGATGTAATAGGTCTCTGGCATAAAATTATCCGGTGGTTTGTTCTTTTTTGCTCTTCGGCAACGGACTCAAGTCCGGCTCAACGAATCGCTGTTTTGCATCCGCGGACATGATGTGGTTTCTTGAATAAAAAAACAATAAAGCGCGCTTCGAGAGAAGTTGCGTATGTTTGTCGACGAACGCGTCCGATGTTTCAGCGGGTCCGAATTCCAAAAGCGTGCAATGAATCAAGCGCATCCATGCCTGCGTCATCGTTTCGTGATAACCGCGGTCCAAACCGTCCGGCACATTATGAGTCGCGTTGAATGCCTTGATGCTTGAGCGGATCCGTGCCGTTGCCTCATCAAACGGATACCGGCACAGGTAGAGATAAGCCAGTTTCACGTGCTCACGATGATGCATGTCCTCCAGCGGCCAGGTTCCGGATTCGAATTGCTGAAGAAATGTCGAGTCATCGGGCATAATCACGCCAGTAGGCTATAAGGCGTTTGGAGCTCAAGTAATACGCTGAATGACTTTGAAGTCACCGCTTTTCATTCGCCATGTTTCAACCCAGGGTTCGGATTCTCGAAACGTAAGGACCATAAGCTGTTCGTCAATCAAGTCCTCCCAATCGGGATCCTGGCCGGGAAAATGCCAGCCGCCAAGCATGGCATAGATATCTGACTCAAAATAAAGCGGATATTCCTTGAAAAAGATATTTCCGTAGGCCTTCACTGTTGCTTTGTCCTTGAAATTCCGATTATAACGCCATCCACGCTCCCAGTCGTTCGCGCGCAGCCATTCATCAACGGCTTCCGAACCACGAGCAAAGACAGCGTCCAGTGGAGGCAGGATAGAAGCCGGATGAGCGTAAAGTTTTGTTCCCTTCCTTTCAGGCCACGAATTTGAAATTTCTACATGGCCCCGCTCGCACCCCTGTGTGAATACGCTGATGAAACCGGTCAATGGTGGAGTAAATCCTGGCACAAAACGAGCATCGACGGTCAGCCAGCACTCACGCCCGGTCTCAAAGAGTTCCTCGTTGCTACGTTCGTACCAAACAGCTGCCACTTCCCCGGAAACTTCGGGTCGAAGCAGGAAACACGGTCGCTGTAGCTTTCGACCTTCCTCAATGAGCTGTTCCGCGGTCATAATTCCTCAAACGACCTTTTTTGGCGTTACCTCTGGATTCACCTGCGCAATTGGCTTTTCCCCATTCATTGCCAAAATGAGATTGTTCACGCTGGTCGTCGCCTGTCGCACCACGCTTTCAAACGTTCGCGAAGCAACGTGCGATGTGCAAACGACATTCGGTAGTTTCAGCAGCGGGTGGTCCTCCGGCGGCGGTTCATGGTCCAGTACGTCCGTGCCGTAACCCCCGACCTGGCCGGAATTGAGGGCGGCAACCATGTCGGTGGTGTTCACAATTTCGCCGCGCGCGCAATTCAGAATGAGCGCGCCGCGTTTCATTTTGGCAATGCTCCCGGCGTTGATCATGTTGCGCGTCTCGGGCGTTAGATTGGTGTGCAAAGAGATGTAATCGGCTTCCTTGAAAATCTCATCGAGCGAATTGGCGCGCCGCACGCCATGTTCGGCGGCAAATTTTTCGTCGAAATGAGGATCGAGGGCGATGGATTTCATTCCGAAGGCCGCGGCGCGAATGGCGACTTCCTTCCCGATGCGGCCAAATCCAATAATGCCAATGGTTTTTTCGAGCAGCTCATGGCCGGTCTTGCGTTTCCATCCACCGCTGCGCGTGGAATCAGTGTGAAACAGAAGATTTTTCTCGAGCGCCAGCAGCAGCAGAAACGTGTGCTCCGCCACCGTCGTGTGATTGACGCCGGGGGTGAAGAGAACCGGGATTCCAAATTCGGTCGCGGACTTGACGTCAATTTTGTCCACGCCAATGCCGTACTTGCTGAGCACCTTCAGCTTTGGCCGGGCTTTTTCCAGCACCTTGCGCGTAATGGCGTCATCACCGCAAATGTAACCGTCCACGTCACCGACCAGAGCCAGCGTATCGGCTTCATTCAGAGGACCGCGGGCGCTGACAATTTCCCACCCCGTTTTGGCGAGCAAATCATGATGAGCGCCGGGTGTGTCCTGAAATGACGTCGTCGTAAGCAAAATTTTCATGGCCAGCGATTATGATTTTATTCCGTGAATTGTCACCACCGAATTTTTGCCCGTCTATTTGAAATAAGGGCCCTGTGAGGCTTCTGCGTTTGTTCTCGAAATGGGCATTTAAGCTATGTGGTCCTCCAACGCCAGGCTCATACTTGACGCACTACGCAACACGCAACTGCTCAGCACTTCCCGCTCGTCCGCTGCACCAAATCCCGCAACGTAACCGGCCTGGCCGCAATCCCCTCCGCATTCTCAATCTTCTCAAATTCCTCCAGGATTTCTGCAGCACACGGATTCCGCGGCGGCGGCAATTTCTCAACCCCGCCCGACCGCATGGCCTGCAGAATGTCGTGGACACTGATGGAATCGAGCGGGCGCGATGGCGTGTACGAGGAATTTCCGGAAATTTCGGTGACGATGGACGCCAACAGCAGCCGTTGCAAAACCTGTTGCGTCAGTTTGGTCGGGATCTCCAGATCATCCGATAGGTCCTGGACATTCGCCGGCGGTTCTGCCTTTTGAAATCGGTGGCCAAGAATCGTCATCAGGCGTAGCGCGAGGATTTCCCGGTCGCGATGTCCGACGCTGTCGACGACCTTTTCCTGCAGATACACCTTTCGATTTTGAAACGCGTAGGCGATTTGCGCGCCAAAGAGCAGAATCGCCCATGACAAATAAAGCCCGGCCATCAAAACCGGGATCAGGCCAAGCCCGCCGTAAATTCTGCTGTTGGTCACGACGCGGGAAACGTAAAGAAACCCGAACAGATTGTTCAAATGCCAGAGCGTTCCGGCTCCAACGCCTCCGGCCAGCGCGGCGCTGAATTGGACCTTCGTATTCGGCAAATATTGATAAATCAGCGCAAACACGAGCCATATAAAAATGAACGTGCTCGCCTGAATGAGAAATCCGCCAATAATCGGGCTGGCGCGGACAAGCGTTTTTGTCGCCTCAAAATGAGCGCTCCCGGCCAGGCTGAGCAATACCGCGATGACAATCGGTCCAAATGAAATTGCAATGCAAAATCGCGCCATGCGCATCAACCAATGGCGTCCACGTTCAACTCCCCAGATATCGTTGAAAGTGCCTTCGATGCTATTGAGCATGGAGATGGCTACAAACACAAGCAGGGCTGTGCCAGTAACGCCGAGCGCGCCGCTGCGGGTGTTGTGGATAAATTCATGGATCTGCCTGGCGACGAGCTTTTGCGCTGTCTCGCGGGCATTCGCCTCGGCGGATGGGGACTCGGCGCCATTGTGATTTGGCGGTCCGGACATGGACGGCGGGGCCGAGACGGTCGCCGGCGGAACAACTTGCGAAACAAATTTATCTATGGCCTTGTAGATTTCCTCTTCGCCTTCCTTTCGGAGAAGGCTGCTGGTCACGCTAATGGCGATGGCCAGCAACGGAATCAGCGCCAGCAACGTCGTGTACGACAGGGCGGCGGAGCGCACGAGGCAACGGTTCTGGACAAAGCTTTTGCCCACGAAAAACCAGAAATGGATGAAGTGCTCGAGGCGGCCCGCCAGGCTGATTTCATTTTCCTCGCCGGTGGCGATTCTGACCAGGCGGGAAAAGGAACGTTTAGCCACGGCGAAATTAAAAATTAAAAAGGAAAAATTAAAAAGGAAAAAGGCACATATTGGCATGTGACGTCTGAAAATCCGCAACATCCGCTACAACGTTGATTATCAGTGACTTAATCCGCAACAAATCCGCAACAGGGTCGCAACAATTTTTGGGGGAGCCCCTTTTCGATCTTTTCGCATGCATTGGGACCATGAACCATCCATATTTAAGGGTTAGTATGGCTATCGAGAAACGCCATGAAACCCCGCATCCACATCATCGGCGGTCCCGGCAGCGGCAAATCATACGCTGCGGCAAAGCTGGCGGAGCGTCTCGGCGTTCCCGCATGCGACCTCGATAATCTTTTTTGGGACGGCATTCGCGCCGACCCTGCGGAGCGCGACCGGAAACTGGCCGCCACCGTTTCCGCGGACGGCTGGATCATCGAGGGCGTTTACTATCAGTGGCTTGGGCCGAGCTTTGACGCGGACGATTTCATCTTCGCCCTGACGCCGCCAATTTGGATTCGCCACTGGCGGATTATCAGGAGATTTTGGATGCGAAAATTGAGGCGAATTCAATCGAAACGCGAATCGGTTTTGGATCTCTTGCGCTTGTTACGCTGGAGCCATGCCTACGACCGGAACCATCTGGTGCGCGCGTGCCAGTTCATATCGGAGCGGGGGCGTGAGATGACCATTTGCCGGACGTTCGATGAATTGCTCGCCACCGAGAAGTTCAATTCTCAACGCTGTAGAAATTGACCCGGTTCATGCGCTCGCGTAGCCTGTCAGCTTCACGTAGTGAAAGCAAAGGTCAAAGCAAAGCCCTCCGCGGCAGTTATCATCAGGCAGATCACCGCGCAGGCGCGCGACGCAAAAACACGCGCCTATATCGAAAAATTGCTGGTCGAACTATGCCGCATCGACACGACGCCGAAACCGGATGTCTCCGTCATGAGGGACGCAGAAGACCGCTGTTTCCAAATCCTGGAACGGGAATTAAAAACGTTGTCATTCTCTGATAGCCGCACGGAACGGCGTCCGATAAATCCGGCCATTCAATCGCACCCTCATTATTCCCTGCCCCATTTTACGAAGACGCCCGAACGGCCCGAGGGCCTTTCGGCTGAAACGACTTACGCTGGCCGCTCGAATCTCGTTTACGTAGCGCCGGGCTCAAACGACAAAGCACGCGGCGAAGCCGTCGCGCTTAATGCCCACATTGACGTCGTCGCGCCGTATTTCCCGCCGCGCGTAAAGAACGGCGTTGTTTTCGGTCGCGGCGCGTGCGATGACAAAGGACCTGTAGTGGCCATGGTGACGGCGTTGCGCATTTTATCGGGTGTTATGGCGCCCGCCGGCTCACGCTGGAACCGCAATGTCGTGGCGATGTTCGTGATCGAAGAAGAAACGGGCGGGAATGGCTCGCTCTCGCTGGCGACGGATCGTGAGCTCAAGAAACTGTACGATTCAGTTGTGGTCGGCGAATGCGCGGGCCTGAAGATTTATCCGGCCAATCGCGGCGCGGTTTGGTACAAGGCGGAACTGAAACCGCCGCCAGACGTTTCGGCGTTCGAAATGTCCGCGTGGGTCATCGAAGAAATGGAAAAGGAGGGGGCGGCCATTCGCGCCGAAAGCCGGCACAAACTGTTTCCGCAACGTCCCGTCCAAACCTGTCATGGCATCATTGGCCCATTCGGAGAGCATCCCAGCCGAATTTGCGGTGAGACGCGATTCACGATTCAATTCGAGCGCAAGCCGGACGCCCAGGCAGAATCCCTCATTCGTGATTGCCTTGAAAGCGGCCTGGCCCAATACATAGGCCTTTACGGTGACAAGACGAAGGTCGCAGATGCCACAACCGGCAAGCCAATGGTGGCGCGGCATTACGATTTGAAGCGCCGCGGCAACGGTTTCGAAGTCGCCGTGCATGGCGCAACTGGTCACATGGGCGCCATCCGCGAACGCGACGGCGCCATTACCAAAATGGCGCACCTCGTCCGCGGCCAGGTTTTTTCAAAGGCAAAATTGTCCGCCCTCGCCGGGCCGATGCGGCTGGAACTGGACGGAGCGTCTGGTCAAAACCTGATATTAGAAGGCGGCCAGGGATTTGTCCCCACGCACAGCATGGAAGAGGTGATGGCGCGCGTGCGCCAGGCCGCCGAACGTGGCGCGGAAAGCTATCTGCGCCGGTGCGGACGCCCTGAATCCGGCGCGCAATCGGTCACAGTCACTTATGAAAAATTGCATAATGCGGCGTTCGACGGCGACCCGGATTCTCCGGCCATGCGCAACGCGATTGCCGCCGCGAAACAATGCGGCCTCTGGCGCGACGAACCGGTTGCGGGTTGGACCGTTTCTTGCGATGCGCGATTGTTTGCGACGGAATATCCGGGAATGCCCGTGCTGACCTTCGGACCCGGCGAATTGGCGTTTGCCCATTCTGACCAGGAACAAATTGCCTTGCGCGACGTCGCCAAAGCGGCTGAATTTCTGGCGCTGTTTCTGTTGCGCCAAACCGGGACCATTTAAAATGAAAGAAAAACTTCGAATCGGAATCATCGGAGCAGGCGCCGTCGTGCGCGAGATTTATCAATACCTCTATTTTCAAAGCGACTACTCGCCCGTGCTGGAAATTTGCGCCGTCGCCAATCCGGGCGCGAAAAATCGAAACTGGTTCGGCGACTTGGCAGAGCTGCCGAAGAACCGGCGGTTCGCCGACTATCGTGAAATGCTGGCAAAGGTTGAATTGGACGCCGTCCAAATCAACACGCCCGACCGTTTGCACCGCGAGCCCACGCTCGACGCCTTTGCCGCCGGCCTGGATGTCATTTTGCCCAAACCAACTGCGGCCACAGTCAAAGACGCGCACGCCATGATTCAGGCGGCAAAAAGAGCGGAGCGCTTTTTGGGCGTCGATTTTCATAAACGCGGCGACCCGCGCATCAAGGAAGCCGAGGCGCGCTTCAAGAGCGGACGTTACGGCACTTTTCAAACGGGCGTTTTCTACATGGTTGATAAATTGCTCGTTTCGAACCCGAACCATTCGCCGCGATTTTTTTCTTCGCCGGATTACGCCGGGCAGAACACGCCGGTTTCATTCCTGACCGTTCACATGGCGGATGCGCTGATGAAAATCACCGGCCATGTCCCTGCGCAAGTGCGCGCCACCGGTTATTCGCACAAATTGCCGTCGCTCAAACCCCGCGCGGTAAAGGGCTATGATCTCGTGGACACGGAGATTCTCTTCACGAGCGGCGCTGTCGCGCACATCATTGCCGGCTGGGCCCTCCCCAATGCGGCTTGGTCCATCGCCGTCCAGTCTGGCCGCATGATTTGTTCCGACGGCCTGCTGGATATAGGGTTCGATACGCCCGGCCTTCGTGAAATTCATGCCGACGGAGTCAACGAAGTAAATCCACTGTTTCGCACTTTTGAAGCAAGCGGCAAGGTCACTGGATACGGCATCAGCAATCCCGGACGATTGTACCAGGAGATTTTGGGCCGAAGAAACGGCACGCTTCAGGGGGCCGAAAATCCCGAAACGCCGATGGATTTTTATACGGCTGTCATCGTGGATGCCGCGGAACGCAGCCTCAAAGAAGGGAAAAAAGCCGGCCCCGGCGTTACCCGGGGAGAAGCGATTGAACTGGGCAAATTTGTCCGCAGCCAAATCGGCAACGCAGCGAAAGAATACGGATGGATGTAATGCGACGGGCGTCAATCGTAGCGCAGACTTCCAAGTCTGCCGTACCGCAGGTTTCCAAACCTGCGAGTCGCGCGCCGTCGCGCGACTGGCCGATTGGGAAATCGGCGATACGGCAGGTTTGGAAACCTGCGCTACGGCGCCCCGGTTCATCGCTGGCCATCGCAATCATTTTAATTTTCTCAGCCTGTATTTCCCGGGCAGAAACCATTGACCTCTCCGGCAAATGGGAGTTTCAAATGGGTTCCACGCCGGCGGGACCATTCACCGGCACCATTCACCTTCCCGGCACAACTTCTCAGGCTTGCAAAGGAACGCCGTTCACCCAACAACCTATTCTGCCGCCCTTGCCGCCTGAGAATTTGGTTCCCCAAAGAGGAATCCTCTTTGGCCGTTCGACCAACTACGCGACAGAAGACCTCGTGCTGATGCATCTGCAGCAACGATATTCCTACATAGGGCCTGCGTGGTATCGACGCGAGGTTGACATTCCAAAAAAATGGATGGGCAAGGACGTTGACCTCGTGCTCGAGCGCGTCATGTGGAAATCCCAGGTCTGGATCAATGGCCAATACATCGGCGCGCAAAACAGCCTCACCACGCCGCACCGCTACGACATCAGTGCGGCGCTGAAACCGGGTCGCAACGAAATCACCATCGGCGTGGACAACAGCCGGCAGTTGGCCATCGGCGATCCTCATGCTTATACGGAACAATCGCAAACCATTTGGAACGGCATCATCGGCCGCATAGCCCTAATAGCGCGCGATAAAGTTCGCATCGATGGATTGGAGCTGCGTCCTGATTTGGCCGGCAACGCTGTTGGGGTCACGGTGCAAGCTCACAACGGCACGGAAAAAGAAGCCGAGGTAGACCTGTCCCTGCAAGCCGAGGCGGACAATTTTTCGGCCCCGAATTTGCCGTCCATGAAATCGCGCGTCACTTTGCCTCCTGGCGACAGCGAGGAGAAAATTGTTTATCCCATGGGCACTAACTACGCCCTGTGGTCCGAGTTCACGCCAAGGCTGTATCGAATGAAGGCCATTTTGAACGGCGCTGGTTTTCATTCCACAGTGATCGATACGTTTGGCATGCGTGAATTCAAGGCTTACCAGCATTGGTTTACCATCAATGGCCGCTGGACATTTCTTCGCGGAACCGTCAATTGCTGTGAGTTTCCAAAAACCGGTTATCCGGACATGACGGGCAAACAATGGGAAAAAATCTTTTCCACCGTTAAAGCCTTCGGGCTGAACCACGTCCGTTTTCACACCTGGTGCCCGCCGGAAGCTGCTTTTGAAGCGGCAGACCGCATGGGCGTTTACCTCGAAGTGGAACTGCCGGATTGGAGCTTCAAAATCGGCCAAGACGCCGCAGTGACGGATTTCTTTCGCGCCGAAGGCGAGCGGATGATTCGTGAATATGGCAACCATCCGTCATGGGTCATGCTGACGATGGGCAATGAACTGAAGGGCGATTACACGGTATTGGACGATTTGAAAAATCATTTCCGCAAACTGGATCCGCAATTGCTCTACGACAGCACCACGTACCCATCCTCACATCAACGCGGCAAAGAGCCCGAACCGGGCGACGATTATTATATTTCCCAGGACACAAAAAATGGCCGCGCGCGCGGGCAGGACATTTTTGAAAACACGGTCCCCAATACAGAAACGAATTTCGCCAAAGCCATTTCATGTATTTCGGTTCCATATATCAGCCATGAAGTTGGCCAATATTGCGTTTACCCCAACCTCGCCGAAATCCCGAAGTACGACGGCGTATTGCGCCCGACCGCGATGGAAGCCATTCGCGCCGATTTGGCAAAGAAGGGACGCCTGGCAGAGGCCCCTATCTACACCCGCGATTCCGGCAAACTCGCCGCGCTGCTGTACAAGGAAGAAATCGAGCGCGCCTTGCGGACGACGAATCAGGCCGGATTCCAATTACTCCAATTGAATGATTTTCCAGGACAAGGCACATCGACGGTCGGGTTGCTGGACGCATTTTGGGACAGCAAAGGATTGATAACGCCCGGCCAATTCCGAAAGTTTTGCGGGCCGGTCGTGCCGTTGCTGCTTATGGCCAAACGGGTTTACCAAAACGACGAAACCTTTGACGCGGGAATTGAAGTCGCCAACTTCGGTCCCGCTCCTATAACAAATGCCACGGTCGTGTGGAAAATATTTGATGGAGAAACAAAAATCGCGAACGGCCAATATCAGGCGCCGTTGATTCCCTTCGGCCACAACGGAGAAATCGGACGCATCCAACAGCCGCTGTCCGCGGTCACAAAAGCGTCAAAACTGAAAGTGACAATTGAATTGGCCGGAACATCCATCGCCAATAATTGGAATGTTTGGGTCTATCCCAAAAGTGAACCGCTCGCACAAACAAACGTCCAGGTATTTGAGTCGCCCGGTCCGGACTTTTTCAAGGCGTTGCAGGATGGCGACCGTGTTCTTTTGCTTCCTGCCTGGGATGACGTGAAATCACCGCTCGCCGCCGAGTTCGTTCCGGTCTTTTGGAATCCAGTCATGTTCCCCAATCAACCCGGGACCATGGGCGCGATGATTGACGCCCGCCATCCAGTCTTCGCCGATTTTCCGACAAAGGATTGGACGGACTGGCAATGGTGGGAACTGTTGCATCGCTCTTTTTCAATCAATTTGGACAACCTGCCCGCCAAAGTGGATATGCCGTTCCGTTTCGTGGACAAGTTCAATCGCAACGCCTTGCCCTGCGCCATTTTTGAAGCAAAAGTCGGCAAAGGAAAACTCCTGGTCTGCACCCTGGACATCAGCAGTGATCTCGACACGCGCATCGCCGCCCGCCAACTGCGCCGCAGCATTTTGGAGTATATGAGCAGCGATAAGTTTAAACCGCGCCACGAGATGGGCCTCCAGGACTTAAAAGCATTATTTCAGTAATGAATCCGCATGACCCGATCCGGGCCGTGGACCCGCACGAGGTTGTTCCACTCGGTGGCCGCCCAGGAGAAGAACCGGTTCAGGCTCAGGCCGATATTCCAACGCTGGAATCGCTTCTGGACGCGCTTAGGAAATTGAAAGCGCAGACCGACTCAGCCAGCCAAATCCGGCCGGCGGTGTTGACGAATTGCCAGAATAGTAATACGCTTAGCGCATGGAAACTGTCACATTGAAAATGGAAAGAAGGCAAATTGCCCTTTTGAAAGAGCGGGCAAAGACGCTCGGCCGTTCACAGGCCGCCATTGTCCGCGACCTGATTGACGAGCACCTCGCTTCAAAGAAGCGCCTCTCGCTTTACGAGCGCGCAAAAGACCTTTGCGGGAGTGTGCGCGGTTCGAAAGATTTATCCACGCGGCCTTTGACGGGCTATGGCCGTGACTAAGGTTCTCCTCGATTCCGGTCCGCTTGTCGGTTTTGTCAACGAAACTGACCAGCATCATAGCTGGGCGCTGGAAATCTGGAATACTCTCTACCAACCACTCTGGACATGTGAAGCCGTTCTGTCTGAAACAATTTTTCTTTTGCAATCTGATGGCGTTGCAATCGATTCTCTCCTGGAACTTTTTGAGCGTGAATTAGTCAAAATTGACTTCAACGTTTCCTCTCACCAGCCCGAGGTTTGGGAACTATTGCGCAAATATGCCGACCAGCCGATGAGCCTGGCCGATGCATGTCTGGTGCGTATGGCGGAACTTCATGAACGCAGCCAGGTTTTTACAACGGACAAGGACTTCAAAGTTTATCGGCGGAACGGGCGCGGCATCATTCCGTTGCTCGCGCCCTATTAATTCAAACCACTTCCACCGGACATTTCGGCGCCGCATCCAAAAACGCCTGGCCATATTGCTTCGTCAAAATCCGGTTATCCAGGACCACGATAATGCCCGTATCCGTTTTGGTACGGATAAGCCGGCCGACGCCCTGGCGAAACTTTAAAATCGCTTCGGGAAGAGAAAATTCGCTGAAGGAGTTTCCGCCGCGCGCTTCAATCGCTTCGACGCGCGCTTCGATGAGCGGATGGTCCGGCACGGCAAATGGCAGGCGGGTAATGATGACGTTCGATAGCGCTTCGCCTGGAACGTCCACACCCGTCCAAAAACTGTCCGTGCCAAACAGTACCGAATCCACGTCATCCTTGAATTTCTCCAGCATGGTGGCCCGCGGCACGCCCTTGCCCTGTACCAGGCAGGCAATGCCAAGTTCGTCAAAGAAAGGCTGCATGATCTCACTCAATTCCAGCATGAGCTTGAAATTCGTGAACAGCACAAATGCTTTGCCATGCGTCATCTTCACGAAGTGCTTGATCCAATGAGTCAGCGCGTCACGGTAACCAGCTTCGCGCGGATCGGGCATTTTCTTTGCCACGAACAATTTCATCTGCCGTTCATAATCGAACGGCGTCCCCACCTGAAGTTGGGTTGCTGATTCCGCGCCGACTCGTTTGGTGAAATAGCTGAGCGGGGTTTCAGCCCTGGATTTCAAGTTTTGAGTGGGAACCCGCCTGGTAGTTTCGTTTGATGCCCTGGCTTTAACATTCGAAATCCCGAGCGTCGCGCTGGTCATAATCACGCTCGTATCGCTTTCAAACAGCCGCCGTCGCAAGTAATCGGCCACGTCCACCGGCGCGGCGTTGAGCGAAAGATTTTTCCCGGTTTTGCCGGAACGTTCCACCCAGTACACATGGTCCTGCGCCGCCTGCTCCAAAAACAGTTTCACTTCGTCCCGCAAATCAGCCAGGCGCCGGTTGCATTCCAATAATTCCTGGCCCATGTCTTTGTCGTCGCTGGTTTTTATCAAATCGCTCACGGCGTCGCGCAAGCGTTGGATCGGCAATGTGACATTGTCCTCTACCAACTGAGCGCGGCGGATGCGCAATTCGGTCCAATGCCGCGCCGCGGGCGGCTCGCCTGTGCCGAAGCTATTGCGTTTGACGCTCCGCTGGATTTCATCGCACGCCGCTTCGACTTTTTCAAAAAATTTGTCAGTCTCTGTCAGAATGTCCGCGGCGAATCTCACGGCGTTTCCGCTCCGCAAAGCGCCCAAAAGACCCTTTTGGGTGCGCGGATTCCAGAGGCGGTTCAGGGCGAACCGCATTTGTCCGCTCGATACGCTCACACCAATGTGGCGCGAGGCCACGTGCTCCATCGTGTGCGCTTCATCGAAGATCACGAAATCGTTTTTAAACAGGATGCCGCCTTCCATCTCCGGGTCCACTCCGCCCAGCATCGTGAAAAACAGCGTGTGGTTCACTACCAGCACGTCCGCCGAAAGGATTTTGTTTCGCGCGCGTTGAAAAAAGCAGATGCCGTTGTCCTTGGCAAAATCCGAGGCGTGGCCGCATATTTTTGGCGAGCACAGGCCGCGCTCCGAGCAAACCTGAGCCCACACTTTCGGGTCGGGCTCGCTGTCAAAATCCGATAGGCTCCCGTCTTTGGTCTTTTTTGACCATTCATAGATGCGTTGAAGTTCGGCCGCTTCGGAACTGGTAAAGAAGCTGTCACTCTGCTGCATCGCTTTGTGCAACCGCCTTGTGCACAGGTAATTGGCGCGGCCTTTGAGCATGGCAAAACTGAATTTGACCGGTACGGGCAACGTTCCCAGCACGCCTGCCAGCATCGGCAAGTCCTTCTCCGTAAGCTGTTCCTGCAAATTGATGGTATGCGTCGAAACAACCGCCTTTTTGCGGCGCAATACCGCAAATAAAATAGATGGAATCAAATAGGCGAGAGATTTTCCGACCCCCGTCCCGGCCTCGACCGCCAGGTGCTCCCCGTTTTGCAGCGCCCGCGCCACGGCCACGGCCATATCCTGTTGTTGTGGCCGAAATTCAAAATTCCGCGCCCGCGAAAGTACGCCATCGGGCGAAAAAATTTCGGCGACCAGGATCACCAAATCCGCGCCGGCAACAGGCTGTTGTTCAACGATTGAAATCATTTCACCGAATCAGTCCAGCCAAAATAACAACGCCGCAGGAAATTAAAAGCACTGTTCTTGGCAGGGACAGCGCCATGGCCAGTGTGGTGGAACACGACGCGCTGCGCTGTGTAGCGCCGGTTTCGGCGGGGAAAAAGTCAAAATGAGGACAATCGCTTTCAACAGTTCTCTGAGGATTTTCTGGCGTTCTGATTTTGTGCCAGACAGCCACGCAGCAAAGATGCGTTTACTGAGTTCCGTTTTTGCCATACAAATTTCCCCAACAAGGCGCGGACCCAATGTTGTCCAACTGGGCACGGCAAAGCGCCCACCAGGCAAACACCGGGCCGCGCCCATTGGGCGCGCCTGCAGCGGAGCCTGGATTTCAAATTTGTCGTTTTTGTTGGACCGGGCTTGCGCTAAATCAAAACGAGTATAGCTTTTTGTGTTCCAGAAAGAAGAAAGGAAACTATGAAGACGATCGTTAATGCCTGCTTTGTGTTCGGAATGGTCTTGGTTTCGGCGATGGCGGCGCGGGCGCGGCTCGGGGAAACGGTTGCGGAAATTTATCAGCGTTATGGCGCGGTTAAGTCGCGCATTTCTTTGGAGACTGATCGATGGGCCGGCCATTATTCCGCCGGTTATTGGTCCGTCATCGTCACGTTTCAGAACGGGCGATCCGTCACCGAATCATTTCAGCCTTTATGGACGCGTCCTCTCGACGCCCAAAATGTGCGGGCGCTCATGGATGCCGCGGCTGGAAATACGAATTGGATCGGTCCCGATTTCAGCGGCTTTACCACCAACGAATATGATGGATGCCTTGAATCAAAAAAAATCTTCGGCCTCGATAGCCTTTGGACAAACAATGTCACGGGCGCTGTCGCCTGTTATTGTGAGGCTCTCGGAAATGGAGATGTTCCCGACCGGCCAATCCTCACGATCTTTGCGCGCGGCCAGCGATAAAACTTCTAAATTTTAGCGGTATTTTTGTCAATAATTTACAATGGGTCTCAAATATAACATCGTGTTATATTTGAGACCCATTGTAATTTTGGGTTTGGAAAGTTAAAGAAAGTCAATTGTTGGACTTTTGGGACCCATTGTAAATTTGGAGGGTTTGGGTGCGGAGCTATAATCAGGGCGGAAGGGCACTTCCGCCCTACCGTGATATTTTTACTCTTGTTGCGCCGCTGCACGCGGCGCTACACGGCGCAGCGCGCCGTGTTCTACCATTATTCCATGCCTGAGTCGGATTTGATGTAGCCGATTTTCAGAGCAATCATCAAACCATAACCATATCCACCATCCAACTGTCGGACCATCAAACGCGACAGCAGGAATCGGACGGCCGACCCTGTAGGCCGGGTGTCCTCACCCGGCGGATCCACCGTGCGTATTCGTTTGTGATCTTTGCACTCTCTGCGGTAAAGAATTCTCTCTTCAGCCGAAAACCCTTCGTTTCAACTTCCTGTGGCTGTTTTTTCAAATTTCCCAATAAATGACACTTTTTATACGAAAATGGGCTTCATTTCCCGTTTACACGCCTAGTCAGCCAGGTCAAGATGCCCGCGCGCCCATTCTTCGCGGTGACGGGAAGTCCCGGCAACTTGATTGCCAACGGTTTAGTCGGCAACATTTCGGCAACACGAAAAGCTACAAAAAGTTACATTATCGTTATCGAAGGGCGCATAAAGCGGCGGAAGGTTCCGCGATGCAATGTCCTGCTACGCTCGTTGCGCCGCTGCACGCGGCGCTCCGTTCTTTTGCCATTTGCAGTTTCCCGGAAATCAGCAATAATACCGGTTCATTTTGATGGAAAATTTATGAAACCCCAGGTTGAAATATACGACACGACCCTGCGCGACGGTTCGCAGGGTGAAGGCATCAATTTTTCGGTCGCGGACAAGCTTCGCATTGCCGAAAAGCTCGACGCTTTTGGGGTCCATTACATTGAAGGCGGCTGGCCGGGCTCAAATCCCAAAGACATCGAATTTTTCGCCCAGGCCAAAAAGAAAAAATTCAAAAATGCGCGCCTGGCGGCCTTCGGCTCAACGCGCCGGAAGGACACACCGGTCGAACAGGACGATCAGGTCCGCCTCCTGATCGAAGCTGGCACGCCGGTCGTGACGATCTACGGCAAAACTTCCATGCTGCACGTCAAGGAGGTCTTGCGCTGCACCCCGGAGGAGAACCTCGGAATGATCGCCGACACCGTCCGCTATCTCAAGGACCACGGCAAATTTGTCATATATGACGCCGAACACTGTTTTGACGGCTATAAGCTCGACCCCGAATACGCGATAGCCACGTGGCAGGCGGCTGAAAAAGCCGGGGCGGATTTTGTGGTGCTGTGCGACACAAACGGCGGTTGTCTGCCGGAAGAGGTCGCGGCCATCACGTGCGTGGCGGCGGGCAAATTGAATTGCCGCATCGGCATCCATACCCATGACGACATCGGCCTGGGCGTTGCGAACGCGCTGGCCTCACTCGGCGCAGGAGCGACGCATGTGCAGGGAACGATAAACGGTTACGGCGAACGCACGGGAAATTGCAATTTAGTCAGTGTCATTCCGTGCGTCGCTTTGAAACTCAAAAAGACATGCGTGCCTGAGAAGTCATTGCCGAAGCTGAAGGAACTGTCGCAGTTCGTGGATGAGATGGCGAACCTTCGCCACAATCCGCGCCTGCCCTGGGTCGGCTCGGCTGCGTTTTCCCACAAGGGCGGGACGCACGTCAATGCGGTGCAAAAGCTCGCGTCGAGTTACGAACATATCGACCCGTCGCTCGTGGGCAATTCGCGAACGGTCCTGGTGAGCGATTTGGCCGGCCGCAGCAACATCGTGATGAAGGCCCAGGAACTGGGCTTTAAACTCGGGAACGACGGCGCGCCCGAGCTGAAGACCATTCTCAACCAGGTCAAAGAATTGGAGAACGCCGGTTATGAATACGAAGCCGCGGAAGGCTCACTGGCCCTGCTCATCGGAAAAACCTTGAAGCACCGGGAAACTCCGTTTGAAGTGGATATGTACCACGTCTCGATGCGTCGTGATTCAAAGGAATCCGTCTGCGAAGCCACAGTGCGCGTGCGCGTGGGCAAAAAAAACTACCACGAAGTCGCCGAAGGCGACGGCCCGGTCAACGCGCTGGACGGCGCATTGCGGGCGGCGCTGACGAGGTCGTTTCCGAAGCTGAAAAAAGTGAAGCTTACCGATTACAAAGTCCGGATATTGGATTCAACGAAAGGCACAGCCGCCAAAACGCGGGTGCTCATTGAGTCATCCGACGGCAAGCGCGAATGGGGAACCGTCGGCGTCAGTGAAAACCTTATCGACGCAAGCCTGCAGGCCCTTGTGGAGAGCATGGAATATGCGTTGACAAAGACGTCTTGACACATATACATCGTGATGTATATTGAGTGAAGTGAAACGGCAAAAGAAAACCAAGTATCCGGCGCATAAGGGTTCGGCCATTAAGCTTAAAGAGACTGCTGTGGCTGATGAAACCGAGCAGGCGCCAATGATTCGGACGCAGATTTATCTCAGCAAAGACGAGCATGAATTTGTGCAGCGGGAAGCGTCACGTCGTGACGAGCCGATGGCCGCGGTGATTCGACGGTTCATTGATGAGAAAATGGAAATTCCAGAGGATGCGTGGACGAATAATCCGATGTTGCTGCCAACGCCTCACGATCCAAAATGGAAAGGACATGAAGATGGCGGAATTAACCATGACCATTACATCTATGGTTGTCCGAAGAAATGGATCAAGGTGAATGGCGAGTACATTGAAGCGCCGCCTTTGCCGGATGACTACTATTCGAATCGTGCCAGTCGCGAGGCTTACGACCGCAAAATACGGAAACTGGACGAGACCAAATGACAAACCCTGTCTTTCTTGATGCGTCGTTTTGGATTGATTTTCGGGATGAAGAGGCCCTTCCGCACCCACTGGCATGCCAGGTCGTCGCGGATATTTTTCGTCAGAGAGTGCCTTTGGTCACGACGCTTCCGGTTATTTGCGAAATTTATGCGTACTTCACTCGAAGCATCGTCACACGTGAAATGGTGCTGAAGGAACTTTGCGAGAATCCGATTGTTACTGTCGAAGACATTTCGCCCCAGGACCAGGGGGAAGCGCTCAACATTTTGCGCAAGCATCGAGACAAGGAATACTCATTATGCGACGCGCTGTCGTTCATGGTAATGCGACGCCTAAATATCCGCCGTGCCGTTAGTTTTGACAAACACTTCCGCCAATTCGGTGAATTTGAAGTGATTCCCAATAAATTTCCATGAGCGAGATTTCCAAGGCATACGAACCGCAGTCCGTTGAGGACAAATGGTATCAGTTCTGGTTGGACGAAGAATTTTTCGTGGCCGACCCGAAATCACCCAAGGCGGCGTATTCCATCGTGATTCCGCCGCCGAATGTGACCGGCGTGCTGACGATGGGCCACGTCCTGAATAATACCATTCAGGACATCCTGTCGCGCAAGGCGCGCATGGACGGCAAGGAAGTCCTCTGGTTGCCGGGCACAGACCATGCCGGCATCGCCACGCAAACGATTGTTGAGCGCACGCTCAAAAAATCCGGTGAAATCAAGCATCGGGACGATTTGGGCCGTGAAAAGTTCCTCGAACGCGTCTGGCAATGGAAGGAAAAGCACGGTGGCATTATCATCCAGCAACTGAAAAAGCTCGGCGCATCGTGCGATTGGTCGCGGGAACGGTTCACGATGGATTCGGACTATTCGCGTTGTGTGCAAAAGGTATTCGTGGACCTTTACAAAAAAGGCCTTATCTATCGCCGTAAACGCATGGTGAATTGGGACCCGGTCTCTCTCACGGCGATTTCGGATGAAGAAGTAAACATGAAGGAGCAGAAGGGCTCGCTTTATTATTTTAAAGTGGAAGTCGCGGAAGCGCCCGGAACATTTCTCACGATAGCCACGACGCGGCCCGAGACGATTCCCGGCGATACCGCCGTGGCAGTGAATCCAAAAGATCCGCGGTATGCGAAGTTTATCGGCAAGCGCATCGTGCGTCCACTTCCTGCGGAATTGCCGCGTGATCAAAAGCTCATTCCCATCATCGGTGATGAGCACGTGGATTTTGAATTCGGAACCGGCGTCCTCAAAGTGACGCCTGCGCACGACAAGGCGGACAATGAAATCGGCCTGCGCCATAAGCTGCCGGAGATCGATATCATGCATCCCAACGGCCACATGAACGAATTGGCAGGACAGGATCTAAACGGGCTCGATCGCTTCAAGGCGCGTAAAGTCGCAGCGGAAAAACTCACGGAACTTGGCCTGCTTGAAAAAGAGGAGCCTTATACGAATAACGTCGGTTTCAGCGAACGAACAGACGTGCCGATTGAACCGCGCTTGAGCGAGCAATGGTTTTTAAAATATCCCAGCGCCGAAAAATCCCGCGCCGTTGTCGCCGATGGTAAAATGAAATTTTTTCCCGACCGCTGGGCGAAGGTGTACGACCATTGGATGGGCAGCTTGCAGGATTGGTGCATCAGCCGCCAGCTCTGGTGGGGGCATCGGATTCCCGTTTGGAGGAACGGACCAGAGTGGATAGGCTCGAAACGTAAACAGACCTTCGACTTGTTATGGGAATCAAGAAATAAAGGCATAGCCGTAAAGTGGCCGGCAACAAAGACTATCGTTACAAGACCTCCATTCAACGTGCCCGACAGTGCGTCGGAGTTGGCTAGCCAAAATATTGAATGGACAACAGTTTCGGTTGAAGTCGCCATCGAACCGGGAAATGAGGATTTAGCCAGTAAACTGGAACAGCTCGGCTTTGTCCAGGACCCTGACGTTCTCGACACATGGTTCAGTTCCTGGCTCTGGCCGTTTGCGACCATGGGTTGGCCCGAGCAAACCGAGACCCTGAAGAAATTTTATCCGACCACCGATCTTGTGACCGGGCCGGACATTATTTTCTTTTGGGTCGCGCGCATGATCATGGCCGGCTATGAGTTCATGGGAGAGATGCCCTTCAAGAACGTCTATTTCACCGGCATTATCCGCGACAAGCAGGGACGCAAAATGTCCAAGATGCTCGGCAATTCGCCCAACCCTCTCGATCTCATCGCCCAATACGGCGCCGATGCCTTGCGTTTTGGGGTGATGCGCGCCGCGCCGCTCGGCCAGGACATTTTATTTGACGAACAAAACGTCGAGCTGGGCCGGAACTTTTGCAACAAGCTTTGGAACGCCTGCCGATTCCGCCAGATGCAGGGCGGCGAGGTGCAGGCCGAAATCAATCCGGAATGGCTCACGCCGGATGACAAATGGATTCTGCTCAAACTCGATACTGCCCTTCGAGAAATTGCCGCGGCATTTTCGGATTACAAATTCAGCGATGCCACCGCGACTTTGTATCGCTTTTTTTGGAGCGAATATTGCGATTGGTACATCGAGGCGAGCAAAGCCGTGTTGCAAGGCGATGATGCCGCACGCAAGTCCAACACCATCGCCGTCATTGACTTTGTTCTATCGCACACCCTGCGAATGTTTCATCCGTTCCTTCCGTTCATTACGGAGGAACTTTGGCACGGCATGGGTTACAGCGAGGAGATGCCGGACAATCAAGGCGGCAGGACCATCATGTTTGCGCCCTGGCCCAAACCACTGGACGACGATTTCAAATCGTTTTACAAATTGGCCGAACGCGATGAAAAACTCATCGAAGCGCGAAATGAGCTTGTCACGCAAGGCCGCGACCTGCGCCGCCAGGCAAACATTCCGGCGAACAAAAAAGTTAAATTTGTTTTCAAACCCAATGGACACACTATTGACGCTGAAGTGTTGAAACTGCTTCTCAACGCCGAGACCGTTGAAGTGGACCCTCATTTTCAGCCCCCGAAAAACGCTCTTGCCGTTCGGCACGAGCAGGGCGATTTGTTTTTGCCGCTGGAGGGCCTGGTGGACGTCGAGGCCGAAAGAGCCCGGCTCAAAAAAGAGCTGGAAAAAATCGAAGGCGAAATTGCCAAGGTGGAGCAAAAACTCGCGAATCCGAATTTCACGCAAAAAGTCCCGGCAACGGTGCTGGAGGAACATAAGAAACGCCTTGCCGACTGGCAGGCCAGGGGCGAACATGTGCGCGCGGCCCTTGAGGCGCTGGGGCCATAAACTTATGGTCATCCGAAGAAGACACCGTTGTTTTCACGCGCTTTGGCTTGCTTTCCTTTTAATCTGTTCCATGCCATCCATCCTTTCAGCCGATACCACAGACGGCGCGCTCGCGAAGGCCGCGCAACTTGAAATCGACGGGCAATTTGTTGACGCGTCCAATGTTCTCGACACCGCCCTCGCCGCCTCGCCGCCGGGCGCGCGACGCAAGCAAGTCGAATTTGAATTGGACCGTCTCAACCGCATCTGCCGGGACTTTCCATTGTCGCAGGACGATCTGTTCAGCGCGCTCCAACAATCGGTCAACGGCCTGACAACCAATGAATTTGAGCAATGGGTGCGCGAAGGCCGGTTCGATTCGCGCGTCATAGACGGACGCCGCTGGTTCATGCGGGCGAGCGTCTCGAATCTTTATTTCCGGTATCCTTCGCTAACTCCCCGCCGTATGGATGCTTCTGAGCGCACCAACGTGGCATTGGTATATAGTATTCTTGCGTCCTGCCGCGCCATCAAACAGGCTGCGCTCAAGGAAGGTTCGCCGTATGTACTGCCAAAACGGTTCGACGTGACCATGACGGTCTCGGCAAATTCGGACGTCGTGCCGCCCGGCCAAATCATCCGAGCCTGGCTGCCGATTCCTCGAAATGAACCTGACCAGAGAGATTTTGAAGTTATCTCGAGCTCGCCGCCGGTAAAGGACATTGCGCCGGGCGACAGTTCGATTCGTTCCGCCTATTTTGAGCAGGCGGCTCAAGCCGGCCAGTCGGCCGACTTTACCTTGAACTATCGCTATACGCGCTACGGCGTCTGGTTTGATATCGACCCCAAACGCGTCACGCCCTTCGATGGCAAAGACCCGGCGGTAGCCGTCTATACGCACGAAGCTCCGCACGTCGTGTTCACTCCGGAAATGCGCGCGCTATCGCACTCGATCGGCGGCGATGAGAAAAACCCGGCGCTGCTGGCCAAAAAATTCTACGATTGGATCGGCGAAAACACCTGTTACAGCTATGCCATCGAGTATTCCACGATCCGAAACATCAGCGACTATTGTCGTTCACGCGGCTACGGCGATTGTGGGCAGGAAGCGATGTTCTTCATCACGCTTTGCCGGCTAAACGGCATCCCGGCGCGCTGGCAATCCGGGTGGCACACATTTCCCAGGATTCACAGCATTCATGACTGGGCTGAGATTTATCTCGCGCCCTATGGATGGGTGCCCGTTGACCCTTATATGAGCGTAAAGGCCGCGCATTATGCGACAGCGCTTACTCCCGAAGAACGAAACGAAATCCGCGATTTTTATTTCGGCGGCCTGGACCAATGGCGCATCACGGTGAATTGCGACCATTCCCAAACCCTTTCGCCACCTAAAAATACCTATCGTTCCGACAACGTGGACTTCCAGCGCGGAGAGCTCGAATCCGGCAAGCAAAATATTTATTACAACCAATTCGGCTACTCGCTCGACGTAAAAGAACTGCCGGAAGCCCAAACCGCTTCCGAATAGAAACGTTTGATTAGCTGCGGAGCAGCGCACGATAGTAGCCCACAGTGCCAACTGTGGGTACAGGTACCAATTTGATAAGCCCCGGACGGGGCGTCAGAGTCGCTCGATCAGATACTTGCCCCGTTTCCTCCCGGCCTTGATTGATCGTTCAAATTCCCCAATAAAACCGCACTTTTTGCCTCAGGTTCCAGCCCATTTCCCCGTTTCTTTTCCTACACGCAAAAAATGTGAAACGGGGTCTGTCCCCGGATATTCAGTTTTTGTGAGGCGCGAATTCAATGGGAAGCGCACGCGCCCTCGCGCGCGGCGGTTGACGCCTCGTCAACCGCTCGGGCACGCCGCCGCGCTCGATCAACGCGCGGTGGCGCGCGGCCCGTTCGACCGCGAGGCGCGGTCGAACCGCACGCGAGGGCGCGTGCGCTCCCCAGTTACCCGACCCATTTCCGTGCATAAAAAGTGAGATGCGACCCGCCCGTGCGCCCCGCCTAATTTTTGGTTTTCATTTTTCTAAATCACGGCAAACTGCGGGCATGCATTCGGAAGTTGAGCCGCAAACAGCGGCTGCGGCGCTTAAGAAGGCGTCTCCATTGCGTCCAAATCTGGCGATTGTTCTGGGAAGCGGCTTTCAACCGGCTGTCGAGGGGCTGCGCGTGGACAGGGAAATCTCCTACTCAAAAATTCCCGGTTTTCCGGAGCCGACGGTCAAAGGCCATGCCGGGAAGCTTTTTTTTGGCGAACTCGGCGGGACCTCGGTCCTGGTATTGAGCGGGCGTGCGCATTTTTACGAAGGCCAATCGATGGAGCGGGTCACCTTTCCCGTCCGGGCCCTGGCTGCGTTTGGCATTCACGATTTGCTTCTGACCAATGCGGCGGGCGGCATCAATAAGTCGTTCCGGGTCGGGGATTTCATGTTGGTCACCGATCACATCAACTTCATGGGAACAAACCCTTTGCGCGGCACGTCCCATTTTGTGGATTTAAGCCAGGTTTACGATACCCAATTAAGCGCGTTGCTGCTGGACGCCGCACGCGCCTGCAAAATGAAGCTGCGCCACGGAATTTACCTGGCTGTTTGCGGTCCGAATTACGAAACGCCGGCTGAAATCCGGGCATTTGCGACCCTTGGCGCCGATGCCGTGGGTATGAGCACCGTGCCTGAAGCCATTGTCGCCCGCCAATGGGGACTTAACGTGGCCGCCCTTTCCTGCATTACCAACGCCGCGGCAGGCCTCGGCAGAAAAATGCTGTCTCATGCGGACGTTTTGGAAACAGCCGAACGCGTGGGAAAAGCCGGCGCCGAACTGCTGGAAACGTTTGCGCGTCTCTATGGCAAGCTCGATAGCATGCAATGAAGTTTGATCCGCAAAAATTAATCGCCGCCGCCGCAAAAGCCCGGGAAGCGGCCGTCGCGCCCTATTCCAAATTCAAAGTGGGCGCCGCGCTGCTGGCCCGCTCGGGAGAAATCACCGGGGGCGCAAACGTTGAAAGCGCCAGCTACGGTTTGACGTGTTGCGCCGAGCGCGTGGCCCTCTTCAAGGCCCTCACATCCGGGACAAAGGAGTTTGTGGCCATCGCAGTCGTCGCCCGTATCCAGGACGGCCCCATGCCCTGCGGCGCCTGCCGTCAACTCCTCGCCGAATACGCGCCTGACGCGACCGTTATTGCGGCCGATACCGATAACATGGTCCAATTCCGCAGGTTTACGGTAAAAAAACTCCTGCCGCATGCCTTTTTAGGCGGCAGTTGGTGATTTTTCGAGCAAAATCAGGCCGGACGGGTCCGTCTGTGGAACTTCGCCTTGTTTTTGGCATGAACTCTCTTTAACAATTTGCCCTTCGCGTGAATGACATTTTGATCATTGTGCCGACTGTCAACGAGCGGGAGAATCTTCCGCGCGTCGCGCAACGGCTTTTGTCCCTGCCGGTCAAGGTCGACATGCTGGTCATGGACGGCAATTCCTCTGACGGCACAGGGCAAATCGCAGACGACCTGGCCGCGAAGCATCCGGAAATTCATGTCATCCACGAGGAAAAGAAAAGCGGTTTGGGCCGCGCCTATCTTGCCGGCTTCAGATGGGCTCTCGAGCGCGGCTACGAATACATTTGTGAGATGGACAGCGACCTCTCGCACAATCCGGACGATGTCCCGCAATTGATCGAGGCGGCGAAGAACCAGGACGCCGACCTCGTCCTTGGCTCGCGTTACTCCGGCGGCGTGCGCGTCATCAACTGGCCCCTCAAGCGACTCATGTTGAGTCGCAGCGCAGGCGTGTACGTCAGCGTGATTACTGGAATGCCCTTTAGCGACCCAACCGGGGGCTATAAATGCTTCCGCCGGCGCGCCCTTCAGGCCATCAATCTCGATGAAATCAAATCCAACCACTATAGTTTCCAAATCGAAATGACGCACCGGCTGTGGCGGGACGGATTCAAAATCGTTGAAGTGCCAATTGTGTTCACGGAACGCGTGCACGGCAAATCCAAGCTGGATCGGCGCGTCGTGCGCGAAGCCCTTTTCATGGTCTGGCGCCTTTGGTTCCAAAACGGTCTCCGCAGGAGCCCCCGAAAACGGTAAATGGCTCACCCGGAAACACCGAACATCGAACATCGAACGCCCAACATCGAATGGATAGCTCGCAGCATTTACTTCGGCGTTGGATGTTGGATGTTCGGCGTTCGATGTTTCTGCTTCTTAACGCACCGCGCGACGCGCCGGGCTAAAGGGACTGGTGCAGAACCTGCTTTGGATATTGGGCGTTGTTTCTTGAGTTTTACAAAGTGGTTTGACTAATCCGCCCGGGAACCGTAGATTCCAGCGAATGCTAGCTGCTGAACCAAAGGTGGCGAACTCGGGCGCGGCAGATTCGGCCTCGGCCCATTCCAACCTGAATCGTTCCTGGAAACTTCTCGTGGAACCGCTCGAGCCTTTTCTCCAAACAGTCGAGCGGCAACTCGTCCTGCAAGCCCACGATTTCGACCCCAAAATCGTTCCTTACGCCCAATATGCCCTCAACGGAAGCGGAAAACACCTGCGCCCCGCTCTCGTCGCCCTTGCCGCCAGTTCCGTAGGTGATGTCTTAAACGTCCACGTCACCGCCGCGGTCATCATAGAAATGGTGCACCTGGCGACTCTTGTCCACGACGACATCATGGACGAAGCGGAAATGCGCCGAGGCAAACTGACGCTCGCGGCCAACTGGGGCAATGAAATCGCCGTTCTCTTTGGTGATTGCCTGTTCGCCCAGGCCCTCAAACTGGCTGCCAGCTTTCCCACGCCCGAAGTTTGCCGCTCAGTCGCCATGGCAACCAATACCGTCTGCACCGGCGAAATTCTGCAAACCCAGCACCGTCGAAACTTTGAGGTTTCCCGTCGGGAATACTTCCGCGTTATCGAGATGAAAACCGCGGAACTCTTCACACTTTCATGCGACCTTGCCGCATTTCTGGGCAGCGCTGAACCCGAACGGCGGACAGCCTTGCGTCAATTTGGCGCAGCATTTGGGATTGCGTATCAGGTTTACGATGATTGCGTGGATCTTTTTGGCACTGAAGCCGAGGCCGGCAAGTCTCTGGGCACCGATTTGGCCAAAGGCAAATTGACCTGGCCGGTCTTATTGGCATGGGAACGCGCGGATGGCGGCGATAAAAAGCGGCTCGAAAGCTGGATCGAGAACTGGCAGCCCGAAAATCTTCCCCTCGTCAATGAATTGCTGGTGCGTTACGAAACGTTTGAACCTTCTGTCGAAGTGATTGTCAATCATTTGGAACAGGCCAGATCAGCGTTGAAAATCCTGCCTGAAAATGCAGGGCGCGAGGGTCTTTTGGATTTAACGGAATTTTTATCGCAACAAATTGCGAATTTGACTGTTTGTATTGTATGACCATGATTATGGCCGAACCTGCCGAACGTAACGATTCGGAAGCCCCTTCCGCACCAGCGGAAGAAATGGTGCTTGTGGATCGGGCGCGTCACGGCGATTTAAAGGCATACGACGAGCTGGTCCGGCGTTATCAGGAGCGGATTTACGCCACCATCTATCACATGACGTCCAACCATGAGGACGCCAATGACCTGGCCCAGGAATCCTTCGTTAAGGCATTCCAGGCCCTCAAATCTTTCAAAGGCGGCTCGAGCTTTTATACCTGGCTTTATCGCATCGCCGTCAATAAGACCATCAATTTCCTCAAACAGCGGAAAAACCGGCAGCACATGAGTCTCAATGACCTCGACTTTAACGCCGAGCATAACCCGGACCTCGTGGCGTTGATTTCGGACAAAACTCCTCGCCGGGACGCTGGACTGACAGAGTTGCAGGAAAAATTGAACGCAGCCTTGCTCAAGCTGTCAGAATCTCACAGATTGGCTGTCGTGTTGCACGACGTGCAGGGTCTGTCGCATGAAGAAATTGCGAAGATCATGCACTGCAACATCGGGACCGTGCGGTCGCGCCTCTTTTATGCGCGCCAACAATTGCAGGCCCTGCTGGCTGATTATGTGAAAACATGAGCGAGAACGAAAACGATTTTGAGGCGTTGCGGCGCCTGCTGGCGCTCAAGCGGCACGAGATTCCGCCCCCGGGCTATTTCGAGGACTTTTCCAGCCGCGTCATCGGGCGTATCCGGGCCGGCGAAGCCGCACGGGAGTTGCCGTGGCTTTTGCGCCTTCTCCAGGCATTTGAAGCAAAACCGGCTTATCCCGTAGCACTCGCCTCGGCGCTTTGTACGCTGCTTCTCTTCGGCATCGTCTCCGTCGAGCAAAGCCCTGTACTGGCTTCCAGTTCCATTTATCCCTCAAACAGCCCCGATTTTTCCTTTGTTCCACATGCACAGGACGGGCCGCTGGTGGCACTCACCAGCAGTAATTCTCCTGCTGCTGACGTCGACCTCTTCGGCACCGGCACACCTGTTACGCCCAGCTACTACCAGCCGGTTAGCTTCGACGCGAACTGATCCGTAGCCCATAAGCTATAACTTTTGGATGCCGTCGCACTTCCTGCGAACGTCAATGACTTGCCTATGACGATGACGCGTTTCGGCAATGTTTAATTTGTTTTCGTTGCAAATTGCCTTACAATTGTCGTTCTATGGAATTGTTCAACAAGATCCTTAAGACCGCCGTCGACGGGGGCGCATCAGATGTCCATCTCAAAATCGGAACGCCTGTCATTTTCCGCATCAACCGCGAACTCATAGCCGTGGATGCTCCATTTCCCACCACCGAATGGATGAATAAAATTGTGGAGAACATCACGCCCGCGCATTTAAAAAAGCGGCTGGACGAAGAACGCGAAATCGATTTCTCCCATTTTGCCCCCGACGTCGGGCGGTTCCGCACCAATCTATTCCAGCAGCGCAGCCAGTGGGCGCTGGCCATGCGCCATGTTAAAACGCACGTGCCCGGCTTCGAGGAACTGGGACTCCTGCCCCAAATCAAAAAGCTCGGCGAAGCTCCCCGCGGCATCGTCCTGATCGCCGGTTCCACAGGCTCCGGCAAATCCACGACCCTCGCCGCGATGATCGAACACATCAACAGCAATTTTAAAAAGCACATCGTCACTCTCGAAGACCCTGTCGAATTTGCTTTCGAAGACAATCAATCTGTCGTCGAACAACGGGAAATCGGTTTGGACACGCTCTCCTTTCATCATGCCCTCAAACACGTGTTGCGGCAGGACCCGGACATCATCATGGTTGGCGAAATGCGCGACGATATCAGCTTCACTGCCGCCATGAGCGCCGCCGATACCGGCCATCTCGTGTTGTCCACGCTCCACACCACGACCGCCGCGCTGTCTGTCACCCGCATTCTTGACTTTTTCAAAGCGGACGAACGCGAACAGGTTCGCCGCCAGCTCGCCGGCACGTTGCGAGGAGTCGTCTGCCAGCGCATGGTCATGGCAGTGGATGGCAAAATGACGCCGGCCCTGGAAATTCTAATCAACTCGCCGCTCGTTAAAAAATTGATCGAAGAAAACCGGCTGGACAAATTGTCCGCCGCCATTGAAACCAGCGGCGATGACGGAATGATCTCGTTCAACCAATCACTGTTTAACCTGGTTAAAGCTGGAAAGGTCACGGAAAAAGAAGCCCTCGCCAGGGCCTCAAACCCGCAGGCTCTCGAAATGAACTTCAAGGGTATCTTCCTGGACGAAGGCCGCCGGATCGTCAGTTAAAATCTTCTCATTCGAGAAGTGACGTGGCGCGTATTGCGTGGTGGGTCAAGTACGACTGTCACCGCCCACCGTTCCTGAGGCGCCACGCAATACGGGGTTGTATTGCCTTGACAAAAACCGCAGCTTCTGTGCTGACTATTGGCACGAAGCAGGAACTCAAAAAGACAAACCGGGATATTTTCACCGACCATGAAGACGGCTTTGAGTGTTGTGTTGGGACTGGGAGTTGGCGCCTTGTGCCTTGCCGCATCCGCGAAGGCCACGGAGGGTTATAGCGATGGCACGCCCACTATTCAATTCGACACTAATTTTTGCGACCTCGGCAAACTGACCGCCCCCGGCAAAGTATCGGGCGTTTTCACATTCAAAAATACCGGATCGGCCGTTTTGGAACTGGCTCCGCCCGACACCAGTTGCGGTTGCACAGTCGCCAAAGTCGTTCCGGACAAATTGGCCCCCGGACAAACCGGCGCAATTACCTACACCATCAGTCTCGACCATGTCATGGGCCAGGTGCAGAAGCAAATCATGGTTCATTCAAATGACCCCAAAACGCCGGAAGTGGATTTGACGGTCCAACTGGATTACACGCCGCTCTACGAGCTCAGTCCCATGGTCCTGCGCATGTCGTTGCCGGCGGACAAGGATGAGGCGCAGGCCAGTTTCCTGATCACCCGCAACGATAACCAGCCGCTCGGACTTGAAAAAATCGTCACCTCGCAAAAATGGGTTACGGCGGTGCTCGACCCTTCCGACTCGCCCCAGGCCAGTTCCGGCCACGTCAATGTGACGGTCCATCGTCCGCCCCATCCGCCGACCATGATTGTCGCAAACGTGCAACTTTGGGCCGGCAACCAGGTGGATCGCCCCGTGCAAACCATGTTTCTCTCATGCGATATCCAGGGAGAATTAAAGGCAACCCCAGCCCAAATCTATTGGGTGATCCCTAATTTTGGTGATTCCATTACAAACTATCCGGACCAGGTCCTTACCCGGAAAGTGGAATTAGACTCCATCCTTGATAAGCCGGTTACGATTGATCATGTCCGGTCCAGCATCAAAGGCATGAACGCCGAGGTCACTCCCACTGACGCCGGAAAGCTCTTCACGCTCATTCTTAAATTTGCCGAGTTGCCCCATGAGTTCACCAGCGGCGATGTCATCATCGACACATCGTCCGCATCCCTCCCGGAATTGAAAGTCCCCGTAGTGGTCAGTGTTGCGCCCAGGTGACTATTCGCGATAGGGCTGCCCGGACTGATACAATTTGAGGCGCAATTCGATTTCGTTCGCCAAATTGGTTTCATCCGCGGCGTTGGCGTACTGGACGGCCGTCGTTGCCGTTTGCACCGCGTCTGTAAATTGACCGGTTTCCGCATAAGCCGCCGCCAGGGTATCCAGCATGGATGGGTTGTTTTTTCCGGTCAAGCCGGCTGCCCTAATCGCAAGCTGCGCTGCCTCCGCCCCGTCTCGCAATGTTGAATCGGATTCGGTGGCCCGCATCCATGCCAGGTTATTCAGGGCCGGCGGCCAATCCGGCGCCAGGCGCACCGCTTCCTCAAGCTGTGAAATAGCGGACGCCGGGTTGCCTTTGGCGCTGTACAAGCCCGCCAACTGATAATGCGCCTCTGGAATGTCCGGATCCGATTGCAGTGCCAGTGAGTATTCGCTCATCGCAGCGTCAAAGTTATGTTCCTTCATCAGCGCCTCGGCCAGCCCGAAATGTGCCTTTGCCAAATCAGGATCTACGCGAAGTGCCGCCTGATACTCTGCCGCCGCTTCGTCGAGTTTTCCCTGGTTACAAAGAATATAGCCCAGCCCGCAGAGCGCTTTGACGTTTCCTGGATCATCCGCAATCGAATCGGTAAATTCAGTTGCCGCCAGGTCGGTCTTTCCCTGTGAATCGTACAATGCCCCCAGAATGTAGTGAGCCACCGTATTATGCCCTGTGACGCGCGCCGAATGGTCGAATAACGTTTCGGAATCCTTCCAGTATCGAACCTGGACGGCGCTCGCAAACCCCAGACATGCAATCACCACGACCACTCCACAAATGGCCAACGGTCGCGGCATCGGCACATCTACTGCGATATCCGTCAAGCCCCACGCCAGCACAATAAAAATTCCGATCAATGGCAAATACGTGTAATGGTCCGCCATGGCTTGCAGGCCCACCTGCACAAGTCCAATAACAGGAACCAACATCCCCAGAAACCAAAACCAGCCGACAAAAATATATGGTTTACGGCGGGCGGCCCAAATCGCCGCCAGCGAAACTCCGACAACTAACACGGTGGAACCTGCAATCTGTCCCGTTGTCCAGTGTTGATACGGATAGAGCATCGCCAGGGAATCGGGCCAAAACGTCTTTTCCAGGTAGTGCGCGTAGGAAACCATGACATTACCCAGACGCGCCTGCATCGGGAAATCTCTCAGCGCCACCACTGCGCTGGCGCTCTTCTGGACCAGATACGTGATCACGCTGAAAATTGCCGCAAGCGCCAGGAATGGAGCCTTTTCGAGGCATAAGCGTTGAAACGTTAAAACGTTAAAACGTTGAAGCGGCCAAAAGTCGAGCAACAGCATGACGAACGGGAGCGTGACCAGCATGGACTTGGACATGAGTCCCAATGAGAACATGACCAGAGACAGGACATAAAAAACCCAGGATGCTTTGCGGCCAGACTCGGAATCCACAACGTATTGTCGGTAGCACCACAACGTCAACAGCCCGAAAAAGCCGCTCAACACATCCTTGCGTTCGGCGATCCAGGCCACGGACTCCACGTGGAGCGGGTGCAAGGCAAATAGCGCGGCCACGAGCGCACATGGCCAGACGGGCGAAACGGGAGGTTGAATTTTGGCTTGTTTGGAAGGGTGCTCCGGCTTCCGGAGCGTTGCCGGTTTTGCGGCCGCGTCAAATTTCCGGCGTTCGGTCAATGCCAGCAGCACCCAAAACAGAAGCACCGTATTGGCCATGTGCAACAGAACATTCGTAAAATGCTGGCCGCCTGGCGACAAACCATAAATCTGGCAATCGGCCATGTGTGAAAGCATGGTTACCGGGTGCCAATTCCCGGCGACGATATTTTCGAAGGACCATTTGACGCCGGACCAGGAGAAACCGTGATTGATATTTTCGTTGTCCTTGACGTATCGCGCATCGTCCAATGCGATGAAGTCGTAATGGGCGACCGGCGCATAAACAGCGAGCACAGCGGCGGCGAGCAGCGCGGATAAGGTCAAACGCTGAAGCCTGGCGGAAATCATTTTTATTGCAAGCTATGCCATTAGGCGTGTGTATTCATTTTTCCGCAGTCTGAGTTTCGGATGCGGCCTGCTCCGAAATCGCCGTACTGGAGCGCATCACCCGGTCCATCCACGTGCCCGCATCGAAAATCCACGGCGCGAGCGCCTGTTCTTTCGCCAGTTTTGCGCGCAAGTCCGATGCATTGGGGTCCGTATCCGGAATGTTGCCATCTACATTCACGGTGATGGGATAATTCCCGCTGGTCTCCATTTGACCCACCTTGATCGTGTATGCGAAATGATCGGTCATAGCCGTTATGACAATGGGTTTATCCAAACCGTGGCTGGCCATGAGCGCTGGTGTTTTGAGAGCCACGTCGTCGAAGGCAGGAAATTCCAAAATTTCGGCGATGATTGACGCGGCCTGGACATTCAGGACCTGGCCCGGTTTGGGATTCGAGAGGGTCCACGGGGACGAATCATCCGTGCGTGAAATTTCCCACGAATCAGCAGCTTTTGGCGAAGTAAACGATATGTATTTGATATTTTCCGCCTTGAAAAAATCCTGGCTTAACCAGGCTCCCGCGTTCGGCGAGGCTGCCGCCAAATCGTCCGAAACCAATAGCGCATTTTGAGGATCGCCGGGCAAAAGTGCGTAGCAGCCGTCAAACAAGCCATGCAGGCCCAGCGGCTCCGAACCATTTTGCGGGCGGCGATGTTTTTTCCCGATGAGAAGGCTGGCAAGGGGTTTGCCGTTTTGGTCCTTGAAATCCAGGAGCGTCGCGCAATTTGTCCCTTCCCCGGGCGGGTCGAGATCCAGGCGGGCAAGTTCGTTGGGGCCGATAACGTCGGATTGAACCACTTTTAGGTCCCGGACTTTAAACAGGAAGTCACGAATAAGGGCAAAATCGGCCGGATAATTATCGCGTTCGCGGACGGTCCAGAGATCGTTGGAATGAACGACGTTGAAATCAGCGCCGGCGCCCTGGACGTGGATCACGGCGACGTTGTTCATTTGAAATCCGGGCAACACTTTATCACCGACTTCGGCTTCATGGACCATCCAGGATTGCTGGTTGCGATGGAGCAGAACCAGGCCGGCGCCGCCAACAATAGCCAGCGCCAGCAGGACCATGACAAATTGGTTTCGATTCATTTTGAAGCGCCTATTTCCTGCGAAACAGCGGCAGGGCGTTCTGAAATTCTCATCGGGCGCGCCGGCAATTTTCGCGGCATCCTCCGCCGGGTCCTGACGACGGCCAGGGCCAGTCCCGAGAGAGCCACCAAAAGGGGCATGGCTCCGATATTAATAAGCTTGGTTTTGAATTCCAATGCTTCGGTGTCCTTGCGCAACTTCCCCCGAACCTGCTCGAGTTCTTTATTTATCCGCGCCATGGATTGCTGGTACTGCGCAAGTTCCTGCTGCTGGTCCGGTGAAAGAATTGTGCTCTGGTTGCCTTCGCCGGCGGCCTGCAATTCCTTGATCTTCTGGTCCATGTTCCGTTGCTGAGTTTCCAATTCCCGGACTTTGGCCTGTAATTGCTTGCCCGCGTTGGCCTCCATGGTTTTGACGCGCGTAAAGGGATGGCCCATGTTGGCCCGGCTGCGCGAACTGATCAAATTGTCGTCGCCCGCCAGTTCTTCGACGAGGCTTTGGACGAAGTTGAGGTTGCCGTTCATGGGAGAAACGAGGCGATGGCCCATTATATTTTGCACTTTCACGCTGACGTGATCATTCAACAGGTCGCTGTCTGAAACCAAAACCACTTCGCTGTCGCGTGACGCCGTTTTTAATTGAGCGGGGTCGGGAACATTCCCGCCATTTTCGGATGGTCTTCCATCCGGAAAAGCGGTCCTGAATTTTCCCGCCAGACGCACGGCCAGTGGATATTCAGTGTGCGACGGCTTAAAGTTTTCGAGAATTTGCTGGCTGTTGCCCGCTGCAATCAGCGTATCCACCAAATCCGAATCGGGAGTGCTATTCACCAGCACCGTTTCAGCCAGTCCATCCGCGGCTTTTCCGGTGAAAGCCCCGGCAAAGGGAAATACCAGGTTGTCAATCTCGGCGGTAATCACATCGGTCTGATTAATCCCATCCTGCGTGACCATGAGCAACGTAGGCATGCTGTCGCCCGTTTGCATGTTGCGGCTGGCAAAGGACGTGTCCGCCACGACCTTGTCGATGTTCATGTCCAGGCCCCATGCCTTGAGCAAATCCGGCAGCGATGATCGCGCCGCGTTGTCTCCTTCCACAAAGAAATTCTGGCTCCCATGTGTCTGGTCGAAATAGGCGTGTGGGTCCAAAAACGCCAGCAACTTGCCGCCGCGCAATACAAATTGATCAATGGCGTACTGCGCCATATCGGAAATATCCACCGGGTCCGCCACCAAAAGCACGTTGATGTCACTGTCAATGTTTGTCGCCGTCATGGGCACCGCCCGAACGGTAAAATCTTTTTTCAACTCGGTAATGAACGCCCATTCCTGAGCGCCGCCCTGGCCCGGACGCATCAACGGATCCTGCGCGCCGCCCCAAACGGGCAACACCGTCATCACCCCAAGGACAGGGCGCGACGGGCTGGTCACCCGGTCAATCGCGCGGGACAAATCATATTCCAACAGGCGCTCCCGGTCCGGCGACAGCCACGGCAATACAAACTTCTGGTCAAGCAGGCTCACCGCGATGCCCATATAAATTTTATCGCTGCCAAAGGGCCCGGTGGGCCGCCCATCAACACCGTCAACGCGGGCGGAATCTTCGGCTTCTGAATCCGGCTGCGGATCCAATTGTTCAACTTTGATATGGCCTTTGGACTCGCGCTCGTATTCATGGAGCATATCTTCCACGCGTTGTGCGTACGCTTTGAGTTGTGGCGGCATCGAATTTCCGGATTCGGTGCAGTAGAAGCGGATGGTAACGCGCGAGTCGAGTGAGTCCAAAATCCGTTTGGTTCCCGTCGACAACGTGTGCTCGCGGTCCGCCGTGATGTCGATGCGCGCTTTGAACGCCCCCGCCACGATATACGCCGACAACATCACGACAAACATCGCCGCCACGCCGCCAGCCGAGTAAATGATCCGTTCAAAAGTTTTTCGTCTCATTAAACGGTCCGAGGAAGCCTGATGGTTCAGAATGATGACGCCGTTGGCAAACAAGGCAAAAGCGATAATCAGCAGAAAAAAGAGGACGTCCTGGGTATCCACCAGACCGGTGGAGAACGGCTGAAAATGAGTCATAACACTCAGTGAGGACACGAGGTCCACGACCCATGGTTTGTCCATCCGGGTCAGCAGGCTCGTCACCGGTGGATACCCGCAAAGGACCAAAAACAGGCAGATGACAACCGAAAGAATGAAACTGATGACCTGGTTTCGGGTCATGGCTGAAGTCATGCAACTAATCGCCAGGTACGCCCCCGCCATCAAAAGGCTGCCGAGGTACGCCCCGATGACGACGCCGTTGTCGGGAGCGCCTAGATAATTGATTGTAATCACCACTGGGAAAGTCAGCGCCAGCGAAAGCCCCAGAAATATCCACGACGCAAGAAATTTGCCCACGACCGCCTGCCACACCGTGACTGGCTTTGTCAGCAATAGTTCGATGGTACCAACGCGCCGTTCCTCCGCCCAGAGCCTCATTCCGACGCAGGGCACCAAAAAGAGATACAGCCACGGATGCCACATGAAAAAGGAGTCCAGGTTGGCCTGACCGCGCTCGAAAAAGTCCCCGATCATGAACGTAAAAAATCCCGTCAGCAGCAGGAAAATGACAATGAACACGTAGGCAACCGGTGATGAAAAGTAGCCGGCCAACTCGCGCCTGGCGATGGCCTTGATATTTCCAAATGACGTGTTCATTCCGGCTTAACCGTGTCCGGCAGGGTGATATTGCGAAATACTTCGTCCAAACGGCCTTCTTCAGTCCGCAACTCCTCGATCTTCCAGCCGTTGACCGCTGTCATGACGTTGCGCACGAGTTCACCGTTGCGACAGTTTGCGGCGGGATAAACTCGCGCCCAAACTTCCTGATTCTGCTCCTTCACAATGGCCGTCCGGCGGGCATTGGGAATGTTGGAAAAACGTTCCATCACTTGCGCCGCAGTCGCGCCGCCGACTGCCACCAGCACTGAGCCGCCGGACTCCGATTTCCGTTTTAGTTCCTCAGGTGTTCCGTTTGCCACAATGATGCCTCGATCAATGATAATCGCCCGCGAGCATACCGCTTCCACTTCCTCTAAAATATGCGTCGAAAAAATGATCGCTTTGCGTTCGCCCATCCGCCGGATTAAATTTCGAATCTCGTGTTTTTGGTTTGGGTCCAGCCCGTCCGTCGGCTCGTCCAAAATCAGAATGTCCGGGTCGTGGATAATGGCCTGGGCAAAACAAGTCCGATGGCGAAAGCCCTTGGAAAGCGTGTCCACGCTCTGGTGAAGCACCGATTCAATAAAACACAACTCCACGACGCGGTGGATCGCCTTCCGTTTTTCGCTCCCCCGCAAGCCGTTGAGCTCCGCGCAGAACCCCAAAAAACCTTCCACACTCATGTCCGCATAAACCGGAGCGTTTTCCGGAAGATACCCAATCAGGCGCCGCGGGGGAATCGGGTTGGCGAGAACGTCATAACCGCCAACGCGGATTTTGCCGTCCGACGGCGGGATGAAACCGGTAATCATCTTCATGGTCGTGGATTTACCGGCCCCGTTTGGACCCAAAAACCCCAGTACTTCGCCACGTTCCACAGAGAACGAAATGTGGTCAACCGCAAGCTTCGTCCCGAAAGCCTTCGTTAAATTTTCGACCTGAATCATTGAGTGATGTTCGGTGCACGCGCTCCGCTCGTATCATTGAGCGGAGTTGGATTGAGGGTCCGCCCCAATGTCAAGCCCCCGGCCCACGCCTGAACTGATTTCATAGTTGCCACCGGGCGGTGCGATGGAAAGAAGTTTGATATCGTATATCACCGCCGAGTCCGGACCCACGCCATGGTAAGATTCGCCCCGATGCCCAAACGCAAGATCAGACGGGGAATAAACCCGCCACTCGGAACCGATTCGCATTTTGGGCAACACATCGCTCCAGCATTTCAGTCCGTTTTGGATGCGGGTCAAAAAATGAGGATGATGGTCGAACTCGACGCCATTGATGAACGTGCCGCGATACTGGATGTAAATCAAATCATCAGGCCTGGCGAAAGGCCCCGTTCCGTCCTGGATGACCTGATATTGCAGGCCGTCAGGCAGGACCTCGACGCCGGGATTTTTTGCGTTCTTTGCCAGAAACGCCGAGCCTTCGGCCTGGTTTGTCACCAGCTTTTCGGCCGCCTGGTATTTGGCCTCCGCAATGAAGAGCGGCGCTACCTCCGATTGCTTCATTTTTGGCTTTCCTTTTTCAACGTCCTGCATCGCCTGCACAACAACCGCGGGATCAACCTCAACGCCGGTATGCACAAACAGATTTGCCGCTCGCATTCCACCTGCGTAACTGAATTTTACGATATCTTCTGGAGCGCCCTTGTGCGCGCGGGCATCATTGAGCACGTCAAGAACCTGAGAGTCGGGCATCATTGTAGGCTTGTGTTCCAGCACGTCGGATACCGCCTGAATCGCTACGTCTTCGTTTACGTTTGTGCCCGCTTCTATAAGCTGCATCCCGATCCGCATTCCCACAGCGTAACTGAGTTTGGCCTTGTCCGGAGCAGCGGCTGTGGTCGATGTCAAAGAATCCGTGGCCATGACGGAGGTCGATACCAGTCCCGCCATGCTGATTGCAGATAATAATTTCAGTTTCATAAGGTCGATGCTGTTCTATTGGTTTTAATTCCCAGATTGCCCGTTAAGAGTTGTTATTTCCTGCTGTATAGCCTTGTAGCCGCCGGTTCCGGGAGGAACGAAATTCATGAAAGTGTTGAGCATTTGAATGCGCTGGTCGATTTGGTCCTGGGTCAAATCGGGATTAGAAACCGTGTAGTCGTCCCCCGCCGAGTTCATTTGATATTGCGCGCCGCCCAAAATCGGCGCGATTTGCAGCCATTCATTCTGGGAGATTTGTCCGTTTTGCGCCATCTGCGCCAGGGCAGTCAGCGCGTCGCCATTTTGTCCGGCCATCTGCGCGATCATATCGGTTGCGATAGCCTGTGATGTCCCCGAGGAATTTTGCTCCATTTGGACCAGCGAGGACAATCCCTGGCCGTTGGGCATATTGGCCAGTTGAACGGCGTTATAGAAATCGACCGGGTCACTGTTCGCGGCATCTGCCGTCGTGTTGGCGTTGCCGAAGGTTTGTAAAGTCCGATACGCCGGCCCCAGTTCGGTGTTTGTGCCCAATTGCCCGGACGCGGCCAGGGCGAGGGTCGCCTGCACGTTGGATACGATCTCATCGTTGTACTGTCCCGGCGCCTGTTTATCGAGGTCCTGCGCAATTTGCAGCAGTTCCGCCGGCACGGCCGTCGAATTCATCGTGTCAACCAGGGCGGATTGCGCCGCGAGGCCCCCAATTTGGTTCAGGGCATCAATCAGGCTCGAACGCAACGAAGAATATCCCAATTGATCGCCTCCTTTCACATCACCATACGCAACATCCATATCCTGTGCGAGCAATCCCTGGATCGCGGGCACGGACGCCGCGCCACGTTTGATCAGTTCCTTTAAATCCGCTTTAAACCGGGCCGCCTGCTCGGGGGTAATAGGCCCGTTGCCGATTTTGGCGAGTTCATCCGCTAATTGCTGGCAGGTCAAAAGTTCCGGCGAGAGTGGAGCGGGCGCCTGCGCCACTGCAACCGGAGCCGTGACAGGGTGCGCGGGCGCGACCGCCGGTTTGGGAATCGAAACAGATTCAACCGACGGCGCGGATTTGGCCGCCAATGGCGCGGGCACGGCAACACTGGTACGGTGCATCAGTGTAAATGCCAGGATGGCCGTCAACAGCGCCGCCAAAACCGTGATCGTTATAAAAACCCCACGCATGGGCCGTCCTGGACCCGCGCCTTCGCGCGAGGCGTCGCGATTAGAATTGCCTTTCGGGCGCATGGTTCCAAAGGGTCCGCGCAAATCTCAAGGCCCAGGAGCCATGATCTTTGCGCGGGCCGTGAATCTATCAATTATTCACCTACGCCTTGATAGGCTTCCAAATCAGCCAGGGAGAGTGGATACGCGTCAAAGTCACAGTCGCCGGAGACGCCGCCGATAGAACCAGTCGAGCTGACCTGCCAGTACGTCCAGTTGCCGTCACCGCAGCCGGTGATCCAGGCGTTGCAGCAATCGCAGTCGCCCCAGGGAGCTCCGGTGTACAGGTTTTGACCGTCGTAATCGGCAATCCAGGCTGACAGCGTAATGCCGCCGGACTCATTATACTGGATCAAATCGCACGCGCCGCTGCAAGCGCTGCAATAAATGACCGGGTGCATATAGGCGGACGTTTTTGCCTGCACGTCGACCGACCATTGATTGAACCAGGCCGTGTAATCCGGCTGGCAATCCGAGCCGTCGAAGACCTCGAAATCCACCATGGGATCGAGGGACTTGCCGTCTGCAAGAATATAGCCGCCCGCGAAGGCCCAGAAGTAATTCGCGTCGGTGCTCACGCAGTCAATGTCAGGACGGGCGAAGTGGTACGCGCCCATCTGCATGCCCGCAGCCTTGCCGTTTTTCATGTTGGCTACGTAGTCGGCGTCTTCATAATAATTCCCTTCGGTCGCCTTGGCGAAGGCAAAGACGGCTCCGTTCGCCTTCACGTCTGACCAGTCGATCGAGCCCTGATAGCTCGAAACGTCAATGCCGAAGATGTTGTTCGCTTGTGCATGTTGACAGGCGAGGCCCGTTGCCAGCGCGGCAGCCATGATTAGTGTGGTGCTGATTTTCATGTGTTTCCCTTTCTCTTACCGACGCTAACCGTTTGAACTTATAACTAACTTTGGTTGGATGTTGTTGTTGTTTGATTTTACGGTTAGTCCCATCCCCGAACAAATGTTCAAGGATGAAAGCAAAAAATCCCCAGGGGGACTGTGGTATTCGCTATCATCGTAGTTGTAGTTGGCCCTATGGCGGGTCGTCTCGGTCTTGCTACCTTGGAACCGAATTATCCCAAAGTCCTCGTTATTGTCAATTTGCATCTTGACAGAAAGTGAAGGAAGTATAAGTGCTGAAGGGCTGTATTAGTTATGCTTCCGGCAGAGTAACTAGCATAGACGGTGCCAGTACCAGTGGCAAGTCCTTTTTAGGCAACAAATAGCCCGAGTGCATAAGTTACATCCCAAGTACGTCAACTTCCAGTGACGCCTGGCCACCGGAGTTGCATCGTTACCAGGAGCCCGCGCAAATCCTAGGCCGCTCGGGCCGTGATCTGCGCGGGCCATGAATCAATCAATTATTCACCTACGCCCTGGTAGGCGATCAAATCAGACAGGGAGTCCGGGTATGCGTCGAAGTCACAATCGCCGGAGACGCCGCCAATCGAGCCCGTGGAACTAACCTGCCAATAGGTCCAGTTGGCCGTGCTGCAGCCGGTGACCCAGGCATTGCAGCAATCGCAGGTGCTCCAGGGATTTCCGGTGTACAGGTCCTCGCCGTTGTAATCGGCAATCCAGCCCGAAAGCGCAATGCCGCCGGACTCATTGTATTGGATCAGGTCGCAGGCGCCGCTGCAGGCGCTGCAATAAATGACCGGGCGCATAAAGGCGGAAGTTTTTGCCTTCACATCGGCCGCCCATTGATTGAACCAGGCCGTGTAATCGGGCTGGCAGTCGGAGCCGTCAAATACCTCGAAATCCACCATGGGATCGAGGGACTTGCCGTCCGCAAGGATATAACCGCCCGCGAAGGCCCAGAAATAATTCGCGTCGGTGCTCACGCAATCAATGTCAGGACGGGCGAAGTGATATGCGCCCATCTGCATGCCGGCCGCCTTGCCATTGCTCATGTTGGCCTTGTAGTCGGCATCTTCATAATAATTCCCTTCAGTCGCCTTGGCGAAGGCGTATTGGGCTCCGTTCGCATGCACGTCCGACCAGTTGATCGAGCCCTGATAACTCGAAACATCAATGCCGAACAGGTTTTCCGCTTGCGCATTTTGGCAGGCGAGGCCCGTTGCCAGCGCTGCAGCAAGGATTAGTGTGGTTTTTGTTTTCATGTTTTACCCTTTCCTTATTTGCTAACCGTAATAACGAACGAACTTGGTTGGATGTTGTTGTTTGATTGTTTTTCCGGTTAGTTCCATCCTCGAACAAATGCTCGAAGATGAAAGCGTCAAGTTCCGCGTGGAACGATAGAATTTTTCGCCATCATGTTGGCAGGCCCTTGCAGGGCACCGTCTCCAAAGTTTACTTCCTTTGACCCCACTAACCACGTGCCCGCTGCAATGTCAATTTTATTCCTGACGGGATTTGAAGATACTATAGAAGCTAATCGACTGTATTAGTCACGCTTCCGGCAGGTTATACAAGCATAGTTGATGCCAGTGCTGCCAGCAAGTCCTTTTCAGACAACAAATAGTCAGGCCGGGGCGCCCTTTTAACGCTTGTCCAAATCGTCCCGTCTGAACCTCACAGAACCAGGGAAGTCCAGGCTCGCAGCGCGCGTCACCCTCCCAGCGTTGCCGGATCTGAGACGTCGCCTTTATTGAAGTTCACATAATCCTCCGTCAGGTCGGCGGCATAAATCACCGCGCTCGCTTTGCCGAGGTTTAACCGGATGTGCAAATCAAATTCTTTGGGCGCGACCGCGGCGCAAAGTTCCTGAAATGTTGCGCTAGTGGGCTGGCCCCGTTTCAAGCTCCAGAGAATCTCCTTCGAACCCGGCGCGCTGTAGCCGAGGTCGACCTTTTCTTCCACCACTCGCGCCGCCGAATAGCCGATGGCGTCGATGATCCGGCCCCAATTCGGGTCGCCGCCATGCCAGCTCGTCTTCACCAGCGAGCTATTTCCCACCGCGCGCGCCGCGGCATCGGCCTCCGCAACCGTTCTGGCGCCGCTCACCCGCACCGTGACAATGCGATGCACGCCCTCCCCGTCGCGTACAATCATCTTTGCCAGCTCGAGGCAAACATGATTCAACGCGGTTTGAAAGATTTTGAATTGTGGGCTCTGAATTTTGAACGGTTCGTTCTCCGCCAGCCCGTTGGCTAAAACCAAAACCGTGTCATTGGTGCTCATGTCACCGTCCACAGTGATGCGATTGAAGCTTTGTGCGACGGCTTCGTTTAATGCCGCATGCAGGACTTTCGCGTCCACAGCGGCATCCGTGGTAATGAAACAAAGCATGGTTGCGTGAAGCGGCAGCGCCGCCGGACGTTTCCCATTGGCGCTCATGCCCGGCTGTATCATCCCGGCGCCTTTGCACATGCCGCCGATTCGGATGGATTTTTTTCTGAGAGTGAATTCGACGGCGATTTGTTTCGGCCGGGTATCGCTTGTCATAATTGCTTCAGCCGTGTGCGCGGCGTGTTCGGGGGTGTTTCCGATGCGCTTCGCGGCTTCCAAAATTCCCGCGTGCACATTCTCCATCGGCATTGCCAGTCCAATTCTTCCTGTGGAGGCGACAAAAATATTTTCCGCGGCAACGTTCAATGCCTGTCCGGCCGTCCGGGCCATCGCTTTCGCGTCCCGCAATCCTTGCTTGCCGGTGCACGCATTGGCATTTCCTGAATTGACGACAATGCCCCGCGCCCCGCCTTTGCGGATGTGCTCCAGGCAAACCTTCACCGGCGCGGCGCAGATTTGATTGGTGGTGAAAAGTCCCGCCGCCGTGGCCGGCGCTTCCGATACAATGAGGGCGAGGTCGCGCTTTTGTCCCTTGTCCGACCCTTTGCCCGTGCCGATTTTTTTAATGTCACAAAAGACGGCGCCGGCCAAAAAGCCTTTTGGCGCGACTACGGAGCCGGGTATTTGGGTTATTTTCATTTTGAATCACGTCGGAGGCGGAGATTACACATTTTTGTGTATATAGGTGAGTAAATTTGTAAACGAGAGGAAAAATCGGCCGATTGCCACGGCAAAAGATGCGGATTTATTGGGAAATCTGCGGAATTTCAAGATTTTGCAGGGGTGTAAATGGTTGAGCTTTGGTGGCAAATGCGGCACCGCTCCTGGCATCCAAAATGAGGATGAGAATGAGAATGATCCCCCTTTGCCCGCATATTTAATTAATTTGGCTGTTACCTTTTCTGCGCCGCGTAAATATATCAGTAAAGAATGAACGATGACCTGCGACTGTTGCGCGAGTATGCGCGGCGTAATTCCGAAGATGCCTTCGCCGCGCTGGTCTCGCGTCGCATCGATCTGGTCTATTCTGTGGCGTTGCGACAGGTGCGCGACCCCGCGATAGCCGAAGAGGTGACGCAGGCGGTGTTCATCATCCTCGCCCGGAAGGCCGGTTCATTGGGCGATAAAATCATATTGTCCGGCTGGCTCTGCCGTACGGCGCGCTACGTGGCGGCCAACGCCCTGAAAGTCCAATACCGCCGCCAGAGCCGCGAACATGAAGCGCATATGCAAAAGATCCAAAATGAATCCGCTGCCGACGACACATGGTCCCAGGTCGGGCCGCTGCTGGACACCGCAATGGAAAAGCTGGGAAAGAAAGACCATGATGCGCTGGTTTTGCGATTTTTTGAGAACCGCAATTTCAGGGACGTCGGCGCGGCCATGGGCGCGAGCGAGGACGCGGCAAAAATGCGCGTGAACCGGGCGCTGGAGAAATTGCGAAAAATGTTTGCCGCAAACGGCGTCCGTTCCACGACCGCCATTATTACCGGAACCATGTCTGCCAATGCCGTTCAGGCCGCGCCCGCAACGCTGGCACAATCGGTGACTGTGGCGGCAGTGGCCAAAGGCGCAACCGCTTCCGTTTCCACATTAACCCTCATCAAAGGAACACTAAAAATTATGGCATGGACGAAAGTAAAAACGGCCGCAGTGGCCGGCGCAGCCGCGCTGATTATTTTGGCGGGAACCGCGACAGTTATTATTTACAATCATCCGCGTCCGATTCGGGGCATCCCCAAAGATTGGAGTGTCCTTCGGGGACAGGCCGATCAATGGCGTTGGGCCAATGGACAGATTGTCGGTCATAGCGTCGCAGGAGACAGTATTCTGGCTTCGCGAACGAAATACCACGATGTCACCATTTCCACAATTGCCAGGAGTCCCGATCGCGAAGCCAGCATCGCCTTTCGGATGCAGGATGCCGATAACGGGTATGTCGTTGTATTTGCACCCGGTGGCACTTCGCGCGACGATGCCGGCCATATCGCCCTGATCAAAAGGTGGGAAGGACAGGAACAGACGCTGGCATCCTATGATCATGCCACCGCCTTTTCGGCGCTCGGACAATCCGCGAAAATCACCATTGTCGCCAAAGGTCCTTTGATACAGGTCCGCCTGAATGACGTCACCGTCCTGCACGCTAAAGACGGCACGTTCTCTTCCGGCTTTATCGGGCTTCGAATGTACGGCGAGCCGCTGTCTCCCTGTGATTCGGCCTTTTCCAACTTGACGTTCTATTGATTAAAGCCCAGAGAATGAAACCGTGGAATCGCCGGTCCAACATATACGCCAGCGTGGGTTCACCCTGCTTGAACTCCTCGTGGTAATCGCGATCATCGCGATTCTGGCCGCGGTGCTGCTTCCGGTGTTAAGTCATGCCCAGGCGACCGCACAAGGGGCGCAATGCATGAATAATCACAAGCAACTGGCTGTGGCCTGGGCAATGTATTGCCACGAGAACGGCGACCAAATACCGATTCTCGAGGATTGGGTGGCTGGAGATATGAGCGATCCCTTCGACTGCACCAACACCGCTCTGTTGCTCGACCCGCAGCAATCCGCATTGGCCCGATACATCACGGTTCCAGGAGTCTACAAATGTCCGGCCGACATGACCCGGTTTGTCCGGAGCGTTTCCATGAACAATCGCATGAATCCCACCTTGCCCGGGCTCTGGTTGCATGGCGGCGGCGATGCTTATCAAATTTTCAGCAAACTCCAGCAAATACTGACGCCCTCCGATATTTACGTCACCACGGACGAACGCAGCGACACCATCAATGACGGCTCGCTCTGCGTGGACATGAGCAACACCGGCAATGCCAATGGAATCGGGACGAGCGATCCGTATTGGATGGCTGATTATCCGGCGGGCTATCATAATCGTGGCGGCCGGTTTTCGTTTGCCGATGGCCACGTGGAGACTCACAAATGGTTGGAGCCGTACATCCTGGTGCCACTTGGCCAGGCGCATATCATGCATACCTCGTCGACGGACCTTGATGCGCAATGGATACAGAATCATTGCACTGTCATTAAATAGGTCCGTACACGATTCATCACAATCATTGTCATCCTCATCGTCATCCTCCTTCTCAAGATAGTCTGCGGCATTGAATATTTCAAAGGATGGGAACATACTTGCCGCAAGCGAAGCCGTGAATCCAAAATTCATATATGGGCCTGTTTGATCGATTCAAAAAGCAACCCGGACCACCGGAAAGCAAACCGTCCGAAAAAAATCCTGCGGAGTTGGTTTTTCAGCCCTCGATGTCCTGCGAGATCGCTCCCTGCCGAGGAGAGTTGGCTCTTCAACATCTTGAACAGCTTCGTGAAGCCGGAAACCGTTCCGGTTTTACGGTCATCCTGCTTGGAGGGGAGGGGGACACGGACAGTTTAGAGGAAGAGCGTGACGCTTCGGGACCCACGCCGGAAGAATATGTGCGGCGGGCGGCTGAACTGGACGTGGACAAATGGCTGGCGGAACGGGTCGCACAGGATCCGGAGCAATTTTCCTCAGAGATGGGCCGCTGGCCCCTGATAAAGCCAAAGGCCGGCAGCATTATGGCACATTTGGACATACTGTCCGGACGGCCGAAAGATGTCGTTTATATCGCGAAGATTCCCACGTCTCTAAACTGGCAGGCGCCGGCCTACATTGGCGCCGGCGGTTGGAACGAGTGCCCGGACGCGGCTGTCCTGGCCGCCCTGGCCAGGCGATGGCACGAGCGATTTGGCGCGGAATTTGTCTCCATTACCCACGACACCATTGAATTTTTGGTGGCGAATCCGCCCGCTTCGAAAGAACAGGCGATCGAACTTGCTAAAGAACAGTTTATTGTGTGCTCGGATATCGTGACTCAAGGAACGGACACCATTTCCGCTCTTGCTGCGACGTTGCTCAATTCGAATTATTGGTATTTTTGGTGGGATTAAACCAAGCAAGAATCATGAACGGCAAGAACCTCATTTTAGCGGCATCTGCATGTTCCCTTTTCGCGGGCTGCGCCACACCTCCAGATAATACTTCAGATGTTGCTGTGCGAGTTGGTATGTCGCGCACTGAATTGAGGGTGATGTATGGAGAACCTCTGCGCATCGAAGCCAATGCCTCCGGCGGCGAGGACTGGTATTATCACTTCTATTCCCGGTTGAAAGTCCCGAATGTTTCAGGGACAGTAACATCCGAAACCGATTTTCAAGGAAACCCAGTTTCTTCTACCACCGAGGACGTGCAACTCGGATCGGACACTGACGAGGCGCCTATTCATCTTTCCCGCGAAGGATATGTGGTTCCACCTCTTCCTTCGGGCAAGGTCCTGAAGAACTGAAATGTTGAAGCGTTGAAGCGCGGGAGGGAGACGCTGCCTACAATAGATGGGTCTTCGCGACAACGTTTCAACGCTGCGACTCGACTTGCGCTGCAGCGAGTTCCGCCTTGGCCGCGGCGAGATCCTTTTGGAAGTCCGCGTCCTTTTTCATCTGGCGCACAATCGCCTGGGCAAGCACGCGGCCGGCATAAATATCCGTGGGATAATGCCGGGCAATTTCCACCCGGTGCCACCCGATGTTTCGGGCCACCGCGATAATCGCGTCGCGATGTTCCGGGAACAATTCGGCCATGACCAGCGCCAGGACCATGGATTCGGTTGAATGACCGCTCGGATAGCTGAAGCTCTTTTCCAGTTTGCCCGAGGCCAGGCTCGGATCGATTTTGTACGGACGCGGCCGTTTCCAATAATCTTTGGCATTGTCCACGACGGTTTCCGCGTCTGCCTGTGCGTTATGGAGAAGCGCCTCGGTCTTCGGAAATCTGCCCGGCTCAAAAAACGGCCCAATCGCCGGCGCGAAGGTGAAGATGGTAAATTTCGTCTCGGTTTTGGCCTCAGCCACGTCGCTGTCCGGCGCGGATCGGCTGACGGTACGAACTTCCTGCAAATCCGCCGCCTGCTCAGGCGAATCCGGCAACGGCGGTGGCGCGAGAAGGGCGATGACATCCGGCTTGCCGTCTGGAAGATAGTGCAAATCCTTCGCCGCAACGGGCAGCAGCGAAAGACAAAATGCGATGATGACAGGAAAAATTCGAACACTGCGGATATTCATTGGGAATGCCATAATTTAGCGCAGGGATATTACCGAAAATCTGTTTCCGTTGTGTAACATTTTCGTTACAAAAAATGTCCCTCACGCAAAGGGCGCAAAGTCCGCAAAGGTTTTTGGCATTTTCAGTCCTTTTCGCCCTTCGTCGCGACCGTTGCGTGAGGCTTTCTGGAGTTAGGCCGGGATGACGCACATTTTTTGGGCATAGGCGGGGAAACGGGAAACGAAGGGCGATTGGCCAGAAAAACTTGATTTTATTGGGGAATTTGAAAAAACAATCATAGGACACGGAAACGGGGATTCTCGGGTGTTTGGGCGGCACGGATAGACGTTCCGGCGCCTTGAGCAGTGTCGGAATTCTCCCTCACCCCAGCCCTCTCCCGCAAGGAGAGGGAGGATCATTGTCCGATGGCTGGAGAGGCTTGGCAGTAAAGAACGCCGTATGGTTGCAGCGCGAATTGATTAGAGCGCACTGACGTGACGCTGCTACGGGGCACGGGGTATGCGCACATTTTTTGGGCATAGGCGGGGAAATGGGAAACGAAGGGCAATTTGGCCAAGACGGCAAGCGCGCGGGTGAGACTTTTCCGGTTCATGGCTGAAAACCCCGTGCAAAGCATTTTACACCCTGCCTGAAAATCGTATAATGTCCTTCTGTGCATTCGCAAAAGCGTCAACGTGTGGTTTGTGGCATGAGCGGTGGAGTCGATTCCTCCGCTACCGCCGTCCTTTTGCTTGAGCAGGGCTATGACGTCATCGGCATTACGCTCAAACTTTGGCCGCAGGATTGTGTGAACCGGGCCGAGGACAAGTGTTGCGGTCCGCAGGCAGTGACGGACGCCCGGTCCGTTTGCCATGAACTGGGCATTCCGTATTACCTCATTGACGAGGCTGCGGAATTTCAAAAGCACGTCATCCAATATTTTGCGGATGAATACAAGGCCGGCCGCACGCCCAATCCGTGTGTGATGTGCAATCAAAACCTCAAGTTCGGGCGTCTCATTGACCGCGCCGACCAGCTTGGCGCGGACTTTATCGCGACCGGCCATTTCGCGCGCATCGAAAAAAGCGAGGACGGTTCACGCCATCTGCTCAAGCGCGGACGCGACCCGCGCAAGGACCAGAGTTATTTCCTGTTTTCCCTGCGCCAGGACCAGCTTGCCCGCGCCATGTTTCCGCTCGGTGAAAAGACCAAGAGCGATACCCGGGCCGTTGCCCGGCATTGCAATCTCAAGACCGCCGATAAAGAGGAAAGCATGGAAATCTGTTTCGTGCCGGACAATAATTACGGTGGATTTCTCCAGCAGGCCAACCTCGTGCAAAAGCATCGGGGGGAAATTGTGGATGTCCGCGGCCATGTCCTGGGCCATCACGAGGGCGTCGAATTTTATACCATCGGCCAGCGACGTGGCCTGGGCATCACAACCGCCGAGCCCGTATATGTGGTGGAATTAGACGCCGAAAATAATCGCGTCGTCGTTGGCGATGCCGCGGCGCTGGACCGTGATGAATTTATCGCCACGAGCTGCAACTGGATTCCGTTCGACAAACTTGCGGAGCCGATCGAGGTGACCGCCAAGATTCGTTACAATCATCCCGGAACGCCGGCAACGGTGAGTCCTTCAGAAAACGGTCACGTGAAAGTGAAACTTCACTCGCCGCAACGCGCGATTACGCCCGGGCAGGCGGCTGTTTTTTATCAGGATGACCTTGTAGTGGGCGGGGGGTGGATTGCCCGATAGCGTCGAGAATTACGACCCACCGGGAGGAACCGTCATGCCGCTGGCATCCCAATTGATGTCAGGTCGTCCCGGGTCATATCCCGGTCCGATGCTTGGGCTTTCGGTGCCATCGGATACTACGTAGTGGTATTTATAATAGGCAGCATGCCCGTCGCCGAAAGTGATTTGCCCACCTTGATTATGCCGGGAGGAAAACCGCGTGGTGTAGCCGTGCGGCGTGGCCAGCGTGACCCAATTGCCCGAGCCCGGGGCCGACGTGCTGTAAAAAGGAGTCTCAGCAGAGCGGTTACGAACATCTGAAAAGAGCACAAAATTGGAAGGATGTCTAATCATGTTGGCTTTGAGGATGGTGTCCTGGGCGTTATCAATTTGCTCATATGCCAAATATTTTGAGTTCATCGCGTAGCCGAAGAGCGGGCGAGTGCCTGGGGTCATGTCAAATTCGTCGTTGCCAGCCTCATTATCCGGGGCAACGATCCCCTGTGCGACGGCTGTGGGACAGTAGTATATGCTCTTGAAATAGAAAAACATTGCCTGACCCCCGTTAGCAATCTGATACATCGGCTGAGTTGACACATAAGAAGGCAGCGCGTTAAACCAGACGTCGTCTCCGATGTGATACGTGTAATGATAAGGGGAAATAGTACCTATGTAATCCGGGTTGTCCTGTTGCGCTGGCGATGGGTTTATTACGCCGGTGGCGGTTTGGTAAGCGTTCTGATATCTCGGAAACGGATACACGCCGTTATTGTCATCGATGTATAAATTATCGGCCAAACCCCATTGCTTCAGGTTGCTCAAGCAGGCGGCCTGTCGCGCCCTCTCTTCGGCCCTACTCAAGACCGGAAGCAATACGGCCGCTAAAATCGCTATGATGGCGATTACTACCAGCAGCTCAATCAAAGTAAATCCGCTGTGTTTCTGGCAGTTCAAATGCATTTTCACTAATTTATTTGGTTTCTAAACGGTGTATTCTTCCCTTCTCGCGACAAACCGCCCAACAGTCCTAAAATGGTGTTACAATCAGATGTCAAAACGGCGACGATTCTGTGACATGCTCTGAAGCTCATCGTCATCCTCAAAATTTAACGGATCGTTGAACCTAAGGTGGTGGAACACGGCGCGCTGCGCCGTGTAGCGCCGCGTGCAGCGGCGCAACGAGTGTGGTCAGAGTTGTACCACGTACGTTCCGCCCACTCTGCTCCACCACTGTGACCATGACCGTAACCAGAGGGCAATGTTTCCGTTTTGTAACATTTCCGTCATCTGTTCGTTTAATCAAAATGAGATAACACCAGACCGTTTGTCATTAAACAGGAAGAGCTCGATAGACCAAAACAAATTAAACCCACACACAATGAGAATTAAAAGCATAGCGTGCATTGGATTTGCGTTGATGGCTTCCCTTTCGGGGCTGAAAGCCGGAACGTCCGTCCTTACAGCCTGGACGTTCGATAATCTCGCAGTTAACACCACTAACACCAGCCCGGCGCCATCCACCGGCATCGGCGCGGCCAGCGCCTTGGGCATGCTCAACGCATACAACAACACCAACAGCCTTAGCAATCCTCTCATTGTTTCTGCTCAGCCGGGCAGTTCCACTGGCGGCCCGAATGCCTGGCAGATTAGTGGCTACGGCGCGGCACCCTACGGCGGCGATGGCTGGTCCACCAATGCTCCCATCGGTAGCCAGGGCGCTCAGTTTTCCGGCAACACCTTCGGGTACTATCGCATCAATCTGTCATTCGATGTTTACGTGCCCCCCACCAGCGAAGTCAACCTTCAGGTTCAATACACCACCCAAGGCACGATCTGGACGACGGCCACAAATATCATTCTGCAGGCCGGTTCATCCGCCCAAATCGAAAACAACAGCACCAGCCCAAACACTGTCATCGGCACTTATGTGAAACTGACCGAAGGCTGGAACAATGACATCACTGTTGATTTGAGCGGCCTTTCCGGCGTGGACAACAACCCGAATTTCGCAGTTCGCATCGTCAATGCTTCTACCGGGTCTGACGACGTGGACACCGGCGGCAACGTTTACAATAATACTTCCGGCAATTGGACGTTCGATAACGTCGTGATCGCGGGCACATCCATCGACGCCATCGCTGATTGGACCTTCCAGCTCTACGGCACTGGTCCCTTTGCGACAAACTCCGGCTATGTTGAAAACCCGATTCCTGACATTGATCTTGCCGATGGCCAGGCTGTCGCAGCCTGCATCGGCTTCGACATCACCAACTTCAACTTCGGTTCTGGCGTCTTTTTCAGCACCAATGCTCCCGATGTGACGTCCCAGGCTGGCGATTCAACACCTAACAATCCCTATTGCTGGCGTCTTCGCGGCATGCCCGGCAACGGCTGGACCACAATCGCGCCCGTCGGCACCCAGGGTGCTGAGTTTGATGTGAGCACCGTTAATTATTCGAATGTTATTCTCACGTTTGACCTCTACTTTACGTCGCAGGCTGAGGCCAAAATGTGCGTGCTCTATACCACCAATGGCTGGACGAATTCATTTACCGCCGACACGCTGGGCTACGGCGCTGACCCGGCGTACATCGTCACAAATGATGTTGCTCTAACCGGGGACGGCGACACAGTCGACGGCACCTATTTCTATCAAAACGCAGGCCAAAATTGGTACAACGATCTTATCGTGGACTTTACCGGCGTCCCTGGCGTGGACAACAACCCGAATTTCGGAGTCCGTATCGTCAATGCCTCCGCGACGAATGATTGCATCAATTATACGGGAGGACTTTACAACAATTCTTCGGGCAACGCGCGCGTGGGCAACGTTGACTTCGGCGGCCAATTCGAAGGCTCGGTCCCTCCCACCATTACGGCTGCTGCCAATGCCACTGTGGATTATCCGTTCACCAATACATTCACCGATGACCCGACCTGGCGGGCGAACATCGCGACCGTTTACGTTAACAACGTTCCTATCACAAATTCCGCTTATAACGTCAGCATCGCGGGACAGTTGATCTTTAACCCCTCGCAGTCGGCCCAGCTTCAGGTAGCCGGCCTTGACAGCATCGTCATTTTCGCCACCAATTACAGCACCGCCCGAATCTCCCAGTACGTCTCAGCCGGCGCATTCAGAAAGCTGAACGTCCCGATTGGAACTGCTGGACCTTCTGCCAGCGGCGGCACGCTTGAAAGCAACCCTGAAATCACGCTGGCTGATCAATACGGAAATACGACCACCAACCCGTACGCCAACGTCGTTGTGACGGCCACTGCCGCCGGCGCGACTGGCTGGACCCTGGGTGGGGCGACCGTTCAGCCCGAAGTCAACGGCGTGATTCAGTTCACAAACCTGTCGGCTACCGTCAACGGTTCAACAGCTGTTAGCGGCGCGGCCGTCGAACTTACAGCCACTGGCTATACCAATAGCGCCAATCAAAGCACCACGACCAACTTTACCTTGCCGACGTTCAACATCGGCGCGCCGCCGGCTGCATTGGTTGCGGGCAATTTGGTCTCGCTTGAAATCGATACGCTCTCGAATAATACGACGTTCAGCATGATCGAAGTGAAACCGTCCTCGACCAACTCCAGCCCGGTTACCATCGTGCCCATTAGCGCCAGCACCACCAATGCGCTGCGCCAATCGCCCGCCGGCACAACTGGCCGCCTCTGTTTGAGCGATGACGGCACCTTGCTGAACTTCGCTGCGTTCCTGGATGGCAGCTCGGCGACTCCGGACGAAACGCTTAACCTGTTCCGCGCCGCTGTGGGCATGACCTACACCAACACCGTCACTATCGGCTTGACCTATACGTCTACGTCTCTCGGTGGCAGCCAGGCCCGCGCCGCCGTAACTATTGACGACGTCAATTATTTTGCCGACGACAAAGGCGGCTTGTATTATGGCGCTGGTGACCTGCCTTCTCCCGGCGAGTTGCCTTACCCCAACGTGGATCCTTACAACAACGTCGTAGTCAAAAGCTTCGGCGGTGCGCCCTATGTCGAAACGCAGAAAGCTGTTAACGGTGAACTAATCCCTGTTGTTTATTATGTCTACTATGGCGGCTTCGATGTCGGATGGGTCCCAGTGGGCAACAACCTGACCACCGATCCGAACGCCACCGATTTCTACCTGATTGATGGCACAAACGTCATGTACACCTGCGACCAGATCAGTGCCACCGAAGGTGTTATCAACAAGTTCTCATGGGCTCCCAACGTTAATCCCGCCAACCCGTCCGACGAGTACGGCTGGACGAACTCGGGTTCATGGACCAACAATAACGGCGTTGACGGCATGTTCGTCACCACCAATGGCGCCGGCGGTGCTTATATTTACTACACAACCGGGGCCGGCGGCACATCCGGAAACAGCATTATTCGCGTGACCGATTCCGCGGGCTATAACCAAACCATCAATATTATCACCACCAACCTCATCTATACGACGCCTAAGGGCACCTCGATGAAGGGCCTGGTGTTTGCGCCTCAGCCCACGGCCTATGCCGCTGAGCCAATCCCGACTCCGGAACTTCTGCCGGCGGCTAATGCGACCACCGCGGGCACATCGTTTAATGTAACGCTCAGCCCCGATGATCCGTTGTTCCGGGCCAATATCACGGCTATCACGGTGAACGGAACGGCGCTGCCATCCAGTGCGTACAGCACCGGCACAGCAGGTGTCATCACCTTTAACCAGACCGCGTCCTCGTTGCTCCAGTCGGACGGGTCGAAGACCATCGTGTTCAGTGCTACCGGCTACAGCACGAATTCGGTTACCCAGGTGATTGTCGGCGCGGCAAGCCAGTTGGTAGTCAGCACCCAGCCAACCGCCCCGGCTGCCGATGGCGCTGCCCTGGCAAAACAACCGGTCGTGACGGTTGAAGATTCCGCAGGAGACATTGTCACCGCTTCGGCCAACATCGTGGCCGCCCCCACGCAGACAACCTGGACGCTGGCCGGCACCACTAATGTTGCAACCAGCGCGGGTGTTGCCACCTATTCGGGTCTGTCCGCACTCGGCGGAAGCGCTGTCTCCGGCGCCACGATCACCTTCACTTCCGGCACGTTGAGCAAGGCAAGCTCCTCGTTCAACATTCCGGCGCCCATCTACTCGGTAATGCACAAGGCCAATATTGCCGGCGGTAAATTCGCCTTCGCGTTCACCAACGCCACTGGCTTGACCTACTCTGTCCTGGCAACCAATAACCTTCTGGCCCCTGTTTCAACGTGGCCCGTCGTTGGGACGACCGTTGAAAACCCGACCGGCTCCGGAGATTATGTGTTCACCAATTCTGTTGGAACCAATGGAGATTTGTTCTACATCCTCCGCCAGAATCCTTAATCCGGGCTGATACAAGTCCGTTCAAATCGCAAAAGCGGGTTTCGAAAGAAACCCGCTTTTTCTGTGGGGTAGTATCTTAATTTGAATGATGAATGATGGGGACGCGATCTGTGACGAAGCAAACAAAAAGAACAACGATCATCAGCCAGGCAATCCACATCTGCCGATTCATGGAAAGTGTCCTGTTCCTTTTTGACCTGCTTACGGCCCATGAACCCGCTTGTTGCGCCGCTGCACGCCGGCGCTACACGGCGCAGCGCGCCGTGTTCTACCAGGACGATTCATGGAAAAAGCCCTCTTTCGAGTTTTCGCATGCGTCGTAGCGCAGGTTTCCAAACCTGCTGTATCGCGGGTTTCTAAACCCGCTGATCGTGCGGAGTCACGCGCCGGTTCAATTTGGGAACAATCGTGGTACCTGCCGAGTTGCTCATGGACCGAGCGACAAATCACGGCGTTTCTAGGCCCCGGCGCCGCGCAACATCGAACGGCCAGCCGATTTGGAAATTGGCGATACGGCGCGATACGGCAGGTTTGGAAACCTGCGCTACGAACCCGCTTGTTGCGCCGCTGCACGCGGCGCTACACGGCGCAGCGCGCCGTGTTCCACCGCCTTCGGTTCCTGGGCTGTTCTTTTCACACGCGTTTCGTCTTGGTTACCAACAACCGCACCGATGTGCCGGCCAATCCGTCGGACGAAGCGGTTACGTTGAGGGCTCCGGTCGTGCGTGCCGCCTGAGCCAGGACCATGCAATACCCTTTAAAAGCGCTGCGATAATTCGCCTGATTCGGCTCGTGACAACTCGGATCGCCATTGCCCACTCCGGCATTGAAACCGGCGCCGGAAATTTCAAAGATAATCTTATTGTCGGCTGTCGGCACAACGCGGCCTGCGGAGTCCACGACAGCCACGGCAATGGGAACTGTGTCCTGGCCGTCTGCCATGAGCCGCGCGCGATCGGGCATGAGCTTGATGGCTGCCGGCGCGCCTGTCGTTTCTACGACCTTGCGTGCCGCCTCCCGGCCATTGATATAGCCGACCGCTTCCAGCCGCCCCGGTTCATAGATAACATCGTCCCATTGCAGATGGCCAAGTTTCGGCATGACCTTCTTTCCGAGGCTGCGGTCATTAAAAAATAATTCCACCTCTTCGCAATTACTGAAGCACCAAACGGGAACATTTTGCCCTTCCTTGCCTTGCCAATTCCAGTGCGGAAAGATGTGCACCAGCGGTTCGTCTCGCTTCCACCATGCTTTCCAATAATAGGCCTGGTCCTTCGGAAAGCCGCACATGTCCAGAAAACCAAAGTTAGAGTTAATTTCAGGCCAGTCGAACGGCGTCGTTTCCCCACGATAGTCGAAACCAGTCCAATAGAACCCGCCGGCCGCAAACCGGCGCGAGCCAATCGTCTGCCACGAACCATCCGGCGCCATGTAACTGGTCTGATGTGCCGTCTCTTTATCGGTCTGGTAAACGCCGCGGCATTCCAGGTTGCTCCCGATCTCGCTGCCGAAGACCATTTTGCCGGGATATTCTTTGTGCAGGATGTCAAAGTCCTGGTAGTTGTAATTCACGCCCAGAAGGTCCTCAGCGTCGGCCACGCCGCCGCTCCAGGCATTGTTTTCCGCCCCGCTGTTGTTGGCGCACGTCACCGGCCGGGTGCGGTCATGCTTATGGACCGCCGCAATCAGCGCCGTCATCATCTCGCGCGCAAACGGAGCGTCTTGAATATTCCACTCTTCATTCCACATGGACCACATGATGATGCTGGGATGATTGCGGTCGCGCAAAACCATGGATTCGACGTGCCAGGTATTATCATAAGGCTGGCCGATCCATGTTTTGGCGGCAATGGATGAACCGGGATGGCGGTTTTCGTCCATGACCAGCAAACCCAGTTCATCGCAGGCTTCATACATGGCCGGCGTCATCGGATTATGCGAACAGCGAATGGCGTTGCAGCCAAATTCCTGAAGCCGCTTCATGCGATAATAGAGAAGGCTGTCCGTCATCCCGATGCCCACGCCGATGAAATCCTGATGGTTGCAAACGCCGTTCAATTTCACCGGCTTTTCGTTCAGGAAAAAACCGTCGTTGGGATCGAAGCGCAACGTGCGGACGCCGAACTTTTGCACATGGCGATCGACGACCCGGCTGCCACGCGAAACTTCCGTGACCACCGTGTAACGGTTTCTCTCTTCCAATGACCAGAGCCGCGCGGAGGACAGGGTCACTTCCTGTGTTAACGGCGTCCCGTTCTGAAGATAGCTGGGTTGGTCCACGTCGGCCGAAGTAAGGATCGTGCTGCGGACTACGTCTGCCGGAATCAACTGGCTGGGCGGTACCCGCAGATTATCCGTCGCCGTGCCAACCACGCGGCCATCCGGGTCCAGCACGGTCGAAACCACCGAGCAATCCTGTCCCTCTGCGGTCCGGTTCGCCACGGTGGTTTCAATGCGGAGTTTGGCGGAAGGCGATCCAGTAACATCGGCCACCTCGCTTGTCACATAAACGCCCCAGGGCACAACGTGGACGGGGTCGGCGATATTCAGCCACACATGCCGATAAATCCCGCCGCCCTCATACCACCAGCCCTCGAAATCGGTCGGGTCCACATAAACCACCAGCAGGTTTTCCGCGCCAAAATGGACCGCATCGGACAGGTCCACGTGAAAGGATGTGTACCCGCCCGGATGCCGGCTGATCAACGTGCCGTTGACGTAGATTTTCGCGTCGCGATACACACCCTCGAAATAAAGCCAAACGGATTTGCCCGCGTCCACCGCGTCCAGCCGAAACGTTCTTCGATACCACGCCGGGTACACCGGCAGGGACCCGTGGCCGGTGTCGGCCTTGGAATCGTATTCGCCTTCAACAATATAATCGTGGGGCAACTGTACCTGGCGCCACGTGGTATCGTCCACGTGCGGCGAGAAAAGCTCCTCCATTTCAGAAATGCGGCCGAACAAAACGTCGCCGTAAATGCCTCCGGGTCCGCCGGTGTTTTCCACTCGAACTACCAGTACATTTGGTCCGCCTGCTTTCCAGGCTGAATCAAGATTTACCGTAAAGGGGGTGGACCAGCCCTGATGCGACTCCAATAACTTGCCGTTCAGGTAAATGTCGCCGTTATCATCCACGTGGGTGAACGAGACAGTCCGTCCCGGTTCGCTCATCTCCGGCAGCACGGTGCGAAACCAGGCGTGTCCGACGTAGTCCATCTGGGCATTGGAATCACTGGCAGCGTGTGGGTTGGTGGCTTTCCAGTCGGGGCCGGACGTGTCAAAATCCGGATTGGTCATCAGCTCCTCCTGGTTCGGTTCTGTTTTCGTCCACATCCATTTGTCCAGGGCCACGGCGTCGCGCAACTGCACAGGAGGCGCAGGCATGAAACGCCAATCAAAATCCAACAATTCACAGTGGCGCGGCGCCAGCTCATGGTCACGGCTCGCCGCTGCCGGCTCAGGAGCATCTGCTTCACCCAATTTCCGCGTGCATGCAGGCATGGCCGCCAGGGCCGCCGCGCTAACGCCCAATTTTATGAATTTACGTCGTTTCATCGTGGTAGCGCGGAGAATATTCACTGATTCACTCAATCACAACTGATACCTTGACCTTAGGAGCGCGGCTGTGTCGAAGACCAGCCGCAGCGCGTCGCAACGTTCGGGGCTGCTGCGGCTGGTGCCCCCTTCACCCCGCACACAGCCGCGCTCCGTGTCTCAACCGCTTCAACGCTTCAGCATTTCAACGTTCCAGCCGAAGGCTAATTCATCCTGTCTTTCGGGAAAATTGGGGTTAAACTTACTGTGTGATCCGCAACATCATTTTCGATTGGTCCGGCACGCTTGTGGACGATTTGCCAGCCGTGCTTCAGGCGTCGAATTTCGTTTTGACGCAGGCCGGCAAATCCGAAATGACCCTGGAACAATTTCGCGCCGAGTTTTCCCTGCCCTTCAGCCGCTTTTACAATCGGCATACACCGCACATCCCCACCGAGCAGCTCGAAGAATGGTTTCACGCCGAATTCAAGCGCGCGCAAACCGCTGTCTGCGAATTGCCCCACGCCCGCGAATTCCTCGAATTTTGCCGCAGAAATAAACTTCGCCTCTTTCTGTTGAGCAGCGTTCACGCGGACCATTTTGTTGTGCAAAGCCATGTCACCGGTTTCGGCGCCTTTCTTGAGAAGCCTTATACCGGCGTCTGGGATAAACGTGAAAAAATCCACGAAATCCTCCGCGAAAACCGGTTGCTCCCGAGCGAAACCCTTTTCATCGGCGACATGCAACACGACATTGAGACCGCGCGGCACGGCGGCGTTCATTCCTGCGCCGTGCTCACCGGCTACAACACCCTCGAACAACTCCGCGGCGCGAAGCCCGACCTCATCGTCGAGCACCTCTCCGAATTGCGCGATATCCTGGAAAAGAACGATTTCCACATTGTAAAGCCGCCGTCATCCGCCGGCGCCGAGTCGCTCCACAACGCTCCCGTGGCCACAGTAGGCGCGCTCGTGTTCAATTCCAAAGGCGAAGTCCTGATGATACGCACCCATAAATGGTCCAATCTTTGGGGCATCCCGGGCGGAAAAATCAAGTTCGGCGAAACCTCCGAAGCCGCGTTGCGCCGCGAAATCTTCGAGGAAACCGGCCTCAAAATCTCCGACATTGAATTTGTCCTTGTCCAGGACTGCATCCATTCAAAGGAATTCTATCGCGACGCCCATTTTGTCCTGCTCAATTACACCTGCCGCAGCGCTGCCAAAAATCCGCAAGTCAGACTAAACGAAGAAGGCCGTGAATTCCGCTGGCTCAGCCTGGCCGACGCCAAAAAGCTCAAGCTTAACAAACCCACAAAAATCCTGCTCGATGCCGTCTCGAAGCATAAAAAGCGCTTGCCATAATCGGCATGATATTCCTCGTTCGGATGACTCTCCCTCACCCCTGCCCTCTCCCGCTGGGAGAGGGAGAAGTGTCGGCCGATGGCTTTGTGCGGCGATTGATGACAGACATGGGCAAATATAAATTCCTTTCCAATTGAAAATTTCCATCACAGACCTCGAAGTGCATTATCACGTCGGCGTCCCGGACGAAGAACGCGCCCGGCCCCAGCGCCTGCTCCTGACCGTCGAAATGGAATTTGATTTTTCCAGGGCCGCAAAGAGCGATTCGATAGCCGACACGATCGATTACTTTGCCGTCTCGCAACGCCTCCTGAAATTCGGCGACGGCAAAAACTGGAAACTCATCGAAAAACTCGCCACGGACATTTGCGACATGATTCTATCCGAGTTTCGGCCTCAAAATATTTCCGTGGAAGTGAAGAAATTTGTGATCCCGCAGGCGCGATATGTGTCGGTTGCCGTTACGCGGAACGTATAATCATTCTCATCCTCATCCTCATCGTCAAATGGGTGCGTTGAAGATTTTATCCGCAGATTGCGCCGATTTTCGCAGATTAAAACAATGAGGAAATCAGGAACTGAGGAAACCTCTTGCTACCCGGAGAAACACGTCACAATTCTAGGACTGACCCCTTTCCCTTTTTGCACGAGGATGGATCGGCGCGCGTGCCTCCTTGATCCGTTTTCGGAGCCGACGGATCACTTCCTCGCTGCTTCTTCCCTTCCCTTGGTCAAGCTGGCCGATACTTTGCAATAATTGCGTCTCCAGTTCATCGAGGGTTTTGGGTACCCTGGGCAGGCGTGCGTCGTGGTCGTCTTTCAGGCGGCGGAGACCGGCGCGGACAACCTCACTCGCGGTCTGGTACAGGCCGCTTTGAACCTCTTTCTCGACGAATTTTTCCAATTCCGGGGTCAGCGAAACATTCATAGGTTAAACTTCGACAACTTCACTATTTAAGACATTTTAACCGATAACAGGATTGAGTCAAATTTTGTTATCAAAAGACGCATCTGACTTTTGTGCCCGTGATGCGGAATTTCATCTGCGGATATCCAAGATCTGAGTCCTCCGCAAGGTAAATGCTACAAAACCAGGACCGACCCAGGACCGACCCCGTTGATGCAAAGAGGGCATTTTTTTTGGAACCTTTTTGAAAGTTCTTCATCACACAAAAGAGCACGCAATTTGCGTAAAAAAATATACCTGACAACAAGTTAAAGGAAATTTATGAACAGCGCGTTAAAATCATTTTCAATCGGATTCGTAACTGCCGCCGGTCTGGCCACTTCGGCCATTTCCGCCCATGCGCAGGACGCCATGGCGACGATCAGCGATACGGCGGCAGGCGGCGGCGTATTCGATTATACGATCACGCTGTTTAACACGGGAACCACTTCACTCGACAGCTTTTGGTATGCCTGGACAGCGAGTGATGACGGCAATCTAACTACGGCCCCGAGCAATCCTGGAAGTTCACTTGGTTGGGCAGACGTTGGATTCGACAGCAGCACCTCCATTGCGTGGGAAGGCAATTCCGGGGATGCGTTGGCAGCGGGCAAGTCGGCCACATTTACCTTTACCAGTACCGAGACACCGTCGGCCATTACGACATCGCCCTCCGGGGAATCAGTGGCGTATGTTGGCAATATTGATTTCAGCCAGGGATCGCCAGGGGATAGTACCGGGGTTTTTTCTCCAGTTCTCCAGGCGGCGCCTGAGCCTTCATTGTTGGGCTTAATTTCGGTGGGTCTATTCGCCTTCTTGTCGAGAGCCATCAAAAGGGGTCGGTTCCTGGTATTGTAGTATTTGGAATCTGTTGTGCAAGTGGCGCCCCGCGGCTACTATGGTGTTGCGCTTTCAGCGCGGATCTTCCCTAGAGTATTCCACGTATAACCTGCTTTATCTAAAGCGATCTTCACCGCCCCCGAATCACTCGTATAAACCACTGGCGCATTTCGCTGTTCCAACCGTTCCCGCAGTTTGCTGTTGGCCCGGCGCCTTGCGGGAAATTCCGAGTCAGCAACGACAATCAACTTCGGTTGAACCGCGTCCAGCAGCGCGTCGGACAGCGGTTCGCCCTCGTTTGGCAGGCCCGCAATCACAATGTCCGCGCGCAAATCGTTTGTCCCGGATAACAATTTGTCCTGGCCGGCAGCGCTGAGATCCGAAAGCAGCAGCACTTTTCGGCCATAGAAATTCCCGAGCAGGACCAGCGCATTATCGTCCGCGCGCTTAAAATCACTGTCCGCGTTTGGCCACAATACCTGCCAGCTATCGACGGTATCACCGCAGTGAAGAACCTTGTGCCGATCTCTGGGCTGTTCAAAAGAAGCGACAGTTTTCTTGTAAACCGGCGACCGAAAATCCACTTCGCTCGTCCATAGTTCGCGAACCCCGAAATAATCGTCCAATGCCTCAGCGCCGCCGCAGTTTTTCGAGTCGCCTTCCGTCAGGACAAGCCGCGGGATGCCGTTCACGCCGCGCGCCTCGAGAAACGGCCTGACGGTAAAATGAACCGAATCCTCGCTCCCGCAATCAATCAGGCAATCAATCCAAAATTCGCTTGTCGCGCCGAAGCCGTGCGAACGCAGAAGGGGCGGTCGGCGTTGGCTCGAGCGATTTGTTAGACCCCATCAATCGACGTAACGTTGCATTTTCTCCCTGAGTGCTTCAAATCCCTGCTTCGACCAAAAGCGCCTGGCCTCAGAATTAAACGACCACACGTCTAATTCTATTCTTTTGATGCCTCTGCTACGAGCCATACTCAACGCACTTGACAGCAACGCGGTGCCAACTCCTCGCCGCCGATGCTTTGGTGAAACCACCATGTGTTGGATATAAAAAACTTGCGATTCCAAACGCACCCAACTTGCCGGACGATTTTGAATCTCTGCATAGAGACAGCCTATCGGTTCTTCGTCTTCAGCCATGAGCACAACGCTGGCTGAATTTTCCAAAATGGCACGAAATGCATCAACTGTTTGGCCGGTATCTATTGGAGGCTTGAATAAATCAGGAAGCGCTTCGGCGTGCTGGCTTTGAACGAATGCGTTCAGCGCCACAATTATATCCAGATCGTCATTCGTTGCGGGTCTGATGCGCACAATTCGTATATCGCCCAAAAACTGCTCCCCAACCGCCCCAAAATCAAGGAACAAAAATGATGGGTCAAAACACCGTCGTACCAGAACAAAAAGTAGAACGAAGTAGAACAGCCTGAAGAAGACGGGGTTTTGACCTTCTGGCTTTGCGTTTAAGGTTTGGGGTGGATTGATACGGTTTAGGGGTGGAGACGGGGCCAGAGGGTGATGGCGCAAACGAATGACCCCATTCTGACGGTTCAATTGCAAATTCAAGGGGCAGTAGCCGGTAGCCCGATTTTAGGCAGCAAAGTCATGTCTCTTTTTTCTTTTCTAACTCTTTGACAAGCTGCACAAGTAAATCAATCTGCCTGCGAGTGCGTTGCTCACTAAAGCCCTGAAGCATGAAAACGACTACCAAAATACCACAATATACGAGAAAAAACTGCGTGCCTTGGATAGCTGCAATGATTCCATAAAGAACGGCGCACAAGTAGGCACGCCACTGACCTATGGGCTTCCATGAACACGAAGCCTGCAACTGTTCGATGAGTGTGGTAATACCGGCACGCTCTGGGGTGCTTTCTGATGCAAGTGAATTTGGTGTTGTCATAAACGTGCAATGCCGCCTACTGGTTCATCATCGCTTCAACTCTGCTCCCCACCCGCCTCGAAATCAAGGAGTAAAAATTGAGGGGTTGAATTACCATCAAACAGGAATTTACAGCGAACTCTTACCAGCGGCTTTGGCTTTGGCCCACCTCTTTCGCGCAGCCTCGGCGATTTTTGCTCTGGCCGCAGCACTCATTTTTCGTTTGGCTTTGGCAAGGCTGTCTTCAGGAATTTTTGTCTTCGCCGCGTTTGTGCAAGATGGATGAAAAAATCATTCGGCGGACAGGAGAAACCAAAAATGCAAATAAACAAAGCCCGGCTATGGAAAGAACGTACACCAAGATTTGCGGAAACATCGCCACGGTAGCCACGCCAACGACAGCAAATGCACCCTCAATCAGACGGCGCAAACGCCTGACTTCGGTTTTCAGTTCCTGAACCTCTCGCTGCAACCTGAACTCATTGTCATTCATAAACGCCAAGGTCGCCCAATTTTTATTGCTACTACTGATTCGTTATAACTCTAAGCTGCTCCCCTCACACCCCAAAATCAAGGAAGAAATTAGCGGCCTTGTACCGTCATCCAAAAACGACACGGTGTCACTTTTGAGAAAAGCATGGCCATGGCGAAGGGCCAGACGCAACGCCAGGCCCCTCCACGGTCGTTCTGGCCCCTCGCCCAACGAGAGAAGGGCTTCTTGGGGATTGTACACCAACTTTGACCTCAACCATTTTGTGTATGAAGTTGGTAAGTATTTTGGTGGTAGGACAGTCCGAGTGAGGCAGATGACAATTCGTCTAATTTACGGGTCTTTGATTATTTCCAAGGCGTCCGGTTTCCTTTGAATCACAGCAACGAAAAAGGGGAAAAAAGGGGTCGGTTCCTGGTATTGTAGTATTTGGAATCTGTTGTCCAGGGCGGTGCCCGCGGCTACTATGGTGTTGCGCTTTCAGCGCGGATCTTCCCTGGAGTATTCCACGTATAACCTGCTTTATCTAAAGCGATCTTCACCGCCCCCGAATCACTCGTATAAACCACCGGCACATTTCGCTGTTCCAACCGTTCCCGCAGTTTGCTGTTGGCTTGGCGTCTTGCGGGAAATTCCGAGTCAGCAACGACAATCAACTTCGGTTGAACCGCGTCCAGCAGCGCGTCGCACAGTGGTTCGCTTTGATTTGGCAGACCTGCAATTACAATGTCCGCGCGCAAATCATTTGTCCCGGCTAACAATTTGTCCTGGCCGGCAGTGCTGAGATCCGAAAGCAACAGCACTTTTCGGCCATAGAAATTCCCGAGCAGGACCAGCGCATTATCGTCCGCGCGTTTGAAATCACTGTCCGCGTTTGGCCACAATACCTGCCAGCTATCGACAGTATCACCGCAGTGAAGAACCTTATGGCGAGCTTTGGGCTGTTCAAAAGAAGCGACGGTTTTCTTGTAAACCGGCGACCGAAAATCCACTTCGCTCGTCCATAGTTCGCGAACCCCGAAATAATCATCCAATGCCTCAGCGCCGCCGCAGTTTTTCGAGTCGCCTTCCGTGAGGACAAGCCGTGGGATGCCGTTCACGCCGTGCGCCTCGAGAAACGGCCTGACGGTAAAATGAACCGAGTCCTCGCTCCCGCAATCAATCAGGCAATCATTCGCGCCCGCATCCACATAGATCGCGTGGCCGCCTTCCAACGGGAGAACGGTCAAATCCGTCTCGCTTCGCCAATGAAATTGGCACACTAAATAAATCGCCGCAATCAGCGCCGCGCCCGCTATCCCGAAAATTTTCCGGCGTAGCGTGCTCAACCATCCGCTCAAAAGGATGACCATCACGCCGTAATAAATTCCAACCCATATCCATGACGGCGCGCGCACATAGATAAATGAGCCGGGGATGCGCGTGGACCATTCGCTCACTGCGCCCATTTCCAGCATCAGAAACCATGCCGCGTTGTTGAACAAACCAGTTGCAAACGGAAGCCATGTCCCGCACAGCAATGCGCCCAAATTCGCCATCAACGCAAATGTTCCCAGGGGAACCGCGATCAAATTCGCCAGCGGCGAAACCAGGCTGAACAGATGAAAATAATAGGCGCTCAACGGAATCGAACCCACCCAGGCCGCCAGCGAGAGTGAAAAAAAGCGCGCGAAAACACGGAGGATTTCCGTCAGCGCGCGCCGCCATCGCGGAACGAGTGCCGCAGGCAAAAGCGGGTCCGTCTTTAACAGGTCATCGAAAAAATTATTCAGCCGCGGCAACAACAACGCGATGGTCAGCATCACGAAAAACGAAAGTTGAAAGCTTGCCTCGAAAAGCTGGCGCGGGTCCCACAGCAAAATCAGGAAGGCCGCCCCCGCAAGCGAATTCAATAAATCGGACGGACGCTTCAGCGCCCAGCCGCCAATCACGATACTCATCATCAGCGACGCCCGGATGGCGGACGATTCCCAGCCCGTTGCCGCCGTATAAAACCAAATCGCCGGAATCGCCACCACGCCGCACCAGCCGCGCGAAACCTGCAGCACTCGCAAGAGTGTGACCAGCATGCCTGAAATCAGCGCAATCCGGAGACCATCGATAGCAAACATGTGCATCGTGCCCGCCCTGAGGAAGGGGTCGCTCACGTCACCGGTAAACGCTGTCCGCCATCCCAACGTCATCGCCCAAAGCAGCCGCAAGGTCTCATCCTCGGGAAGCCCAAGCGCAAGAACACGCTTCGACCAGTCCAAAAACCGCTGCGTCATGGGCGGTCGCGGCAAAATCGGCTCGCGCAATTGCCAGTCGTTCGTCGAACTCGTTTTAAACTCGTAATAAATGCCGCGCGTTTGCAAATAGTCCCGATAATCGAAAAGCCCCTCCGCCTCAGCCGGCGCCGGGCGCGCAATGACGCCATTAATCTCGACCGATTGTCCGGCAAAGAAATCCGGCCCTGGCAGTCCGGGCGCGGTAACGACGATGTCCCCGACCGCCGGTTGCCAATCCTCGCTTGTCCGAATTTCCGAAACCCGAATTTGCGTCAACGTATGCTCAAACTCGTAACCGCGCCGTTCGGAAATTTTAATCTGCGGAGTTTGCAGCAATACCCCGCGCACCGTGGCCGTCTCCGATGTATCGCTGATTAACCGGCGCAAATCGTTCGGCGAAATAATCGCCGTATGAAAAACCAGGTTCGTCCAACCTGCTAATACCAGCAATGCGCAAAGAAAAATCGCCCGCAACCTCGCAATGATGAAAACCAGGACAAGGAGCAAAAATGAAACACCAAATAAAACGCTCAGCGGCGGCTGGAAGAGTTCCGCGAGCAAAAGACCAAAACCATAAAATGAAACGACGGCGATAAAAGGGCGTGTCATTTTGTGGGTTGTGGCGCCGGTCTTCGATAGCAATAACAAACCCACGCGACAAATAAACCCAAAGCGCCGCCGGCCGTATCAATCAACACGTCAGAAAACAACGGGGTGCGCGTCGGCACGAAACGCTGGTGAAATTCATCGCTGGAGGCGTACAGAAAAACAATCAGCAGCGCCCCGCCCACGCGCGGCCATGACCATGCCGGCAACGGATTGGCGGAATAATGCAGCGCCCGGAACACAAGGAACCCCAGGATGGCGTACACAGCCAAATGACAGCATTTTCTGAATATATGATGTATCTGCGCCACTTGCAGCGGCGACATGTGCGGGAAGAGCCAGCGCAGCAGAGGCTCAATGATTCGGGAGGAATGCTGATAAGAATGAGAATCCGCCGAAGCGCCGAAAATTACGATCATCCACACCAAAACCGGCAGCCAGCCATTTATAAACGTACGCATGAAAAAGTGTCCGCCTGAATCGCTTTAGATTCAAGACGCAATCCCGCGTGTTTCGAATTTGTTGCAATTTTAAAAATTCTAAAATTTCTCTGCAAGATGCGAAAACCGGCGCCGTATGGGCCAGTGAAAGCAACGGCCATGGCCGTTTAACGACATAGGAAAAAAGGAAAAAGAAGATGGATATTCCGCATTCCGCGTCTGGGAGAGACGGCGGCCACGGCAAGTGGCGCTGCCACCGTGAACGCCGCCGGATTTTATGTAATCGGGCGGCGAACCCTCCGGCATTGCGCGGACGAGCCGCCTCCACTCCACGCGACTCCTCACTTGAAACAATGTCCGCGGTGGCGATAAAATATCCCATGCTAAAACTTGGCGTTAACATTGACCACGTAGCCACGCTGCGCGAGGCCCGCTATCGCGGGCGCGGCTTTGGCGAACCCGATCCCGTCGAAGCGGCCAAAATCTGCCAGGCCGCCGGCGCCCACGGCATCACCGCCCATTTGCGCGAAGACCGCCGCCATATCCAGGACCGCGACGTGTGGAAATTGCGCGAGGTGGCCAAACGCCTGAATCTCGAAATGGCCAATTCGCCCGAGATCATTGAAATTGCGCTGAAATTGAAGCCGGACATCGTCTGCATCGTGCCTGAACGGCGTATGGAAGTGACCACTGAAGGCGGCCTGGACGCGCTGGCCGCCGAAAAATCGCTGTCGGATTTGCGCAAACGAATGAATGACGCCGGCATTGAAGTGAGTTTGTTCATCGCGCCGGACCCGGAACAGATCGAAGCCAGCGCGCGCGTCGGAAGCCAATTCATCGAATTGCACACGGGCCGGTTCGCGGAAAGCTATATTGAAAAACCCGGTGTAACCTCGCCGGAACTGCAGCGTCTGATATCTGGTGCAAAGCAGGCGCATGCGCTTGGCTTGCGCGTCAATGCCGGGCACGGATTAAACTACGAAAATCTGCCGGCGCTCTTTGCAATGCCACATTTGGAGGAACTGAACATTGGCCATAGCATTGTGTCCCGTTCGGTTTACACCGGAATGGAAAGTGCTGTAAAACAAATGTTGCGCATGATGGAAAAGTATCAATCCTAAGAGAGGTTTTTTCTTTTCGCGTCAGGAGTCCCGGGTTGTTTTTTTGCAATCGGAAAATTAATTTGACTTTTTTCTGATTGGGTTAAATTGAACATGATAAGGAAGGCTGAAAATGAAGAAAGATTCTAATAAAAGCGGTTTTACATTGATAGAACTGCTGGTCGTCATCGCAATCATCGCCATTTTGGCGGCGATTCTGTTGCCGGTGCTGGACAAGGCCAAACAAGAGGCCGTCGAGTCGAGCTGTCTCAACAACCATAAGCAGCTCGCGCTGGCATGGTCCATCTATAAGAATGACAACAACGGATACCTGGCCATTGACGACCCGGTCATAAACGGCACCCTGGGGGCGACCGGTCTCGTGAGTTGGGTTTATGGAGACATGACCCAGCCAACGCAGGCGACGAATTCGAGCTTCATCCAGCAAGGGTTGCTTTATCCGACGATCAATAACGTAAGTACTTTTCATTGTCCCGCAGATCAGTTGCCGCAAACCCAGGAAGGAGAAACCGCGCCACATATCCGCAGTTATAGTATGCAGCCGCAATTGGCGCCCTATTACAATGGAACCACTTGGGATACCACACCACAGTTTCCGCCCATGTATGTGGAAAATGATATTCGCGAGACATCGCCGTCCGCGACGATTGTTTTCCTGGACGAAAGCCCTGTCACCATCAACGACGGTTATTTTTCCGCCCCTGTGACCAATAGCGCGACTGGCGGCTGGTTAACGGATCTTCCGGCTTATTGGCATAACAACGGCGACAATTTTTCGTTCGCCGACGGCCATGCCGAGCATTGGCACTGGCTGGACGGCCGGACATCCTCGCCAAATCCGAGTTCCGGCAGCGCCCCGTATCCCGATTTGAGCCGGCTCCAGGCCTGTCTTGGCTATCGGTATCAGTAGATGATCCTTCATGGTTATGGCTGAGGGAGGTTGCTCTTTTGCCTAAGGGTTTTTGGACTGTTTGAATTGAGTTGAACATGATAAGGAAGGCTAAAAATGAAAAAGAAATCTAACGTCGGCGGTTTTACGCTGATAGAACTATTGGTGGTTATTGCAATCATCGCCATTTTGGCGGCGATCCTGTTGCCGGTGCTGGACAAGGCCAAACAAAAGGCCGTCGAGTCGAGTTGTCTCAATAACCATAAACAATTGGCCCTGGCGTGGTCCATCTATAAGAATGACAACAACGGTTACCTGGCCATTGACGACCCGGTGACCGGGGAGGGGGGCCTGGGATACACCAATTTGCCGAGTTGGGTTTACGGAGACATGACGCAAACATCCGAGTATACCAATACCGCTTTCATTGAATTGAGTTTGCTTTATGACGATGTAAAAAACGTGAGCGTCTATCATTGTCCCGCCGACCAGACGCCCCAAACCCAGGAAGGGGAAACCGCGCCGCATATTCGCAGTTACAGCATGCAGCCGCAACTGGCCTTTTACGAGGATGGTGCTCCTGCCACGCCAAGCCCCGGATATCCTCCCATGTATTCCGAAAACCAGATTCGCGAAACGTCACCCTCCTCGACCATTGTCTTTTTGGATGAAAGCCCGGCAACCATTAATGATGGCTTCTTTGCCATTACGATCAACGCCACGCAATGGGGAACCGATCTTCCGGCGTATTGGCATAACAACGGCGATAATTTTTCGTTCGCCGACGGCCACGCCGAGCATTGGCATTGGCAGGATGCCCGGACTTCCAGCCCAAACCCCAATTCCGGCAGCGGTCCTTATCCCGACTTAACCCGGCTTGATAACGATCTGGGCTACCAATATCCCTGATGATCCTTCACGGTTGCGGTTGTCTCGATTTGACTCGACTCGAGGCCTGTCTCGGCTATCGATATCAGTAAATGATCCTGGGTGTCGGCATTGACATTATCGAAGTGGCTCGCATCGCGGCGTCGCTCGAAAAATTTGGGCACCGGTTTGGAGAACGGATATTATCGCGCGACGAAAGCGAGTACTGCCTGTCGCACAGCAGTCCGGCGCCATTCGTGGCCGCGCGGTTCGCCGCCAAAGAAGCCATTTCAAAGGCGTTTGGGACGGGCATCGGCAAGCAACTGGGCTGGCAGGACATGGAAATCGCGCACCGGGACAGCGGCGAGCCCTACGTGATTTTGCACGGCAAAGGCAAAAAACTGTTCGAGTCGCGCAATGCGAAAAGTATCCTGGTGAGCATCAGCCATACGAAAGAATACGCGGCTGTGGTGGCGGTTTTGGAAGGGTGAAATATCGCGCGTACTGGCGGGATTTAACCAATAAGGGCCTTGTCGTCTGTGGTTGCATGCGGCATATTAATTTGTGAACGCAATCGCCTCTGAAACAGCGGACCACGAGCCATTTTCCGGTGGTCTGGCCAGGAGCGTACTGCGCCACTTGCGGGCGCAAGTGGAAGATTGGTATGACGGTTGCCGGTCATTAACCGAATGGGAAGATTCGAACCTGTTGGACGACCCTCCTGCTGAACGAAAGGCCAAACATGCAGCCATGCTGCTTGAATTGGAGCGCATCGGCCATTGGTTTTTTCTCGCCACACAAAGTTCCGACTTTCCGGATGCGCAGTTGGCAGAATTAGTCAAATTGACGTTACAGGATTTACATGATCGCCGCGCAATGTGGCATGGTAAAAAGATGAGCGCCGAGGATGCGGATAAGGTTATTGCTGCCTGCTTTCCCGAATGAGTCCAGAACTTCAGCGGTTACTGGAAGCCTATCACGAAAAGCTGACGGCCCCCTTGACGAAAAGCAACAGCGCGTGGCTACTTTTGAACGCTTATTGGCTGAAGCGATTTCTCATCGGCCGGGAACATCTCGAGATGAATTCCTGGGCGCCTTGGAATCCCGTTACGCGGACTTTCGTCGGGCCCGGAAACAGACATCAACGCTTCCGCCGAAGGCTTGAAATTAACCTTTCGAATGCTCACTCAGGTCTGGAGTAATCGTTTCTCCTTTTTCCCGGGCCTGTTTTGCGCCACACTTCGCGCATGGAAACAGCCGTTGCGGCGATTCTGCTTTTCGCGGGCGCGAGTTTCTTTTTTGCGCTGGCGGAAACCGCTTTGTTTTCGTTGAGCAATTGGCAGGTGCGGCAACTCGCCGAACGGCATCCCCGGGCGGGCAAGATGGTGGGAGAACTCCTCGAACGTCCCGATGATTTGATGGCCACGCTGGCTTTGGGAAATACCTTCGCCAACGCCGCGGTCATCGCCGCCGCCCTCTGGATGATTTTTGACGCGAAACGGCCATTTTTCCTGACGCTGGCGGTTTTGATCGCCCTTGTGCTCATCGGTTGCGAAGTCTTTCCGAAAACGCTGGCCGTGCGCCGGCCGGATCGTTGGGCATTGCGCTCGGTCTGGCTGCTTATGGTATTCCAAAAGTGCACCCGGCCGGTTCACCAGGCTGGGCAATGGCTGGATTCGCTCTTTCTCAAAAACATTTCCCGAGTCCGCACAACCGCATTGGCGGACGCCGAATACCAGGAATTGCTGGAGATGGCCTTTCAACAAGGCACGCTCGGCGAATCCGAAAAGGAAATCATCCTGCAAATCATCAGTCTCGACCAGCGCACGGCCCACGACGTGATGCGTCCGCGCGCCGCCATGGCCTGCATTTCGGACGATGCGACTGTGGAGGAAATGATTGCGGCGGCAAAAAAATTCAACCATCGTCGCTTGCCCATTTACGATGACACGCCCGATACCATTGTGGGCATCCTGAACACACGCGCGCTATTGCTCGACCCTGAAACGGACCTCGCCAATGTCATCGAATTTCCTTCATTTGTGCCGGAAACGATGAACCTGCTGCGGCTGTTCCAAAGCCTTCAAAAACAGCGGCGCGGAATGGCGGTGGTCCTGGACGAATTCGGGGGCGTTGCCGGCATCGTCACGATGGAAGACATCCTCGTGTTGCTTGTGGGCAAAATTCACGCCGCGCTGCCGGTCGAAGGATTCGTCATGGAAAAATTGGGCCCGGCCCAATGGCGCGTCAACGGCTCGATGCGGCTGGAAGACTTTCGCCGCGAATATCCGGCTCTGGGCGAAGTGGACGAAGTGGAAACCATGGGCGGGTTGCTGACGCACCTGCTGGGGGTCATTCCGGAAAATGGCGAATCGGCGACGTTTCGAAATCTGAAGCTGACGGCGCGCGCGGTAGACGAGCGCCGCGTGCGCGAACTCATGGTGCAACGCATAAGATGATCTCAAATGCCCTGACCCTGGTGGTCCTGCTGCCCTGCCTGTTCGTTTCATTTCTCCTGTCCGGCATGGAGGCCGGTGTTTTCGCGTTGAACCGCCTGCGCGTCCGGCGCCTGGCGCGCGCGGGCAGGCCGTCGGCGAGATTTCTGAACCGGTTTTTGGAGAACCCGGAAAGGTTTCTTTGGACTATCCTTGTGGGGAACACGCTGGCGAACTTTTTGATCCTCGGGTTTGCGCTGGCCAAACTTCGGGAATGGTTCCCGGGCGACGTTCCGGTGATTCTCGTTCTTTTTGCGGCGGTCGTATTTCTGCTTTACACCTTGTTCGATTTGCTGCCCAAGATGTTGTTTCGCGCCCAACCCAATGTTCTCAGCCTGGGCAGCGCCAATATTTTTCGAGTTTTTTATTTTATTTTGAGCCCCGTGGTCCTGGTGGTTGAAGGCGTTTCGAGAATGATCCTCCGCTGGACGGGCGGGCGCGCCTTTACCGGCCAACTCTTTGGCAACCGCGAGGAAATGCGGGAATTTATGCAGGAATCGGCCCAGTCATTTACCAGTGACGAACGGGCCATGATTAATCGGGTGCTGGACTTGCAGAATTTCTCCGTCCGGCAAATCGCCACGCCGCTGGCCAAAATCGCCTCGGTGGAAATGCAGACGTCCCTTGGCGAAGCCATAAACCTGGCGCGGCAAAAAAAATTCTCGCGCCTCCCGGTCTGGGAGAAGCGCGACGGCCGGCGTCGGGTTGCGGGCCTTCTTTCGGTCGGTCCCCTCCTCTACCGGGACGACGTCGATTTGGGCAGGCCCGCTTCGGCCTGCATGGCGCCGGCGGTGTTTGTGAGCGAAAATACGCGCCTGGACATCGCGTTGCGGCTGATGCAGCGGGCCGGCCATCGCCTGGCCATTGTGCTCGCGCGCAACGGCGTTGAAATCGGCGCTGTTTCGCTCGAGGACATCCTGAGCGTGATGTTTGGCGAGGTGCGGCTATGAACATGGCGGTCCTTATCACGCTGAAAATTTTGGCGGTCATCGGCCTGGTGCTGCTGAATGGCTTTTTTGTGGCGGCTGAGTTCGCGCTGGTGCGCATCCGTGAAACCCAACTGGACGCCCTGGCTGCGAAGAACCAATTCAACGCGAAAACGGCGCGGCTCATTGTCCGGAATCTCAATGCCTACCTGAGCGCGACCCAACTGGGCATTACGATTGCCAGCCTTGGCCTGGGCTGGCTTGGCCAATCGGTCTTTTCGAAATTATTTTCTCCTCCGCTTGAAATGCTTGGAGTCAAGTCCCCGGCTCTCGCCGGTTCGATTTCGTTTTTCCTGGGTTTTACCCTGCTCACGTTTTTTCACATCACTGCGGGCGAGCTGGCGCCCAAATGGCTTACCATCCAGCGGCCGTTGCCGGTCGCGCTCTGGGCCGCTGTGCCGTTGCGCGTTTTTTACGTCGCGCTGTATCCATTCAACCGTCTGTTGAACCTGGCCGCCCGATTTTTGCTCAGGGAAATTGGCATCGAGCCGGACACCATCCCGGAACGAGGCCAGTCAGAGGAGGAACTGCGTATCATGCTCTCCACTGCCAGCGGGAGCCTGGCCCGGGGGCGAACAATTGCTTTAAATGCGCTCGATCTGCGCCATCGCACCGTGCGGGAAATCATGCGGCCCCGCCAGGAAATCGTGTCGCTCGACACCGCGGCTCCCATCGCCGATGGCGTCGCAGTCGTCGAAAAAACCCGCTACTCGCGTTATCCCGTTTGTCAAAACGGTGACCTGGACAAAATGCTCGGGATCATCCACGTGAAAGACGTCTATGCGCAGCGGGACAAGGCAAAAACGGGAATGGACCTGGTTCCGTGGGCGCGCAAACCGATTTATGTTCCGGAAACGGCGCGCCTGGAGAAAGTGCTGCAACTGTTCCTGGAGCGGAAATTCCATTTTGCGGTTGTAGTCGACGAATACGGCGGCACGCTTGGCATTGTCACGATCGAAAACCTGTTGGAAACGCTGGTAGGCCAGATTCAGGACGAATTTGACCAGGAAAAATCCGAACTGCTGCAAATCGGCGAAAACACCTGGGAAACCACCGGCTCACTGCCGTTGCCGGAATTGGAAAAGATTATCGGCGCGGTCGAGCACGGCGAAGGTGTGGCGACGGCGAGCGGCTGGGTCACCGAAAAACTTGGCGGTTTCCCCAAGCCCGGCGATACCGTGACTGTCGGGAATTTTGAATTGCGGGTCGAGGACATGGATGGAGCACGGGCAGGCCGGCTGAAAATCACCAAACGCGAGGAAGCCGCGCCGGAAGAAAAGGAGAAAGCCCGGCTGGAACGGGAAGAAACGCCGCCATAAGATTTACCGACGGTAGGGCAGAGCTGCCGCTCTGCCCCGACTCCATTTCCACACCGATTCGAAGGTGCTTGACGCCCCAGGGACCGCAGACTATAGCTTATAACGTCCATGCGCAGACTAATGCTTTTAATAAGTTGCCTGGTACTGGCGGCAGCGGCCCGGACTCGCCCGCTTGATTGGAACGTCTTCAGCATCAATCAAAATCCAGTTCCGGCCACGGCGGTTGTTTCATTTTCCATTGGATATCCGAAAGGCTGGCACGCGATGCAAACGGGCGCATGGCGACAGGACATTTATTACGGTCTTATCACGCCGCTGCCGGACCCGTTCATATGCGCTATTTCACCGCCGCCGGTGACGTTTAGCCCTACAAATTGGACGGCGTTCTTCATTTTTCCATCCTGGGACAAAACGGCTAAGGATGCGGCGGAGGGTCTTGCCAAAAGTTTGAGCCAACGCACAAATCCACCCGCCGCCCTGGCGCCGAATTCGTTCAGCGGGAGCGGGCTGAATGTTAAACTCCTCCCGGCGACAACGAAACCGGTTTTCGGGATGACGTCGCCATACATTGTAAAAGGTCTGACTCTGATAACAACTGCCGCCGGCGATTCAGGATGGCTGGTCGAATCCGAGGCGACCACTACCGCGGGCAAAACTATCGCGCACGACTATTTCTTTCATTCCGGGAAGAAAGGATCCATTCGAATCAATATCGTAACGCCGGAGTGGAATCAGGGTTTACGCTCGGATCTGGACAAACTTGTATTGCAAACTTTACGGTTCTAGCAATTCCAGAATCTTATTCTTCTATCGATTTGGTCTGACAAATGGAATCGTATCACTGCCGTGACGTCGATAAAATCGAAAGTGATCATCGAGGGTAAACAGCATCGGGTCCGAAAACGCTTCCGTCATAGATTTGTAGATATTCCTTTCCTCGGGCTCCTCGCCCGTTTCCCCGAAATATCAAATGTTTGGCACGCTCATGCGCAGAGCGTTTGCGTCCAGCGATGAGGTTTTCTGTTGCCTGTCGCAACAAGTCCGAAATATTGGGATTCAATTCACGCAACTTTTCCTTCGTGCCAACGGGTGCTTTGAAAATGATCGTTTCCATGGTCGTGACGATATTACGAATGTGTCAGATTATCAAATACAAGCATTTTCCTACCACATCGCGCCGCGGATCGCAAAAATCGCGACGCCAATTCCAATCAGCACGTTCAGAATCACCGCTGCCCATATTCCGGCAACCGCGCAACCGGTGGCGCACAGGGCGACGCCCCCCAGCCACAGGCACAGCGCATGCAATTCTGGAACGCTCTTAGACCGCGGTTTTTTGACGATGAGCGCCGGCGTGATGAAAAGCAAAATCAATAGTGTGATGAGGCCCCACGCCACAAAAGTCATGATGGGCGCTCCCTGCCACGTCAACGGCAGGGTCGTAGGCTCCCAAAGCCAAAGATGCTTCACGCGGAACGCGAATGGTTCCAGGGCCAGGTCAAAAAGCAAAGCCAAAACGGCGGCCAATCCAATCACCCGATAACCGTAGCTTTTGTTTTTGCGCCAGGGACGCAACATCAGCCGGGCCACACCGCGTGAATTCAGGACAATCACCACCCAAATCAGCGGCATGGCCCACGCCAGCGTTTTAAAAATCAGCGGCCCGCTTCCGGAGCCAAAAACAAACGGCCCAAACGGCAGGCCATACTTCGCCCCGAGCGCCGAAAATCCCCCGCCGATGAGCGCAATTCCGGCTGTTGCCAGCAAAACATTTTGCAGGGGCAACCGCCTCCACAAAGCCGCCATGGTGGCTGCCGTGGCGATGATCATGAACACCGCATCGAGCAGGCCCGCGAATTTCAGCGGTTGAAACAAGGAAAAGATTTGCAGCGCAAATGCGATCGCAAGGAGGCAGGACAACACCCAATGGAATATATTCGCCGTTTTGTTTTCCAATACAGCCGGCGGCGTGTCTGAAGGTTTAGGCATTCGAAATTCTACACCCGTTTAGTGGAGCAGGCATCCTGCCTGCCAGATTCGTTAGAACATCGAACATTGAACGCCCAACATCGAAGGATACTGCGCGGATTCCCTTCAGCGTTCGATGTTCGATGTTTTCTATTGCGTCCATGGTTCCCACGCATGATTTGCAAATCGTTGAAACTTTCCATGAACCGGCTTCGGAGCGCGGCTGTGTCGAAGACCAGCCGCAGCGCGTCGCAACGTTCGAGGATGCTGCGGCTGGCGCCCCTTCGCCCCGCACACACCCGCGCTCCGTGCGCCAATCGGTTCATGGTCCCCAAGCATGCGAAAAATCGAAAGGGGTTCTCCCCACGAAGTTTAAAATTCCAGTGTTTGGCAGGGAACATCCTGTGCTGCAAATCGAAGTTGAACGTGATTGGCGCCAATCTGCTCCAGGCGTTCGGCCATCACGCGCATCGCCAGTTCCGGTTTGTTGCACTCGCGGCTCAAGTGCGCCAGGTAGAGGTGCTTGAGGCCGTCCGACATCATTTGCGCGGCGGCTTCCGCGGCGGCCTCGTTTGACAAATGGCCGTGGCGCCCCAAAATTCGTTGCTTCAAACTCCACGAGCGGCGCGATTCCTGGAGCATTTTAATATCGTGATTGGATTCGAGCACCAGAACGTTTGCCGCGCGCACCCGTTCGACAACCAGCTTGGTCATGTGTCCAAGGTCGGTGACAAACCCGAAATTGCCCCCGCAAGTGCGAATCAAAAAGCCCACGGGGTCCTGGGCATCGTGAGGAATCGGGAATGTTTCCACGAGCAAATCATTTAATTCGAAGCGGTCTCCTGATTGGAACAATCGCCAGTCCAATTGCGCCACAAAATCGCCCGCTGTCTTTTCGATGCCGTCAAACAGCGGGTCGCGGCGGCCGTTCCACCGCTCCTTGAGCGACCATGCGATGGCTTCCTGTGTGTCGCGGTTGCAGTAAATGGGGATTTTCAATGTTTTCGCAAGACCGAACAATCCCGAGACATGGTCCGCGTGTTCGTGGGTAATAAGGACTGCCGAAAGATTTTCCGGCGCGCGGCCGATTGTCGCCAGACGCTGCCGAATTTGGCGTGGAGTGAAGCCGGCGTCAACGAGCACGCGGGAATTTTCAGTTTCCACATAGGCGCAATTGCCTGAGGAGCCGCTGCCCAAAATGGTGAATCGGACGGACACAACCGCACGGTAACGCCCCAAAATGGTCCTTGCAATTGTTTTTAAACAGAACGTCGCAAAAAGTTGTGGTTAAACCTTTGCGAACTGCCGGGACGAACCGGAATTTTGCAGGACACCGTTCGTGTAGCCGTTGAGTTCCGATTTGTCCGCGAGCAATTTCTTGTACGTCGCCAGCGCCAGGAGCGGCCACGCGTTGCGGTAAATGTCGTATTTCAAATAAAACACCTTTGGAAAGCCCGTGCCGGTGGTCTCGTTTTCGGTCCACGAGCCGTCAGGATTCTGTGTGCGGATCAGGTATTCGACGCCGCGTTTGAGCTGGGCATTGTTCGGATTATCAAACGCGCACAGTCCCATGACCGCCCAGGCCGTTTGGGAAGCGGTGCTCGGGCCGCGGCCCTTGAACACGGGATCGTCGTACGTATTGCAGCGCTCGCCCCAGCCGCCATCGTTATGCTGGACGCTTTCGAGCCATTCTTTGGCGCGCAGGATCCACGGCTGGTTCATGTCCATTTTTAGCGCCCGCAGCCCGCGAAGCACCTGCCAGGTGCCGTAAATGTAATTGACGCCCCATCGTCCGTACCAGGACCCGTCGGGTTCCTGATGATCGCGAATGAATTTGAGCGCCTTTTCGATTTGCGTATGTCCCGGGTCCCAATTTTCGTAACCCAACAATTCGAGGATGCGCGCCGTGATGTCCGCGCACTCAGGGTCGAGCATGGCGTTGTGGTCCGCGAATGGCACTTTTTCAAGAATGTTCTGGGTGCAATCCTTGTCAAAAGACGCCCAGCCGCCGTCTTTGCACTGGAACGTCATCATCCATTTCATGCCGCGCTGGAAACATTCATCCCGGCGGGCAGGATTGTCCGTGGGGATTTTTCGCAGGGCGAGCAGTACCATGGCCGTGTCGTCCACGTCCGGGTTCCATTTGTTGTTGTATTCAAACACCCAGCCACTGGGTTCGACGTCCGCCGGATTTTTATATTTCCAATCGCCGCGAAAACGGATTTCGCGGTCCATCAGCCATTCCGCCGCGCGTTTGAGCGCCGGATGCTCGGCGGGGACGCCCGATTCATGCAGGCAGATGGCCACGATCGCGCTGTCCCAAACCGGTGAAAAACACGGTTCGATCCGCACGTCGTTCGCCGTTTCGTGTTGAAGCTTCTTGAGTTCATTACGCGCGCGAATGACTTCCGGATGATCGTCGCTGTAACCGAGGACTTTGAGCGCGATCAGCGAGTTCAGCATCGCCGGGAAAATGGCCGCCAGGCCGTCCGTGCCTTCAAAGCGTTCCAGCATCCAGTTTTCGGCCTTCTTGAGGGCCAATTTGCGGAACGGATGGATTTTATGTTCGGCAAACCATTCGGCGAATTTGTGCAGCCGGTCGAGCCACAGGAAAAAATTCCGCCACGAAATCTTTTCAGGATCAGGCGCCAGCGCGAGTTCCCGCTCATGCATGCCGCTGGGATAAAGTTCGTCCAGGTTCACCGCTGCGGGGCGGGTGGGCTTGAAATGATTGATAATCGCCAGCGGAACGAGCATCGCCCGGGACCAATTGCTCATCTCCCAAAAATTAACGTGAAACCATTTGCCGATCAGGATGACTTCGCATGGAATGGTCGGCACGTATTCCCACGAATAAAGTCCCAGGAGCGCCAGGTACAATTTGGAAAAGGTGTTCATGCGCGGGACGCCGCCCAGGCTCAGCGCGGTCTGCCGTGCCCGCAGCATTCGCGGATCGGTTAGCGATACTCCCGCCAGTTTCAGGGCCAGGTACGCTTTGATGGTCGCGTTGATTTCAGCCGGGCCGCCATGGTAAATGTTCCAGCCGCCGTCCCGCAACTGCATCGAAAAAAGATGATTGACCGCCTTGCGCTGCCATTCCTTGTCCATGCTGCCGTCCCAGTGGTGAAAGGCGACCATATCCGAAACGAGCGTCGAATCCACCATCAACTCGCCAACCCAATAACCCTCCGGCTTTTGCAAACCAAGCAGGTTCTTTTGGGAACGCAATATGGTGGTGTTCAGGTCCTCGGCAAATCCCCCCAACCGGATGGTTGCGGGCGATTGCGCCGGCTGAACCCGGGATGCTCCTTCAGTCAACACGCGCCTATTCTGCGTATCTGCCTCCATTGTGTAAAGTCCTTTGATTTGGCTGCCGGTTTTAATCTGGCTCCAGTCGGTAATAATGTCAAATCCCCGGCATAAACGTCCGTACTGCGCATCTTGATACTGTTCTTGGTAGGGACGCTGCGCTGCGGCGTCCAGCGCCGCGTGCAGCGGCGCAACAAGTGGAATCGGACCTCGTTCCACGCATGTTCCGCCCGCTCTGCGTCGGCGAGGACATCGCAACGCGATGTCCCTGCCAGGAACAGTGTTGGATGTGCCCACGTCCGTACTGTTTCCGCCAGGCTGATGGTCATGCGGCGGACGCCGCAGTCACGCCTTCATCCTGGTCCGCGAAACCGTAATTGTCCCAGCACGGGTCCAGGCCAAGGTCTTTGAGCATTTGCAAATCCTTTTCAACCGGCTGGTTGAGCGTGGTCAGATAATTGCCCACCATGAGCGCGCTTGCGCCCGCCATAAAAATCATGCTCTGCGCGTCGCGCAGGTTTACCGTGCGTCCGCCCGCAATCATGATCTCCTGGCGCGGCAATATAAAACGGAAACAAGCGATGGTCTTCAACACTTCCAGTGCCGGCAACGGCGTATTTTTCTCGAAAGGCGTGCCGGGAATCGGGTTCAGGATGTTGATGGGCACGACGTTTGCCCCGATGGCTTTCAATTCAAACGCCAGGTCGCATCGGTCTTCGCGCGTCTCGCCCATGCCGATGATTCCGCCCGAGCAAATCTTAATCCCGGCATTCTTCAAATAACGGATGGTTTCCAGCCGGTCTTCGAACGTGTGCGTGGTGCAATGCTGCGGAAAAAAACGGCGCGAACTTTCCAGGTTGTGTCCGTAACATTCCAGGCCCGCGTCTTTCAAACGGTCGGCGATGCGTTGTGACTTGATGATCCCCAGCGACGCGTCCGGACGCGTCTTGCCGCTGGCCTTCAATTCCCGGATGCGCTCGCACACTTCATCGAGCATGGGCCCTTCATTCAATCCTTTCCACGCCGCGACGAGGCCCACCGCCGTCACTCCGTTTTTATTGGCTTCGTCCGCGGCTTCAAGGACAGGTTCGGGGTCCACGAATCCGTACCTGGGTGAACCGGTCTGGTAAAACGAGGATTGCGCGCAAAATTTGCAGTTTTCCGAACACGCCCCGGCCTTGGCGTTGACGATCGAGCACAAATGGATTTTGTTGCCCTTGAACCGTTCGCGGATGCGGTTTGCCTGGGACAACAAATCAAAAATGTCCGCGGAATCCTCGAGGTTAAAAAGGAACATCGCCTCGTGGCGCGAAATCGCGCCGCCGGCCAAAACACGCCCGCCCAAATCGGCGATTGTCTCGCGGTTCGTGGCGTCAACCTGTTGCGCTGTCATGGTTGACACAATACTTCGCGTCGCGCTCAGGCGCAAGTTTGAAGATGGAGGATGGAGGATGGAAGGCGCGTCTTGACACTGTTCTTGGTAGGGACGCTGCGCTGCGGCGCAACAAGCGGAATCGGACATCATTCCACGCATGTTCCGCCGCTCTGCGCGGGCGGGGACATCGCAGCGCGATGTCCCTACCAAGAACAGTGTTTGGATGCGCCAGAGGATGGAAGATGGCGCAAAGGAGCGGTCGTCCTCGTCCTCGTCCTCGCATTGTGGAGCATAATCCCAATTTCGAAATGCTCTACCGCAAAACCTTCCCCAAAATAAGAGACTTGGATATCGCTCCAAACGTTCGGCTATCGCAACTGTTCCCGCGATTGTCGCCCATGACAAAAAACTGGTCGCGCGCCAGGCAAAACATTTCATCGGGCTTGTCCGCGTAGGCGAACGTCTTCAACTTTTGCGGCAGGTACGGTTCCTTCAACAACTGGCCATTGACATAGACATGGCCGCCGCTGATGTAAACGGATTGTGTGGGCACCGCGATAATTCGTTTTACGTCAAACCCATGACCGCTCGGGTCTTTGAGGGCAATAATGTCTCCCGGCTGCGGTTTGCGGATTTCATAGGCCAGCCGGTCGAGCCAATAAAAATTGCCGTTAATCAACGTCGGATACATGCTCGGCCCCTGGACCTGCACGGACTCAAAAATATAGTGCGTGACAAATAAATAGCTCAGCGCGCTCAGGCTCAGCAGGCAGGCGATGCTGCCGCATTCCGCAAAGAATCCTCCCCACGAAAGCCGCAGGCTATAGATGCTCCACCAGCGCCCAATGCGCGCTGGAACGTTGGAAAGTTCGCGGACCTTTGAACGCCGCGCCCGCCGGGCCATCCATTTCGCGCGCGCGGAGACATGGGTTAAAATGGATTTCCGCCTGCGCATCAACGGTTACTGTTGCGACGCCACCTTCGATGGAATGGTCGCGCCGAGATAATTCACGAGGGACGCAATCTGCATGTCGGTGAGCGGCCCGCCGTCGGCCATCGAAAATGCCGGCATGAATGTGCCCGGTTTGCCGTGCTCGATCCAGACCTGCCAAAAATCGTTGTTGGTTGGCACCTTGAGATTGTGCAGGTCCGGAACCATCGACGCCCGATTCACCGCTTCATGGCAAATGCCGCAGTCAGCGTCGTAAAGGGCCTTGCCATACCTGAAATCTCCGTTCTTCACATGGCACGTGGCGCAGTCATTTTTGAAAACAGCCTGGCGATCCACTTTGGCAATGGCCATCTGGCGAACACGGTCGGCGTCCGTCAGCACCGGGACTTTCGGCGGCAACATTGTGATCTGAACGATCAGGTCTCGCGTGCCTTTGTCTGTCTCAACGCGGACCGATTTGACGACTGTCCCAAATTTGCCGGCAATGTTCACCGTGACGCCAATTTCGCCGTTCGATCCCGCTGGAATGCTCCACGGCAACGGCGGCAGTTGCGCCGTGGTGCAGCCGCACGAGGGCTGCACATTCAGGATAGTCACTGTGTTCGTGGAAACATTTTGAAATGAAAATTTGAAATGCGCCTGTGCGGCATCCGCCGGCGCATTCGTCGTCTTCATGGTTGCGTCCCACGCCATCGTCTTTAAATCGAGAGGATCGTTTCTATGCGAAATATCCGGCGCATAGACCGGCTTGCTGGCGATGGTGTCGGCATGTGCGCTTGCGTTTCCAAAAATTGCTGTGGCAGCGATAACCCCGCAAAAAATAAGGCGCAGTTTCATGCTGCCATAATAAACAGCTCCCGCCGTCTTTGGCGAGAGCAATCATTAAGTGACTCAAAATAAGCAGGATTGATGCCGTTTTAGTGGCGCACGCATCCCTGCCTGCGAGTCGCGATTCCCCCCAAAAATCCAATAATCCACTTATCCATTAATCCAACGCCTTCGCCGCCAATGCTGCCCGCAGCCTCGCCGCGATGTCCTTGAGCGCTTCCGGAAGCACCGTCGTTCCGGCAATTACCGGCATGAAATTCGTGTCCCCTTTCCACCGCGGAACGACGTGAATATGCAAATGCTCCTCGATGCCCGCGCCGGCCGCCTTTCCCAAATTGATTCCCACGTTGAAACCGTCCGGCTTCATCACCGCCGTCAGCGCGGCGATGCATCGCCGCGCCAATTTCCAGACATCCGCCAGTTCCTCATCCGTCAACCCGTTTAAATCGGCCGCTTCCTTGTAAGGCACCACCATCAAATGTCCGCCCACGTACGGATACGCGTTGAGCAGCGCGAAACACGTGCGGTCCCGGGCGATGACATAATTCGCCTCGTCATCGGACGATTGGGCGATGCGCGCGAACAGCCCCGCTTTCAACTCCGGTTTAGGCGCGAGGATATATTGAATCCGCCACGGCGCATACAGTGTGTCCATGGCGCGAGTGTAAAAGCCGTGGCGATGGGAGACAAATTGAATTTGTGTCGAAGCATTGCGGAGATTTGAAACCACAGATATACACAGATGAAACACGGATAAGGCGGCCGAGGGAGGCAAATTGGATTTGGCGGACTGCAGTCGCAGAAGAAGCATGGATTGTGACCCTTTACCCTTTATTAACCGCGAAAGAATAGAAAGAACGCAAAAGCCATTCATATTTTGTGCTCTTAGCGTTCCGTCGCGGTGAATATGATATATGAAGTCGTATAGGGTGCTACACCTGCTACATCGTTGATTGGCAATTATTTAAGGTGCTACATTGGGTGCTACAAAGGTGCAACAGGGGTGCTACATTTCCGCCGCCGCTAAAGATTCTACTGATTTGATGCCACCGTCGAAGGAATGGTTACGCTGAGATATTTCACAAGCGATTGCTGTGCCTTTTGCTGGCTCGCTTCAGCGCCAACGGCGCTTTCCATACCAGCCTGGGGCAACGCCCCAGGTACAAAACGCAAAACACACCCAAGGGCCGGAGGCCCGCTTTATCAATCCTGAAGACGAGACGAGAATGCCTCGGGCAAAACGCAGTCGCCTTTCTGGCAAGAACCGGCTTTGGTAGCATAGGATATGACACACCAATGGAGGCAGACGAAATTGTGACAACTTTGTTAAGTTTTTAAAAAATTTACGATTAATATTAGACAAACGAAATCATGCTGTTAAGGTAACGGTATCGATCGGGTTCGGACCAGGCATCAAAAAAAGGCTCGGGTATGGCTGCCGGCAAAACACTGGATGGGCGCATGCGTGTCGCGGTGGTGGATGACGACGCGGACACATGCATTTGGTTCAAGGACGTGTTGCAATCAGAAACGACTCTTGAGTTTGTGGGAGAATTTTCCAGCGCCCGCGCGGTTTTGACCGCGATGCCATGCCTTCAGCCGGATTTAGTGCTTTTAGATATAAAGTTGCCTGACATGGACGGTGTCGAGTGCACCAGAAGCCTGAGGCAACTCATGGCCCATCTCAGGGTTGTGATAGTATCCGGGAATCGTGAAGCAGAATGGTTCGACCGGTCTTTTGAAGCAGGGGCGGTCGCCTACCTCATTAAGCCGCTTGCCGCGGCGCAATTGATCGCAACATTGCGATTCATCGCCCGTTCCATGAACGAGACAATTGGAAGGCCGCCGAAAAAATCCGAGGCCGGCCCGACGTCTGCCCTGAATAAGCGTGAACGGTATGTTTTAAGCAAATTGGCTGAGGGTCTGCTCTATAAGGAAATCGCGGATGCGCTCGGCATCAGCTACGCCGCCCTCCACAAATCCCAGCATAACGTTTTCAAGAAGCTCCATGTCAGCAACCGTTCCGAAGCGATTCGCGCCTGGCTTCGAAACGGGGGCAATTAATTTTTGCTCTGGCAGCAACTGCCTTGCCATAAGTCCTCTTCGGGCGAAAAACGGAGGGTACGGTTTGGTACCCTGTTCAAAATATTAAAAGCAGTTACAATCACTGTGAATCCTTTTTAAGCAGGCATTCAATTATGAGAAAACCGGGAAATATCGAGGCTGGGCCGCAGCAGGAGAATTTCACGTCAAAAATCAAGCGGCCCAATTCCCGGGCCAGCCATTTTAAATATTCGATCTTTATGAAAAGTGCATTTCTATTCTGCGCGTTCGTCCTTTTGATTTGTGTTGCCGCCGTCAGCCGCGCGCAGACGAGTGCGCCGCCCTCCACGCCCGACAAGATCGTGTACCGTGACGGGAATGAGATAATTTGGGAGCACACCACATGGGACCCATCACATTCAGACCCGGGCAAGCTCATCCCGCATACGCATCGTTATGTTGAGGCCGGAACCGGAATCTCGTATAAACAGACGGAAAATGGGCCGTGGTTGAGTTCACAGGATGTCATAAATCTTCTCCCGGACGGGACGGCCTCGGCAACAAACGCGCCCTGCAAAGCCTATTGGCCAGCCGATATTTATAACGACACTGTCAAGCTCGTCACCGCTGACGGGGTTGCATTAAATTTTCAACCCATTGCATTATCATATTCGACCGAAAGCAACACTGTGCTGATTGCCGTTTTGACGAATTCTGTGGGAGAACTTGTCAGTTCTAACGAAATAGTCTATCCGGAAACATTCTCTGGGATTTCCGCAGATGTTGCCTACGTTTTCCGCAAGAGCGGCCTGGAACAGGACATTGTGATTCATTCACAACTGCCTGCACCGGAGCAATATTCCATGGATTCCGCCGACCCGTCGTTGACTGTGCAATTGCTGACAGAATTTCCTGATTCACCTGCGCCGGATCAAGCCGTCGGCGCGCTCAACCGCGAAGACGGATTGCGGGACACGACGCTAAGCTGGGGATCCACGAGAATGAAGCATGGGAAGGCCTTTTTGACAGGCGCCGGCTCGGAATTACGACCAGTCTCAACCTATAAATCATTCATTCAACTGGCCGGAAGAAACGTGCTCGTTGAGCAAATCCCGCTTAAAAACATTGCTCCGCAGCTCTCCACGTTGCCCCCTCCACCGGCAGCGCTACCGGGCGGTTCGTCCGGGTCGAACAAAGGGTCGTCGATGAGACATCTGCGCCTGCCGCCGCCTCATCTGGCCCGGGCGCCGGCCAAAAGTCTTCGCCTTGCGAGGGCCGATTTTAAGGAAAAGCCCGGATTTTTATTCGATTTTGTGACTGTCGGCCCGAGTGCAACCAATTGGGTATTCCAGGGCGACACGACGTTTTTTGTGAGTTCTGAGTTCTACCTGTATGGAGACACGAAGTTCGAAGGATCGGTAATCAAGCTCAATTCCGACGGTTTAATCGAGATAGACGACAATGGTTCCGTTGATTGCGAGACGGCGCCGTATAGGCCGTGCGTGCTTACATCGTGGAGGGATAGTTCATTGGGCCAGTCCGTCGGCTCCGGCTCGCCCAATTTTGAAGACGTTTCGGAATTCCTGGATTTCCAGGCAACCAATAATGTCACGCTCCACGATTTGCGCTTTTGCTATGGATTCCAGGCAGTCGAAGACGATACCGAGGCGGAGATCACGTTGCGGGACTGCCAGTGCCATGATGTGGCCGTGCCGCTTTACGGCTACAACCTCGCGTTATACAACGATTTGTTTGGAACTTCACCCGATGAAATGTCTGGAATCACAGGCCAGGAATGTGCCCAGGTTTTCGCAGAAGGGCCCTCCCTGGTCGCAGAAAATGTCACGGCGGACTCCGGTTACGCGTTCATTGAAGACGATAGCGATATCGTTCCCGCCTTAACCAACTGCCTGATTACAAGTGAACCGATTTATTCCCCAGGATATGGTGATAGACCGGTTCCTGCGACCAACAGCGTTGTCTGGCTGCCCTCGCCCTCAGCGCCCGTTTACCAATCAGTAAATGGCGGTAATTATTACCTTACAAATGCAAGTCCTTATCGGGCCGCAGGCACCGCGAATATCGATCCCACTTTGCTGGCAAATTTGCAGAAGAAAACCACTTGGGCGCCAATTCTCTATAATGGCGTAACATTTGCAACGAATGCCACCTTCAATCCCTGGGCACCACGAGACACAAATTCATCGCCTGACATAGGGTACGCATACGACCCGTTGGATTACATCTTCGAAAACAACTGCGAGATGGATTCCAACGCGACGTTTACGGCCGGAACGGCCGCCGCGTGGACCACATCCGAAGGAATCCAATTGGAAAAAGAGTTGACTGTCAATTTTGCCGGTCTGGTGACATCACCAGATTATTGGGTGCGGGCAAACACCGTCCAGGAGGACGATCCGAACGGCTCATACGGCGCGGGCGGCCTTGTGAGCGAATATTCATACGGCACCTTGTCCGCCGCGCCGACTGCCGAGGCATCCTTCACGCGCTTTTCAATGTTGGCAGGCTACGGCAACCTGTTCCGGGACGATAACGGCGAACTGTACATAAACCTGAAGAATTGCGAGTTTTGGGACACCGGCGAGGGGGGCTACGGCATCGGTTTGAACCTGACCAATTGCCTCTTTTACCGAACCTATATCGGGGTGCAATCTACCGGCCCCGCTGAGATGTCGATGCAGAATTGCACGATGTATGGCGGAAATATCCTGACCGCGCACTGGGGATCGTGGACCGACACGGTTGTTAATTGCTCCTTCGACGGAGGAGCGGACTTAAGCGGTGTGGATTCAGTAACGTACTGTGATTACAACGCCTTTGATACAAATGGAAGCCAATTTCCGACATCGGGTGCGCATGACGTCATTGTAACGAATGGTTTCGCTTGGGAAAGCGGTTGGTTCGGAAACTTTTATTTGCCAACCAATTCCCCGTTGATTGAAGCGGGCAGCACAAACGCCAATTTCCTGGGCCTCTATCACTTTACCACGCAAACGAACCAGGTTCCGGATGGAACCAATATCGTAACCATCGGCTATCATTACGTCGCCACGGATCTATACGGCAATCCGCTGGACAGCAATGGCGACGGCATTCCAGACTACCTTGAAGATGCAAACGGGGACGGTCTGTTTGATGGCAATGATTTGGCGGATTGGCAAATATCCCCATACGGCTTGAATGGTCAAAGCGCATTTGAAGTTTTTACGCCATTGAAATGATAAACCCGCGCTCTAGTAAAATCATATGAACTGCAAAATATCTCGGTTAGCCAATCCCAGGCGTCTGCTGCAGTGTGTAGCGGCGGCCGGATTCTTATTCTTGCCTGTGTCGAATCTCCGTGCAGAAATGCCCTGCTACTGTTGGTCCCAAGTGGTTATAATGTGCCCGAATCCGCTCTATCCAACGTACGTTTGGGCCAGCTTTGAGGGCCAAATTGCGTCAACTAACTCGGCCCCAGCGGTAAACCCCGTTATGATGCCTGGTCAAGATGCATATGCGATGGCGGTCAGTTTAATGATATATGACGGCCCGCCAGATACGGTGAGCCTCGGTGGAACCCCTGATAATACGCCGTGCTGTCAGAGCCAAGAATATGTTGACGTAATACCTGACGGCTTCGGTTATCCATTCGAATATGTTTACTATTTCCACCTTTTTGGCGCATTTCGACCCGGGACTGTCACAATCACCACAACAGGAACCAGTTGCCCTGGATACAGCACGAGTGTGACAGGCACACTGGACATCGATATTCCAGAACCATGCCCGGGAGGTTGCCAAGCGTGTCGGAGTGCGAACGCTGTCCTTGGAACAGGGGTCGCCGGGAATCAGGGCCTGATCGGAATGGATTTCCGCCTAAATCTAGGAGCAGCTTCGGCAATCAGCAGTGCGAAATACCTTTGGCTCAATGCCGATGCACCTTCAACAAACCTGGCGAGCCCTTCGTCCTTGCAACTTCCATTCTACCGACCGAACGTAGCGGTAGTCACCAACGCATCCGGCGTGATTGAACAAGTCAATGCGCCAGAAGGGCTCGTCAACATCTCGGTTGCGAATAACTACGAGTATTCTTTGCAGTGCTTCTACGCCACCAATGTGACCGGAATGACCAGCGGCCTGTACGGGACAAATGCACCGGCTTTTGTTACCTGGACTGTCCAAAATCCGGACGGCGCCTCCGCGAGCAATCGGCTCTGGATCACCGAGCAACGAGGCGGCAACTCTTGGCAGTCCCAATATAGTTTCGGGTCAGGAAGCAACGAGCTGAGTGTTCTCGAGTCCGACGGAAAAACCACGATAAGCACATGGCAAATTGCAAATCCCACGAACGCAAATGTCACAAATTTCTTCACGCAGGTGAGCGAAAACGGCAGTATTCTAAGTGAAAACGTAAAGACTTACCAATCTATTCCGGCAAACAACAACATGCTGCTACTACAAGAGATAGACGGTTACGGATCGAATTCACAGACCACAACGTATACATACTACACGAACGGACCAGCGTCAAATCTGCTTCAAAGCGTTTCTTATCCCGAGGGCAAGTGGACCTATTTTCTTTACGACGAGTACGGGCGCGTAACAAATCAATACGATGCGTACGGAAACGATTCGCTCCCGTCGGACGGCTCCGCACCGAATCCCGCGACATGTAAGCTCACCCAATACGCCTATTCACTTACAAATACGGTTGACGGAGTAGATTATCCTGGCAATACGAACAACATGTTTATGCCTGCTAAAACATCGGTTGATATCTATTCTCAGGAGGTTAGCCGAACCTATCACATTGCGTACGCCGGGTACGATGAGGTCCACCGGTGTGTGACCCCGGGGTCTCTCTGGACAAATCCAAATTGTTTGACGAATATAACATACACTTACTTTGGTGGTGGCTACACTGCTGGCAAGCCGTACGAGGTGGTTGACGAGACCGGAGCACAGACAACCTACGCCTATCCAAACACAAACACGGTCATCGAATACGACCCCGATGCCACAGAAACAACAAATGTTTTGGACGATTGGGGCAACCCCCTATCGAGCACACGGGTGGATAGTGCAACGGGCGTGGTTCTTGGACAGACGCTATACACCTACACAAATTCGTCAGGAGAATTCTTTGACCCTTTGCGCAGGAGCTATACCGTTGCAGATTTGGCAGGACGGATAACGGAATATAATTACGGATGCTGTGGTCTGGAGAGCATGACGGATCCTGACGGTGTAATCACGCTTTACAATTACGATATGCTGAAGAATCAAACCGCGCAAGCGATCTCTCACGACGGTGGTTCAAGCTATGTCACGACAACTAATACTTTGGACGGCCTCGGCCGCGTTCTCGCTACACAGCGCATAGGGACCAATGGAGATGTTATCACCGACAGCGCATGTCAGTATGACGTGCTCGGACGCGTAATTGCGATGACCAACGCGCTAAACGGCGTCACAGCCACCAGCTATTTCATATTCACTAATGGCGGTGGAGACGTGCAATCAAGCACCTGCTACACCTATCCTAATGGAGGAACACGCAATGTCACTAATTGCTCAGATGGAAGGGTGGAAAGCATCACGGGGACGGCCGCGCATGGAATGGAATACGGATACGGCGTTGAGGAAGATCCAGAATACGGGTGTTGGGTGCAGTACACAGCACAGACGAATCTGACAGCAATTGGAGGCACAACGACAGAGTGGATCAAGACATACACTGATGCCATCGGGCGAACGTATAAAACGATTTACCCCAATAACGCAACAAATGAATCCTATTATAATGAGTATGGGCAACTATGGAAGCAGACCGACCCAGACGGGGTCGCGACGATGACTGTCTTTGATAATAGTACGAACAACCTTGATCACGCGATGGGCGAATATACGATAGGGGCATTGACTTCGGCGGCGTTGGAAATCGGCAGCTACGACACTCCTCCAAACGATCTTTTAGATGCGTTGCCTACACTAGAACAGGATGGGATTGATCGAATCACATGTGTGACGCAGATGGTTGCGGTGGCGTCCGGAAGTCTGCCGAACGCTGTGCAACGTGACACGTATAAATGGACGAATGGCGAAACGGATGGCAGTGGCACGCTCGTTTCAAGAATGCTGACATCCGCTGATGGGCTGCAGCAGTGGGACGTGACATACTCGAGCGCTGACGTGGCAGCGACAAACTACTCATCAACCAGCCCCGGCGTTTCGCGATCCGCAGTATCGGTGATGCCAAATCGTTGCTCGACGGTTGATTCGTATTCCTACGGCCGGCTCGCATCATCCATAGACTATGATTCAACCGGTGCCGAAATCGGTGGCTCGACATATGGGTACGACGCGTATGGCAGGACATGCGCTATTATTGACGCGCGCAACGGCGCAACGACATACGCATTCAACAATGCTGACTTGGTGGCCGCCGTTACAACGCCACTGTCTGAGACGACGACGAACGAATACGACGACATGCTTGAGGTCACCAATGTGGTTGAGCCGGACGGTAAAAGCATATCCAGCACTTATCTTCTAACCGGAGAACTCGGGTTGCAGTACGGCTCGCGTATATATCCGGTGGGATACAGTTATGATTATGCCGGGCGCATGGCCACGATGACCAATTGGAGCAATTTCAGCGGTAATTCCGGCGCGCGTGTGACAAGGTGGAATTACGATCCCTATCGCGGTTTCCTGAGCAGCAAGACATACGATGGCGGTGCTCCGGGCCCCTCCTATACATACACTCCCGCTGGCCGCCCCGCTTCCCGCACTTGGGCGCGCGGGGTCACGACAACCTACAACTATGATACCGTCGGCGCTTTGACGAACATTGTGTATTCGGATTCTACGCCATCGGTCACCAATACGTACGACAGGCTCGGTCGTTTGGGTGCCGTCATCCAAAACGACATGACGGACGTGCTGGCCTACAACCTGGATAATCAACTCATTAGTGAATCTTTTTCGGGCGGCGTCTTGAACGGGTTGTCTATGACCAACAATTACGATGCAGACCTTCGTCGGACTTCGCTCACAGCCCTCTCATCGGGTTCACCGCTCTTTTCCACTGCCTACTCCTATGACAACGCGTCACGGCTTTCGGCCGTTTCAGACGGGAACGGCAATTCAGCTACATATTCCTACATTGCCAATTCACCGCTCGTAGGGCAGATTATGTTTGCGCAAAGCAGCGTGACGCGGATGACCACGACGAAACAATACGATTATTTGAATCGACTGACGCAGATATCCTCAGTTCCGTCGGCGGCCTATACCGAACCAGCGACCTTCAATTATTCGTACAACAGCGCGAATCAACGCATTAAGGACGCGCTGGCCGACGGCAGCTATTGGGTTTACGGATACGATTCCCTGGGGCAGGTGACCAACGGCGTGAAATATTTTCCAGACGGCACACCTGTCGCCGGCCAGCAGTTTGGCTACACATTCGACACCATCGGCAATCGGGCTCAGACTATGTCAGGCGGCGATCAGAACGGCCAGAATCTGCGCGTTGCCAATTATTCCGCGAACAATTTGAATCAAATCACCAATCGGGACATTCCCGGAGACGTGGACGTAATGGGCGCAAGCATATTGCCGCTCACCAATGTCGTGACAGTGAATGGCCAGGTGGCATATCGAAACCAGGAATATTTCCGGCAGCAGGTCGCGGTCAATAACGGCTCTTCTGCGCTTTGGACAAACATGACAGTAGTCGGCGGCCAAACGGTATCGGGCAACGAATACGTGCCAAAGGAGCCGGAGCATCTCAGCTACGATGCAGATGGGAATCTGACGAACGACGGGCGATGGAGTTATGTTTGGGACGGGGAAAATCGGCTCATTCGAATGACCGTGAACACAAGCGTTGGTCCGCAATATCAGCTTGATTTCGTGTACGATTACCAAGGACGGCGAATACAAAAATCCGTTGCGACAAATGGTGTCGGAATTTACACAAATATTTTCCTTTATAGCGGCCGCAATCTTATCGCCACCCTCAACCCTCAATCTTCCGTCCTCGCTTCCTACGTTTGGGGTCTGGATCTAAGCGGATCACAGCAGAGTGCGGGAGGCGTTGGAGGGTTATTGGAAATGACTTCTTTCGGATCCTCAACGACGAATTGCTTTGTCGCCTATGACGGTAACGGCAATGTGATGGCGCTGGTAAATGCCGCCGGCGGAACACTTGCAGCTAACTACGATTACGGACCGTTTGGTGAGCCACTTCGTGTGACCGGACCGATGGGACCGAAAAATCCATTGCGATTTTCCACTAAATATGACGATGACGAGTCTGACCTGTTATACTACGGATACAGGTATTATAGGCCGAGCGCAGGAATCTGGTTAAATAGAGACCCCGCGGAAGAACGATCTGGCAGCGTAAACTTGTATGCATTTGCGGCAAATTTTCCTACCACGGCCGTAGACGGAGACGGTCGCCGAATTTCTTGGACATTTGGTGGTGGAGGTGGCACCGGGTGCGGCGGATGGTCAAATTTGTGGGATCTCAAATTCACGCCAGACCAAACAGTCGCGTCACCTCAGTGGTGGGTGAGCAAGATTACCGAAACCCTTACGGTCTACAATTGCCAACTAGGAGTTACCGAGAATATCGCCAAAGCCTGGTGGGAGGCGACGCAAGTTCAAGTTCCGTTCCAAGAAATTTATTACGACAAAGACATTGAAGGCGGCTACCCACTCTACTATGGTACGCACACAATTGAGGCCGAAACGAGATTCTATTCAGATATCGACGTCGGTTCGACAATTGTTGAATGGGGCTATCAGAATCCTACATCAAATCCCATGTACAGCACTTGGGACCCGCCATGGTTTTGGGACGGCTTTTGGCCGCTTTATGACGGGCCTGCGACACGAGAAAGTGGCAGCACCTGGAACTGCTGTTGCGGTGGTCCACCCTACTTTTCGCCTTGGCACATCCCATAAACTCAAAGATTGTTTGAAAAAAAAGCATGCGCAGAATCTTATCAATCTCAGTCCTGTTTTTCCTTGCCCAGCTTTCGTGTTTTCCGGACGAGGTTACGAACACACTAAGCCAACAACGCTTTCTAGATCTGCTAGCAACGATAAGACCATGGCAAAGCGCCCTGAAAGAAGACTATAAAGCGCAGGATTGGGATAGGCTTGTGGAAACGGCACGAATTATGCAAAAGTTCACACCTTCGTCTGTCCAAAATGTGCTTAAGGAATCGCAAACGAACAATATTGGATTCGATGATAGCAAGGTTTATCTTCTTTTCAGGGTAATGTTTGCTCTTCCGGAGCACGCTCCAGCGCGGGAACTATTTGGCTTCGGATGGTGGGTCCAAATGGAATTTCCAGACGAAACCCCAAATAACAAGGATGGGACGGTAAATCTAGCGTGGCCCATTTCATGGAATAATGGGAAACCTCTCTTAGTTTCCGGATTTCAGGGCTACCAGGGACCGCCATACGACGCAGTAGCAGAATTCGACTATCTCCTGAAGCATTATAAATACCGCGACCTTTCAAAGTATAAAAGCCCATAAAGGGTCAACCCATAGCATGGTTCGTTTTTGAGTTGACTTCCGGAGACCTAAAGACCTATTCCATGAAGGGGTCACCCATTAAGGCGGCGGGTCCCAAAATTCTGACAATTTGCCCTTAAAACCAAGGCGGCGCGCTGATTGACGGCATCGGCACAACGGCTTACACTTATGATCAGGTCGGCCAGCTTTTGAGTGAGGGCGGCTTGTGGCCTGATGACACCGTGAATTACACGTATCAAAATCGTTTGCGAACGCAATTGGGCCTTGCGCATGCCGATGGCTCTTCGTGGACAGAAAACTACAGTTATGATTCGATGAGGCGGCTGACAAATATCACCTCAGGTGCCGGTTCTTTCGAATACGACTATCCGACGGTGATGCCCTCGGAATTAATTTCAGAATTGGCGTTGCCAAATTTCGCTTATATCACGAATAATTTTGATTCAGTAGCGCGACTCTTGAGTGTTACGAGCCGAATTGTCGTCATAGTTTTGGCCGAATTGTTATCCGAAAAACCGGGGATTTTGGCTCAGTGCCGTCATAAAAACGTGCTTGGTCATAAACTTGGACGGAGCTACGATGGAAATGGAAATCGAAAAACCCAGCATTTGCGAAAATGTTGCCGAATTAGGACTGCATCGAAAAGTTTGCCGAATTCGCATCATAGCGATTTGGAGTCCGGCGGGATCACAACGGCTTGGCTTTGTCCTGGTTCTGAAACGATCCCAGAGTGGGTGCGCGGCCAGGCAACCAAGCGAGGGATAAAGCGGTTTGTGAGCCATTTACAAGGCAACGGCGCTATGCCGGCGGAACTCAGTTGAAAAGGATTTGGAGAAGAGGGGCGACGGCACTGACGGCACATTGTGATGCCAGTGTGGCAAGCAATGCAGTGAGTATGACGCCTTTGGCCGGCTTCGGATGCCAATTCGGCAAAAAACGGCACTTTTTTATGATGAGAATTCGGCACTTAACACTTGAGCACGGCGCTGGTCAGCAGCAATGGGGTGGACATGGACTCTCAGAATTACCTTTACAACACCGCCGGGCAGCGAACATCGGAGACGAACACCGCCGGAGATTATCGAAACTACAGCTATGACAACGATGGAGAAATCAAAACCGCGGCGGGCAAAGAATCCGGCGGGGCGAGCCGCCTGCAGGAGCAATTCGGTTACGCTTACGATGCCGCCGGAAACCTGAACTTCAAAACCAATAACGCTTTAATTCAAACGTTCAGCGTTAACGACCTAAACGAACTGACTGCTGATACGAATAGCGGGACGTTGACAGTGGCTGGGACAACGACAATCCCGGCTACGAGCGTGACGGTTGATGGCCTGACCGCAAATCGTTATGCTGATGCGACCTTTGCTCTGGGCGGATTCACGCCAACGAACGGGTTAAATGCCTATACCGCCATTGGCGAAGACGCGTCCGGTAATTGGAGCACGAACACATCAACCGTGAACGTCATCCTGACAAACAGCGCCTACGCGTACGATTCAAACGGCAACATGACCTGCGACGGCTACAAGAATTTCGCCTATGATGACGAAAACGAATTGACTGCCGTCTGGGTAAGCGATGCCTGGAGCAACAGTTTTGCGTATGACGGCAAGATGCGACGCCGAATTGAGCGTGATTATTCATGGGATGCCGGAACTTCCGGTTGGCAGGAAACCAACGAAGTCCATTTCATATACGACGGGAATGTGGTTGTCGAAGAACGAAATGCCGGCAACGTCCCGCAGGTCAGCTACACACGAGGGAATGATTTGAGCGGGACGATGCAAGGTGCCGGTGGAATCGGCGGGCTCCTTGCCCGGACGACGCATGGCCAGGAGCTTCCCGGCGCGCCGCCGCCGGCATTCTATCATGCAGACGGCAATGGAAACATCACCGCCCTCATTTACCCAAACCAGCAACTTGCTGCGAAATATCTTTATGACCCGTTCGGCAGCACGCTCGCGATGAGCGGGCCGTTGATGAACTTAAATAAGTATCGGTTTTCATCGAAGGAATGGTGTGACAATTCAGGATTATATTATTATCTCTATCGGTTCTACGATCCGTGTTTACAGAGGTGGCCAAATAGGGACCCGATGGGAGAACCAGGATGGACCATATTACACAATCAAAGATTTAGTGCATCCGATGGCTCGTTAAATACCAAAATATGGCATATTAGAGATTTCCTTATGCAACATGGGCTTGATCCACTCAGGTTGACTCATCTGGACCTTCTAGGAGATGGTTCGGATAAGTATAATTTTGTCATGAATGATCCATTGCTTTATGTTGATTCAGATGGGCGTAGATGTATTTGGGCGGTGTTGGGTTGTGCATCGCTCATGATTGCAACCCCTGTCACGTGCAGCCCTGTGGATGCGGGGTCACTTTGTTGGGCCAATCTTGTCGGTGATATTGGCGCATGCGGCGATGCTGCTGACGAATGCGATCCATGTTACTCCAGTTCTCCTGGACCGCATCGGCCAACACGGCGTCGCTATGGATCGAACCAGTGGGCTGACTGATTTACTGCAAATATGGTCGCAACTTAAACCTAGAAGTATGAATATTGATAAACGTTTAAATGAAGTTAAGGGTTTGAGGTCTCAATACAAGTATTACAATATTACCTCTTAATGTATTCTTTGTCTTTGATAGCCGCCTTTGAAGATGATCGGCCATTGACCATAGGCGTTACACTTGGCGTTATTTCGTGTTTTGGTTATATCATGAAAGCGCATCGTCTCCGGATTGAAGAGCGTTTGTTAAACGAAATGAAGCAAACGAGTCAGTCATAACCTTTCATGTTCTAACCCTTTTTCCTCCGTCGGGTAAGGACGCGGCGTTGCCGCCGCGCCCTCCCCTAAGAACCGGACGTGAAAGTTGTCCCTTCATCCGGCTCAAGCCAGTTCAAAGCCCCGAATGAGCGGAGCCGGTCAACATGACTTTGACAACCCAGCTTCGTGTCACAAACTGAACTCGACACGCCAACCATGGCAAACGGTATGCCAACGAGATTTGGACGCTGGAACGGCATCTCGGCTTCCGCCTTCGCTCAGAAGCTGCGGCGAGACAAGACGAACGCGGCCCGATAGTAGCGAGGGAAAGATCACCTACATCAAACTGAACAACCAAATGCCATGCCCACCTCGTAGCGCTGCCTGGCGCGCCGTAGCAGCTTTGCGAAGGCTGCTCCGGTTAACCAGGGATGCCGTTAGGAAGTTCTTTCACTTCACGGCATCCGGATGGCTTTCGGTAATGGTTGCGACCGTTCCAACTATGTGATGGAAAACGGCGGCGTTTATGTCAAGTAATCCAGTGATGAAAGCCGACCCCTTTAAGGAATGGAGTGACAATTCGGGATTGTATTACTACGGTTATCGATTTTATGATCCGAGTTTGCAGAGGTGGCCAAATCAAGACCCGTTGGATGAATTTGGATTTGAAGTCCTACATACACACCATGCTGCAATAGAGGTGCCAATCGTTTCGGTGATTCCTGGACTACCAGAAATGCCTGACCTTTACGAATTTGTCGGCAACGATCCCGTTATACGCAGTGATGCCTTTGGACTGATCGCTACACCTTGCCAAGCCGCTCAGGCTGCTTTAGATGCAGCGCTAGAGGACGCAGATGAAGAAATGTACCTAGGCGGCGGAAAGATTTCACAAGGAACGTTGAATGCTATAAACAGCGCAAAGGCCGCAGTAAACGCCAATTGCCCTGATAAACCGTTGCCGCCACAAAAATGTCCGGATGCACCGCAGCAGCCCGTGAAAGTGGTTGCGCTCGTGGGTGAGAGTCCCACCCGTCGAATTGGACGGTTCACGACGGAACGGTCCGGTGCCTGTCGCCCCGCAAGGCGGCGAGGGGAGTAAGCAGTCCGGA
>Ga0335075_10000123_pt1 | contig 152175 bp, 137 predicted proteins | sample Lox_Sample_24_FD_206723 | JGI IMG/M metagenome (GOLD analysis project Ga0335075, IMG submission 206723) | Soil microbial communities from Loxahatchee National Wildlife Refuge, Florida, United States - Lox_Sample_2.4 | ecosystem: Environmental > Terrestrial > Soil > Wetlands | place: USA... | reverse complement strand
GGGCGTCCTGATATGTGCGTGACCACTCGATAATTTTCTTGCCCCAATACATTCGATAGTAACCGTGAATCTTGCCGCGCAGCAGCATCTCCCGTTGTGTCGCATTCCACAATTCGTCATAAGTTTGCGCAAACTCTAACTGCTTGGGCGTGTAGCACGGGTCCCGTTTATCGGATGCATGCTTTCTCATGTTGACCTGGCACCACTCAGGCAGGTTTTCCAGGCTCTCCGGCTTTTCTACATAGGCGGCATAATTGAACGCCAGCTCGCGCCGAACAATCAACTCTTCCAGATATTCCTCTGCAATGAGTCTATGGCGCGTGGCGTATTCTCGAACGGCAAGTGCAATCTCGAGCGCAGAGATCTGGCCGAAGTGCAGATAAGGACTCATGAGGGATGTTGCGTGCTCGGAAGGCTGGTTGCGAGCCAGCGCATAGCGCCTGAGCTTGGCTTCCAGAAACGATTCCAGCAGCTTTTCGGCTTCCCTGCGGCCGCCGCGAAACGCGACGGAGGACGCAATCGAATGATCGATTTCGCAAGAAGCGGCCAAGCCGGCGATGTTTTTGTCGGTGACTTCGGTATGAAAAGCCGGAACAGGTGCTTCATAGCGCCGCTTCACGCGCAACGCATCTGGCTGCTTCAGGAAGCGCGGCAGAAGCCGCTTGATTTTTGGGCGAATGGTGTAGGCGCCGTATTGCCGCTCCGGAATCTGCTTCATCGGAACGACGCAGCTCGAATCCACCGCATAATAGGCAACGTCGGGCTTCTGCGGTACGCGGCCATTGTGGTATCGCGCAATGAAAGTCGGAAAATCGTCCGTCACAATTGCGCCTGCATCTTTAGCGAGATCGTAGAGGGCATGGTTCGGCGCGTTGCCGGTTCGCCGCAGGTAGAAAACATACCCGATACCCGCACTCTTCAGACGCCGCGCCGTCTCGGGGACGCCTTCGAGGATGAACGTGTGCAGACGGTCATTGGCATACTCGTAGGAACAAGTCAGGCCCTCGTAATAAAGCACCGGCAGGCCGTGCCGGTTCGCCAACTCTGCGGCGTAGAGCAGGCCATGATTCGCCTCCACGCGCCGGTTCATCTGCGCCCAATACAAAATGTACTTGCGCTCCGGCCGTTCAGGCGCGGAGTTCAGCTTCGAGATTCGTTCCGGCTCGACAGACATCGTTAATTACGATGCTCCGGGACGGCGCGATGCGACTTTTGTTGAACGAGCCTACTCTTTCGGCGCAATGCCGAGGGTCTTCATCTTGCGATACAGGTTGCTGCGCTCCAAACCCAGCAGCTCCGAAGCCCGCGTGACGTTGCCGCCGGTCTCCTCCAACTTGCGTAGAATATACTCGCGCTCCGCGGCTTCTTTTACTTCGTGCAAACTGCCGAAGCCTTCCCACGGCTTGCTTTGCGCCTTGCGAGCGCCGTCCAAAGCCGGCAAATGCCGCGCTTCCACCCGGCGTTGCGGATAGAGGATGACCATGCGTTCCATCAGATTGCGCAGCTCCCGTACATTTCCTGGCCAGTGATAGCTCATCAGCGCGGAAACAGCGTCTTCGCTGAGCTCCTTCGGCTTGCGACCGTATGCAGTTGCAAATTCGCGCAGGAAATGCGCCGCGAGCTGCGGGATATCTTCAGCGCGGTCGCGCAGCGGTGGCACGGTAAATGGAATCACGTTCAAGCGATAGAAAAGATCTTCGCGAAAATTGCCGCGCTCGATCTCCTTTTCCAGGTTCTTGTTCGTCGCTGCGATCACACGCACATCCACCTGTACCGACTGCGGCGCGCCCACCGGCTCAAAGCGGTGCTCATCCAGGGCGCGCAGCACCTTGGCCTGCGTCTTCAGGCTCATATCGCCGACTTCGTTCAGGAAAAATGTGCCGCCGTGCGCCTTCTGCATTTTCCCGATCTTATGATCGGTCGTGCCGTCCAGGCTCGTGCGGCGATGGCCGAACAACTCGCTCTCGATTAGGTCTTCCGGCAACGCGGCGCAGTTTACTTCGACGAACGGCCCTTCGGCGCGCAGACTGGCGCTATGTATCGCGCGCGCGACGAGTTCCTTGCCTGTCCCGCTCTCGCCATAAATCAAGACCCGGCCATTCGTTCCCGCCATCAACTTCAATTGCTGCCGCAGCGCCTTCATCGGCACGCTGTCTCCGATGATCTCCGGAAGGTCGGTGTCTTCGCGCAGTCTTTGCAGTTCAAGATCGGTTCGCCGTTGCTGGATGGCGTTCTTCACCACCACGCTGACCTTTTCGATGGTGAGCGGCTTCTCTATGAAATCGAAGGCTCCTAACTTGGTCGCCTTGACCGCCGTCTCGATATTCCCGTGGCCCGAGATCATGATCACGGCCGGCCTTTCTCCCGCGGGAAGATCTTGAACGCGGGCCAGCGTATCGAGCCCATCGATACCCGGCATCCAGATATCTAGCAGTACTGCTTCGTACGATTCACGCTCGAGTTCCGCCAGGCACGCTTCGCCGCTTTCGACGGCGGTGCACTGGTAGCCTTCGTCCGTCAACACTCCGCGGAGCGACTGGCGAATGCCGGGCTCATCATCGACAACAAGAACTTTTGGACCGCGTATTGGCATTTCCGGGAGACTAAACCTTTACGGTAGCGGTACGCAGGTCGCCGGCGTCAACGGTCGGCTCAGTAGTCAACACATTCAATTCGATGATGAAGCGGGCGCCCGCCGGATAATTGTCTTCTACCCGCACCCTGCCGTGATGCTCCGCGATGATATGGCTGACGATGGCAAGACCCAGCCCTGTGCCGCGGCCTTTGGTCGAGAAGTATGGCAAGAACAATTTCTCCTTATCCGCGGCGGAAATGCCCGAGCCCGTGTCGGTAACCGAAAGCTCGATCAGATCCGGCGTGGACTGAGAGGTTGCCACCAACAAACGCCGCACAGGAGCTTCCCGCATCGCTTCCGCGGCATTGTCGACCAGATTGACAATCACGCGCTTCATCTGCTCGCGATCGGCATGGACGAACGGTATCCTGGGGTCCAAATTTACGGAGACGGCGATGCCATCCAGCCGCCCCGTGAACAGCGCCAGCGCGCTTTCGACAATGTCGTTCAGGTCCGTGGCTACCGGTTGCGCAGCGGGGAAGCGCGAGAACTGTGAGAACTCATTCACCAGCGATTTCACGGTCTGCACTTCCTGCTGAATGGTTTGCGTGCACTCTTCGAGAATCGCGTGCGCCTGCGGCGGTAGCGGTAGGCGACGCAATTGGCGCGCGATCCGATCGGCAGAAAGAGAAATAGGCGTGAGCGGATTCTTGATCTCATGCGCGATCCGGCGTGCCACTTCCTGCCACGCCGCGGCCTTTTGAGCGCGCAACAGATCGCTGGTGTCTTCGAGCACCAATACAAACCCACGCTGCTCTTCTAGTGACGCCACGGTGACGGCCAAGTGCAGCACGGCAGAAGAACGCTGAATTTCGAGCTGACAAGCTGCTGTGCCGGTGCGGCGGGCGCGCTTGAGCAAATGGCGGACCTCATCCAAGTCCTCACCTGAAAACAGATCTCGCAGTTGTTTGGCTGATGATGCGACCTCTGACTGGAAAATGCCGGCCAATGCGCGGTTCACCCTCTCAATTCGTTCGTCTGCGGAGACCGAAATGACGCCGGTGGGAATGCTTTCGAGGATGGCTTCCGTGAAACGCCTCCGAACTTCGAGTTCGCGCGCATTGCCCTCCAACTCATTGGTCATCTCATTAAACGCCCGCACAAGCGTCGCCAACTCGTCCATCGCATTCACGCGCACGCGGTAAGACAAGTTGCCGCGCCGGACCTCCTGCGCCGCCCCGAGCAGCGCCGAAATCGGCACGCTGATCTGGCGCGACAACATCTGCGCGCACCAGGCGGCGAAGAACAAAACAAACAGAGTGAGCAAGCAGATCAGGAGGAAGTAGGTATCGTGATAAAACTTCTTCCGGCTTCCCAACTGTTTTTGCTCATTCATAAACCGCTGCAGAGCATTTTCATTGGCCGACGGCTGCCCGGCCATGGCGGCTGATACGGTAACGACGCCCAAACTCTGATCCCCGTTCGTGACTTGCGCAAGGGCGCGCAGAAGGCCAGCGTCCGGTTTCTCAAATTGCTGGTACAGCAGCATCGGAACGCCCTGCCGCGGGGTCAATACGATCTGCCGAATGCCACGCGGCGCCGACAAGTCCCGGAAAAATGCTGCGTCGATGTGACCACTCTCTGCCGCCTCGCGAGTTTGCGGCAAAAGGCTGATCCACTCCGTTTCGGCTTGCACCCGCTCCTGCGCTTCCTTGGTGTACGATTTGTCAAGGTCCTGCAGGCTGAGTTCAATTCCGCGCGCCGGCTGAGTGAACCATTTGTCCAAGGTTCGGTTGAGCACCGCGTAGTTGAACAGCGCGGAGAACAGGGTGGGCGCCAGCGTGAGCGCGAGCGCGCCCAGCAACAGTTTTGAGCGGATGCGCGAGCCTTCTTTGTTCTGCTGCCGCTCGATATAGGCCTTTACGCCCGCCCGGAACAGCATGAAGGTCAGGGTGACCGTCAGCAGAAAGATGAGCGTGGAGACTGACCAGAGTAGGATGGTTTCGCGGGGACCGGGGGGTGAAAACCAGAAGCTGAACGAGCCCTGCCAGACAAGCAGCGCCAGCAAGACCAGCAGGCTCAGCGCGGCGGCAGCTAAAGTAAAGCGTCTGCGCACAACACCGATGGTAGCCCAAGTCGCGGATAAGCGTTGGGCCGCCCGTTCGAGCGCTATTTCTCCTTGCCTGTTCCTGGCCGGCTCTGAGTTCTGAACTCGTATTGCTGGATTTGCAGCGCCAACTGGCCGGTCGTGTGGCGAGTGACCCGCCCCCGGGCCACCAGGTTCAACAGGCACTTCTCATTGAGTTGGGCCGGCCAGCTAATCGAAACCTCCAGCCGCGTTCCAACAGGTAAGTCGTGATCGGAAGTGAACAGCACACCAGAGCTGCTGATATTCAGCGTCTTACCGTTGCCGGCGAGAATCTCCGTTCTCTGATTGAGGGTTTTGTAACGGAGTTCGCGCTCGATGGGAAAGCGGCTCGACCGCCGCCGCTCCGTGGTGGTTACCTCCGGAGTCTCAAGGCGCCTACCTAGAGTCACGGTTTCTGACACGATATCATAACTCCGATCTTTTAACTTACACAATAGCAGGGCATCTTGTTTGTTCGTCACCCCTGCTCTGTGTCCGTTTTCACACGCCGTTCGCTTAGCCACTGCAAACGTTCGCGAAGTTTTTGCTCAAAGCCCCGCTCAGTGGGCTCATAAAAAACCGTTCCTTCCAATGCCTCAGGGAGACATTGCATATTGGTTACCGCATCCGGTTCCTGATGCGCATGCTTATACCCCTTCGCGTAGCCCATTTGCTTCATTAAGCGCGTCGGCGCATTCCTCAAATGGAGCGGAACTGGCGCGGCCACGGTGGTTTCGATGGTTGCGTTCACTTTATTCAGCGCCCGATAAGCAGCATCCGACTTCGGCGCAAGCGCTAGATAGATAGTGAGTTGGGCCAGCGCTTGGTCTCCCTCGGGAATGCCGAGAAAATGCACCGTCTGCATGCACGCAATCGCCTGCTCCACCGCGCGAGGATCCGCTAACCCAATGTCTTCTATAGCCATACGCACCAAGCGTCTCGCCAGATAGAGCCGGTCCTCCCCGGCCTTCATCATCCGCCCCAGCCAGTACAGCGCCGCGTCGGCATCGCTCGACCGAACTGATTTGTGTAGCGCCGAGATAAGGTTATAGTGTTCCTCCCCCGACTTGTCGTAGAGCAATACCTTCCGCTGCAAGGCATCGGCTATGGCTTGCCGATCAATCACTCCTTCCTGAGCCGACTCGGCCGCTAACTCCAGCGTATTCAGGGCCGCACGCGCATCACCGCTCGAAGCTACTGCAATCTCATCGAGAGATTCGCGCGAAACCTTTAGGCTGAGGTGGCCCAACCCGCGCACTGGAATCTCCAATGCCCGCTGTAGCAGCACCACCACCTCCGCGAGTTCCAACGCTCGCAGTGTATATACCTTGGTTCTGGAGAGCAGAGCCGAAACCACTTCAAAGGACGGGTTTTCCGTCGTAGCACCAATGAGCACCACGTCACCGCGCTCCACATAGGGCAGAAAGGCGTCCTGCTGGGCCTTATTGAAGCGATGTATTTCGTCGATAAATAGGACCGTGCGGCGCCCCAAGCGCTTAGCCTTCTCGGCATCAGCCATAACGGCCTTAATTTCTTTGATTCCACTCAGCACCGCGCTAAAGGAAATGAAGTCCGAGTGGCTCTGCTGGGCCATCAAAGCCGCAAGTGTAGTTTTCCCCGAGCCGGGAGGGCCCCACAAGATCAAAGACGTAAGATGGCCGCTTTCAATCTGGGCGCGCAATGGCTTTCCTGGGCCGAGAATGTGCTCCTGACCAATAAACTCGTTCAAATTCTGCGGACGCATGCGATCGGCCAGCGGCCGACCAGCCAAGTCGCGGTCCCGATCGCCTGGTAGAGGCGCCGTGTCAAATAGGCTCATGCGGGCTTCTTTGCTTCTGAGCTTCGAACAGCGCGATCGAACAGGCGATCGCGGCGTTCAGAGACTCCACCTTCCCAGTTGGGATGGAAATTGGCCGCATGTGGCGGGCCAATTCAAGCGAGATACCATGGGCCTCGCTGCCAACCGCCAGAGCACAAGGCTGGCGAAAATCGTTTTCGGCCAAACTGGTACCCGCTGCCGGGACCAAAGCGTATAGTCCCAGATGGCGGCGCTGCGCCTGCTTGATGAACTCGTTAGCCTCCCAACTCTCCACGAACGGCATCCGGAAGATCGACCCGGCCGTCGCCCGCAAGAACTTTCCGTTCGCCACGCGGACGCTGCCCTGCAAAAGGATCACTCCGGTTGCGCCGAACGCCTCAGCCGACCGCACGATTGTGCCGGCGTTCCCCGGATCCTGCATCGCGTCCAATGCGACAACCAGCGCTCGTCCTGCGACTAATTCTTCCCAATCCCAGGCCCGCGGCCGCAATAACGCGAGCAGCTCTTGGCTGGCCTCGGTGGCGGCCACAGAATCAAACGCGCGCGCCGAGATTTCCCGGATCTCCGCGTCAGTTCTGCTCAAAAGATCCGCATGCCGGTTGAGCGCGCCCGGCGTGGCGAACACCTGCTCGATCCGCCATTCCCCGCTGAGAGCTTCCTCGAGAAGGTGCGGCCCCTCGGCCACAATCAGCCCGTCTTCGGTCGGCCGTCCCGCTGCAGCCGCCCGCCGGATGCTCTGCAGAAGCGGATTTTTTGTGCTCGTCAACTGCATTTGTTGCAGACGTTTGGTCGCGGCGTAAACTAATCTTTCAACTGAATGAAATGCTAGCGCTAAGACGAGCCGCATGAGGCCGCTTTTTTCAGCCAGCCAAAGATCCAAGAAATGAGGCGCGCCGTTGCGGGCACATTTGCCCTGCTTTCGATTCTGCTCCTAGGCTACCTGTTTTATCTAGCACAGCAAATCGAGCGGCAGTCGAGCATCGACCAGGCGCAATCTGCCGACGTGATCCTGGTGCTCGGCGCGGCCGAGTATCGCGGTACGCCTTCCCCTGTGCTCAAAGCGCGGCTCGATCATGCTCTCACCTTGTATGATCGCGGTCTCGCGCCCTATGTTCTCACCACCGGCGGCGCGGGCGGCGACCCCGTCTACACGGAAGGCGAGGTGGGCCGCGCTTACCTCACCGAGCACGGCGTCCCGTCCGAAGCAATCCTCGTGGAACCGGAAGGCGCGACGACCGGTCAAAGCGTTGATGCCGCCGCCGAGATCATGCATCGCGCCAACCTGCACTCGTGCATCGTCGTGAGCGACGGCTATCACATTTACCGCGTCAAGCGGCTGCTCGAAGCACAACAGATCAAGGTCTACGGCTCCCCGCGTCCGCCCGCCGGGCATCTCAGCAAGGCCCAGCTCCGGTGGCTCTATTTCCGGCAAGCAGTCGGATATTTTCTGTGGCAGGCCGGGATTAATATTTGAGCGAAGATCACCACGACTATCCAACGGGCGCCAGAAGAGCGCAGTTAATTAGGCAACTCGGTTCCGGATCCCGGGAAGCGGATTTCGGGCCTAGTTTTGATTTAGACGGAGACCCCTAGGCCGACATTCGGGCAATTGAGCGAACGTGCACGCCTTAATGAAGTTTGCTATTGCACACCGCTCCGATCTTGGGTGAACGCTTCGGCTCCGTTGTCGCTATTTCAGTGGGTAGACTTCAATCTTCCGGAAGAAAACCTCGGCCCCCTCAGATTGGACCAGAATCTTGCCCTCCGCCGGAAAGGGATCGGTTCCTTCGTTCGCTAATTTGCCATTGACATACTGCTTTATGTCATTTCCCTGAGTTACGAGTTCAAGCAGGTTCCATTCCCCATGAGGCTTTTCCAGATCGCCGCCTGCATCGCGGAAACCGGCGACGTTCTGCCAGGGGCCTTTTCCGAAATGGTCGATCAGCGAAGCCTTGCCCGGAGGGCCGACCACGCGTTTCCCATCTTTACCGGTGAGCGCTGCGCCGTCGGTCATCCAGAAATCCCCCGTACCGCCTTCCACGATCTGAAACTCAATCGATCGAGGCCAGACCTTCTGTTCGCCCTGGACATTATACAGAATTCCGCTGTCGCGTGCTTTACCCGCGCGTTCTCCGTAGGTGCCTTCGCCCCATTTGAATTCAGCTCGCAAATAAAAATCGTGGTAGGACTCTTTTGTGATCAGGTAACCAAACTCTTTCCCTGAGATATGAATTACTCCGTTTTCTACCTGAAACACGTGATCTGGATCGCAGTTCAAGCCCTTGCTTCGCAAAAAACTATCGAACCTGTCGAGACTCGATCCATCAAACAGCACAATGGCCTTATCGTGGGGCGGTATCTCTTGAGCGAGCACTTGGCTGACCGCACTCGCGTATATCAACAGAACGATGGATTGTTTCAGCATAGCGAGTCTCCGTTCTCTCTTCGCCTATTCATCAACAGTCTCTCTGTGTTGACCGTTAGCTGTCTTCCAGAAGGTATCGGGGAGCCGGCGAAGATTTCGCCCAGGTAGGTGCCACCATGGCTTGTTAAGGGATGCGCGACTTGAGCTTGGTGGTGCAACTAATTACTTATGTCCTTATCGTAATCTATAAGGAGTATCTAAACCGCATTCCGAAGATTGAAGCTAAGGCGGAACAAACTGCGTCGAAGTAGTTATACAAGGTAACATGCGAGCGGTTTTAGTCAACGCCTCACTTTCGGATGCTCCTAGATTTCAGGGCCGGTTGATCGCGATCGCGCGGCCCACTAAGTGGATCGCAATGTGCCTGAGTCTCGCGGGCCTAGCTTCTTTTGGGCAAGAAAACCCTCCCAGCAGGGGCCGCGACGTCACCAAACTCTATGTCCAATACTGTGCCAGTTGTCACGGAGTGGATATGGCGGGCGGCTCCGCTTCGAGCCTCGTGGATGGCATTTGGCGCTATGGCGGCGATGACGCGAGTGTTGCCGACAGCATCCGCAATGGTCACTCCGAGGCGGGTATGCCAGCCATGGCGAATGACTTCGATGCTCCCGAGATCCGCGGGCTTGTCATCTATATCCGTGAACGGGAAGCGAGCTTCAAGACGGCTCATACGAAATACAATGCTCCGGTCCCCGGCGCGATCGTGCCGAGCGAGAACGCATCGTTCAAGCTGCAGCCGGTCATCGAAAGCGGATTGGAAGTGCCTTGGGCGATTGCCTTCTTGCCAGACGGCCGTATGTTAGTAACCGAACGACCTGGGCGCTTGCGCATTCTTGAGAAAGGGAAGTTGTTGCCGGAATCTGTGCGCGGCACTCCCGCGGTTTATGGAGGCGAGGGTGGATTACTGGATGTCGCGCTTCATCCCGATTACTCTCGCCCGGGCAATGATTGGATTTATCTTTCCTACGGCGACAAAAGCCCAGGCGGCTTGGCCATGACAGCGGTTATTCGAGGCCACTTGCGCGATGGCGCCTTGGTGGATCAGCAACAGATCTTCAAGGCTGACGACTCGCTGTATCGGCCCGGCGGGCAGCGCTTCGGGTCGCGCCTGTTATTTGATAGCCATGGACATCTTCTCTTCTCGGTGGGTGACCGCGCCTGTCCTGGGGACGAGCAAGATCTCTCGCAACCGAATGGTAAAGTGCATCGCGTGAATGACGACGGCAGTATCCCCAAAGACAACCCGTTTGTCAACAAAGCTGGAGCTATAGCCAGCATCTGGACTTATGGCAATCGTAATCCGCAAGGCCTCACGTTCAGCCCGGTTACAGGAGAATTATGGGAGTCCGAGCATGGCCCGCGCGGCGGTGATGAACTGAACATTCTTCACGCTGGCCATAACTATGGCTGGCCCGTTATTACTTATGGCATGAACTATGATGGCACGCCGATCACGGACCATTTGGTCCGTGACGGCATGGACCAACCGGTCACTTATTGGGTTCCTTCCATCGCCACCAGCCCACTTACTTTTTATACCGGAAATCGAATTCCACAATGGAAGAACAATCTGTTCCTTGGCGCCCTGGCAGCCCAAGAGCTGCTGCGTTTAGTGGTTGAGGGCGGCAAAGTAATTCACCAGGAAGTTCTTTTCAAAGGCATTGGACGTGTGCGCGATATTGTGAACGGGCCGGACGGCTACCTATACGTTGTGCTCAACGCACCTGACCGCATAGAACGCCTTGTACCTGCAGACGCTTATTAGGTAGACAGGTTGCGGCGGAAATGTGACGCCCGAGCGAAGTTGCCCCCTAAACCGCAAAATCTACTTCCAGCGGCTCGACCAGAGGCATCAACCAACTCACCAGCGCCTGATGCACAGGATGTGGTCCATAGGCATCCAGCGACTCTCTATCGGCGAACTTCATCACGCCGCCTAGCTCATAGCCTTGCCCGCGCGGCGAAATGTTCTTGCCCACGTACGTCTCCAAAAGCCCCGGAATCTGGCCTTGCAACTGCCGAATCTCTGAAATGACGCGCTGCTTCTGGTCTTCCGTGACGCCTGGCCTCCAGCGGAAGGCAAATACATGAATGTACATGAATCTCAGATATCACGGCGCAATGTGGAATCCCGCTCCAATCTCAGCACCACGGCGACGCTCGCCAGCAACAAAATCAGTGCCGCAGCCGAACCGGCCAGCAGCATCGGCGGAATCTCAATCATCTTCGGCCCCTGCCAGGCGCCTATCGCGATGGCTGTAATTACGCTTACCGCAATCGCGATCTTCTGCATCGTGTTGATCCAGGCAACAGACTGCTGTGCGGCGGCGCGTTTCTTGGCCAGTTGCGCTCTCCACCAAACCGTTCCCGCGGGTGCAATCTCCGTTTCCGTCTCGGCGGCCGCGCAGCCCTCGAGATAGCTCCACACCAACTTCGCATCCTGGCACACGGGGCAGGAGTTCAAGTGCGCTTCCAACTCAACCGGCATTGAGCCGCTTCGCAGTCCCGAGAGCACATTTGATTCTTTTTCACATTCATTGAGCTTCATCTCGACGCTCCCGTGCGCTTGCGCAGCAATTCGGCCAAACTCTCACGTGCCCGTGCCAGCATCGGCCGGATACTTTCAGTTTTTGCGCCCACCATGCCTGCAATCTCGCCGTGGCTGAACCGTTCGACATACGCCAGCCACAACAACTCGCGCTGCCGCGGGTTCAACTCCTCCATTATCCGCCGCATGTCTTCTCTTCGTGCGACGTCCTCAGCCACGTTCTCACCCGAAGCCGCCTCGCTCAGCGGCACAGCCTCCGCGCGCCTGAAGTGATCCCGCATTAAATTCGTCGCGATGCGAAACAAATAGTTCTTGCGATGCTCGTCCTGCTCGGGTAACGCGGCCTGCAGGAATCGCAAGAAGCTCTCTTGCAGAATGTCATCGGCGAACGAGGGGTCATGTAGCGTCGCACGGATATATGCGCGCAACGGCCGGGCAGTACGGTTATAAAACAGCCGAAAGCTCTCCTCGTCCATTGCGGATGTTTCCGCAGCGGCAAACTCCTGCTGCGCAATCGCGGCTGCAAGAGGACGCATGCAGCCGTCCTAAATGGCTCGGCTGCTTCCCGGTCTCAAGAGCCCCCAGGATCTCGAGAGCACATACGCCGCCAGTGCGGAGATCAGGAATCCGATTCCGATGGCCAGTATTATCGAGGCAAACAGCAACAGGCCTTCCCGTCCGTCATAGTCGCTAAAACTTGGCCGAACTAGCAGCCCAGCTGCGCCTGCCAAAGAAAAAATCAGGCCCGCCTGAATTGCGCCCATAATTCGCGCGGCGGGATTCGACGTCTCAATCGTCGCCGATTCCAGAAATCTCCGCCCTTGCTCACTCTCCAAATACCGCAACAACTCGTTGCTGTTGGCGCATTGCTCCAGCAGTTTCCCATGTAAGGCCGCCACTTTCTCGGTCGCCGACCTGCGCCGGACGTTCGTCGAAATCACCCAAACAATCCATCCCACCAAAGTCGACAACGTACCAACTATAAAAACTGGCGTCGCGTCCATCTTCATTTCTCCTTCGCCCTGTATTACGGATTTCGAAGGCCAAATGTTAACAGTAGTTGCTGAATTCTCAGCGGTGGAATTCCAAGCCCTTCTTCTCGCGACCCGCCCCGGCAATCACAGCCGTAACTGCGAACACCGTCCCGGCCGTCACCGCCATCGCGGTTGCGTAGCTCATATGCTCGGCGAAAATTGCTTCCAATGTCCCAACCGATCCCGCCAGCAACACGCCACACTGGTAGGCGAAACCGGGCAGAAAACCCCGAATCGAATTGGGCGAAAGCTCACTCAGGTGCGCGGGAATCACGCCCCAAGCGCCCTGCACGAAAAACTGCATCAGGAACGCGCCCGTAATCAGCAGTCCCACTCGTGGCGCATACGCCCATAGCGGAATCGTCAACATCGCCGCAACCAATGACAAGACCATCGCCCGCCGCCGCCCGATCCGGTCTGACAGCAACCCGATCACTACCCCGCCCACCAGCGCACCTACCATCGATATGGCCGAGATGGCCGACCGCTCTACTGTCCCGAATTTCCAAAACCGCTGCAGAAACGTCGGGTACATATCTTGCGTGCCGTGCGAGGCGAGATTCATCCCCGTCATCAGCAGCACGAGATACAGAAACAGCTTCCAATGCTCCGCCACTGCAATGCCGAGCTGACTCCAGCTCTCGTGTTTCGACTTCTGCCAGACCTCCGATTCCTTCACCCGAAACCGCACGAAGAGCGCTAACAGCGCCGGCAGGCCGCCCAGGAAGAACAATGGCCTCCAACCCCAGCGATCGAACAGAAAGAGGTAGCAGAGCGCCGCTAGCAAGTTCCCCAGCGCGTAGCCCTGCTGCAAAAAACCTGACAGCAGCCCCCTCCACTTCGCCGGAACTTTTTCCATTGCCAGCGACGCGCCCACGCCCCACTCGCCGCCCATGCCGATCCCAAACAGCGCTCGCAGCACCAGGAACGTCGCGAAATTCGGTGAGAATCCCGTTGCGATCTCAACCACCGAATAGAAGATCAGATCGATCATCAGCGGCAGTCTTCGCCCATAGCGGTCCGCCAACGCGCCGAATAGAAACGCACCCACCGGCCGAAACGCCAAGGTCAATGTGATTGAAAGCGCGACTGCCTTATCCGGCTGATGAAACTCTTTGCCGATCGCAGTCAGGCAAAACGCGACTAGAAAGAAATCGAATGCATCGAGCGTCCAGCCGAGAAAGCTCGCCGTCAGCGCTGCCCAATGACCGCTGGTTGCGGTCTTCAGTTCCGCATCCGGCCGCATCTACGATTTATCTACGCTGCCGCTGGCGGCTGCGTTCGGCTGCCACAACGTCTCGGGCGCGCCAAGCACGCCATTCACCCAGCGGCTCCAGACGAACAGCGCGTCGCTCAGGCGGTTCAGATACCGCAAGCCTTCAGGCTCAACGCTCTGTCGTTTGCCGAGCGAAACCAGCAGCCGCTCCGCTCGCCTGCAAACCGTACGGCAGATGTGCAGCTCCGCATCCAGCCTGCTGCCGCCCGGCAGCACAAAGGACCGCAAGGGCTCTAACTCGGCGTTCGCTTCGTCGATGTCTCGCTCGAGTTGCGTCACGTCCGCCGCTGTGACGCGCGGCTGCTTCGGATGCACGTCCTCCGGCAAAGTCGCCAGGATGGACCCGAGATTGAACAGCTCATGCTGCACGCGCTTCAACGTAATGGCAAATCGGGGCAGGCGCTCTTCCCGTGCGCCCAGTTGCTCGGCGGTCGCCCGCGCCGCACCTACAAACGAGTTCAGCTCGTCCACCGTGCCATAGCACTCGATCCGCAGATCGTCCTTGGCAATTCGCTGTCCGCCCACCAGGCGCGTCTCACCCGCATCGCCCATGCGCGTGTAGATCCGGTTAAGCGCTATGCGAGGTTCATTGAAAGTGTCTTCGCTCACGTGCGTGTCCCTATTGAGTGTAGGACTGATGCCCTGAGCGACGAGAGCGAACCTGATCCAGTTCGCCGAGTGCGAGGTGCTTCTATTTCGAAGTCGCACCGCTCGAAGAAGCGGCGGCAACGCCCGTGCCTCTTAGGCTAATCGTGAGGCCGGGATTGAAGAAAGCGTTGGAGGGAACCACCAGCGTACCGGTCGCCGGCCCAACAGCCGACGGTGTGAAGCTAACCTCCACACTGCAGCTCTCTCCAGAACTCAAGTCGCTGGGGCAATCGTTCGATTCGGTGAATGGACCTGTGGTGCTGACGCTGTCGATCGTTAGCGGTCCCACTCCCTTCAGCGTGATCGATTTCGGTGGGCTCGTGCTGCCTACCTGCTGCCCTGAAAAACTCAGACTGTACGCCGACGGATTTACATTCGGGATAGCGGAGACTTCAAGAATACGGCCGCTACCCGTGTCGTCGACGTAGATGTTCCCGGATGCATCCAGAATGACGTCCGCGGGACCAGCCAGATTGGTGCTGCGGGCGGGGACGCCAGGCGTGGCATAGCCAAAGTTCCCATCTCCGGCGACTGTGTAGATAGTGCCGTGCCCATTTATCCAGCGGATACGATTGTTCCCGTAATCGGCAATAAGCACGTCGCCAGCGGCATCTACGGCAACGGCCTGTGGGCTGTATAGACCGGTCTGAGTTGCGGGAACACCATCGCCGGTGTAAGCCGGCGGCCCATTACCTGCGATCGTGTTGATAATGCCGCTGGTGCTTACGACACGCACGCGATTGTTAGTTGTATCTGCGATCAACAGATCACCCGAGGCGTCAAACCCGATGTCGTGCGGGCTATTCAGTTGCGCGCTGGTTGCGGGTCCTCCATCGCCCGAGAATCCGCGGCCCTTCGCATTGTTGCCCGCGACAGTTTCAATCTTCTCAGTGGCCGCAAACACCTCGCGGATGACATTGTTCGCCTGATCTGCAATATATAAGTTCCCGGATGAATCGAAGGCGAGGCCAGTGGGCAGGTTCAGGTGAGCACTGATCGCAGACCCGCCGTCTCCGCCAAAACTACAGGAATTAGGCGTTCCCGCGAAAGTGCTGATATCCCCACTGCTCGCGGTCACCTTGCGGATGACGCAGTTCTGCGTGTCGGCAATATAAACATTGCCGTACGAATCGGCGATGGCCTTTTGCGGATTGTTCAACATCGCGCTCGTTGCAGCGCCGCCATCGCCGGAGTAGCCGCAGGTGCTGAAATCGTCAATGTTCCAGTACGGAGGCGTTCCGGCTATCGTGCTGATATCCCCGGAGCTCTTGGTTGCTTTGCGGACGATGCAGTTTTTCGTATCGGCAATATAGGTGTCGCCGGAAGCATCGAAGCTTTCACCATAGGGATAGTAAAGGGATGCACCGGTTGCAGTTACGCCCGGCGCGTAGGTAAGAAGCCCGTTTCCGGCCACCGTGTTGATATTGCCGCCCAGGATCGCCTTTCGTATGCGCAGGTCTCCGTAATCCACTATGTAGAGCTGATCTGTGTTGCCTGATGTGCTTACGGCCAAGCCATAAGGAGAGCACATTCTGGCGCTGGTTGCAGGGCCTCCATCGCCCTCAAATTCGCAAGATCGAGGTGTGCCTGCCACGGTCGAAATTATTCCGCTAGTGTTCACCTCGCGTACGACATCATATGTCTCATCTGCGATGAACAGATTACCTGCCGCATCGAGCGCGATTCCATAAACAGAACCAATCTCCGCTACCGTTGCATACCCACCGTCGCCGGAAAATCCTTTGCTACGATCTCCGGCATAAGTACTGATTAACCCTGTGCCGGCCGTTACCTTGCGGATCAAATAATTGTTCTGATCGGCGATATACACATTCCCGAAACTGTCCACTGCTACGGTGTACGGATCGTCGAGTTCTGCACTAATAGCTGGGCCTCCATCGCCGGAAAAGCCGACTTTCCCGGTGCCCGCAAGCGTGCTGATTTTCCCGGTGCTGGCGGTGACTTTGCGAATGCGCTGATTCTTCTGATCGGCGATGCAAATATTGCCTGAACCGTCTACCGCCACGCCTGTCGGAGAAGACAGTTCCGCACTGGTAGCCGATGCGCCATCCCCGCTGAAGCCGCACTTCTCGGGTGTTCCCGCGACTGTTTCGATAACGCCCGTTTTCGCAGTCACTTTGCGTATGATGCAATTGCCCGTATCCGCTATGTATACGCCTCCCGAACTGTCGGTTGCGACGCCATATGGATCGAGCAGAGTAGCCTGAGTCGCAGGACCGCCATCACCCGAGTATCCGGAGTTCGCAACCCCTGCAAAAATCGTTAAGACGCCCGCCGGACTTACTTTGAAAACGATGTTGAGACTAGTGAAATAATCATTTCCCACGTTATCGACCGCTATCCCCAAGGGCCACTGTATGTTGGCAGTAGTAGCCGGAAGATTATTCGGTCCGCCACCGGCATAAGCGGAGATGACATCGGGGGAGGCGGCGGTCATCAGGACCGGAAACGCCGTGAGCAGGCAAATGGAGTTGATCTTATGCATCGTAAATAAATCCTTTTGCGATTCCGAATGCCGGACGCCGCGCCGTGACTGTATGGGCGCACTTAGAGTGCGTACGACTCACTCAAAGCATCGCTCAATATGAAAACTAAGGAGTACGGCGAGTATATATCGCTGAAGTTTCTGCTGTCAAGACGGAGAGTACTAGCGGGTCCCGTCGTATTCCGCCCGTTCTATAATGCGGACAGTGTAGGTATGGACATTCCGATTCGTGTGCTCGTCGCCAAACCGGGCCTCGATGGACACGATCGCGGCGCGAAAATCATCGCACGCGCCCTGCGCGACGCAGGTATGGAAGTCATTTACACTGGCCTCCGGCAGACGCCGGAAATGATCGTTAATGCAGCTCTGCAGGAAGACGTCCAAGTGATTGGGTTGTCCATTCTGTCGGGCGCGCACAATGCCATTGTGCCGCGCATCATGGAGTTGCTTCGCGAAAAGGAGATGACCGATGTTCTCGTCATCGTCGGCGGAATCATCCCCGACGAAGATGCTGCCGAGCTTAAGAAACTCGGCGTTGCCGAGGTATTCCAGCCCGGCGCTTCGCTCGAGAGAATCGTTCATTTCATTCGCGACTCAGTAAAGCAGATAGCCTGAGCCCCTTGTTTTGGCATAACAATGGACCTCGGCGTAACATGCTCCTCGCTGCCGGCTCTCCGGAACCGGCGCGGCGGACAGAAAAGGAAATGAATGCAAGACAGACTGAACATCGCCGTGTTCGTCGATTACGACAACATCGAGATCGGTGTTAAATCGACCCTACGGCGTGAATTCGACGTGTCGCTCGCGCTCGGCGCATTAAAGGAGCGCGGCGACGTCGTCGCCAAATTTGCCTACGCGAATTGGGGCCGCCAGGAAGGCGCCACCCGGCAGATGGCGGAGAACGCCGTCCAGATGGTGCAGCGCATCCCGTCTCCCCGAGGCGACAAGAACGGAGCGGATATCAACTTAGCGCTTGACGCGCTCGAAATGGCGTTCACGCATGCGCACGTCAACGCCTTCGCCATCGTCAGCGGCGATAGCGATTTTATTCCGCTCGTGAACAAGCTGAAGGAATACGGCAAGACCGTTTTCGTCCTGGGTGGCAAAGCCTTCACCAGCACCATTCTTCAGCAGAACTGCCACGAGTTCGTGAGCTATGAATCGCTGCTCGAAGACGGCGACCGGATTGTGGCCCAGCCTATGCCGGACCGGCGCGATCGCGATCGCCTCGAGCGCGCTGACCGTAGCGACCGGCCCGAGCGCCCGGAGCGAAAAGACAAACGAGACCGCGGCCAGCGTCCGCCACCCTTGGACCTGTCGCAAGCTATGCCGCTCGTCGAGCGCGCTCTGCAGGTCCTCGAGCGCCGTGCTGTGCAGCCGCAGCTCGGCCTGCTGAAGAGCACCATGCTGCAGCTCGATCCTGCGTTTAGCGAGCGCGCCTACGGAGCCGGCAGCTTCTCCGATTTCGTGGAGAAACTCAAGAAATCCGAGTTCATCAACGTCAGCGGCTCGGGCGGACGATATATCATTGAACGTCGCGGCGGCCACGGACCGGATAAGCCCGCGCCCAAGCCCGAAGAGGCTCTCCCGGCACTGCGCGACGTGCTCGAAACGCATCGCATGGAGCTCGAAGAGGGTGCGACCGCCGAGGAGCTCGAGCAATGGATGCAAGCCGAGCACCCGGAATTCGATCTCTCGAAGTACGGCTTCCAGCAATTCTCGGAATTTTTGAATTACGCGCAGGACAAAACGGTGGTCCGCACCGAACCCGACGAAGAGCGCGGCTTGATCGTGCACTTAGGCGCGGAGTTCTATCCTCCCGCGCTGCCCGAGCCCGCGCCCGAACAGATCATCGAAGAGGAGGATGAGCCGCAACCGATCGTCGAAGGTCAGCCGACCATCTTCGAACCGAACCCTCCTCCTCCGAAACCGAAAAAGGCCGCGCCCCGCAAACGAGCCGCTGCGGGAGCCGGCGGCGGCATCCGCCGTCCACGCAAGCGCAAGCCGGAGTAACTCAGAATAACCGGGCGGAGTTTAGCGACAAAAGGTTCAGCTCTCTCCGCTCGGATGCTCTAAGAGTGGCGCCGGTCAGAAGCCGCGCGATCGTTCGAGGTTTACCCGCACTGATTTAACTCCGATGAGCTAAAACACGGAGCACCACCAAAGTCATATCGTCGTGCTGGGAAGCGCCGGCGGCGAACGCTTCTGCGGCTGCGAAAATTCGGCCCATCGCTTCAGAAGCAGGCAGCCCATCGCAAGTTTTCGCCAACTCGATCAATCGGGCTTCGCCCCATTCCTCCTCACGGCCGTTCATGGATTCAGAAACACCATCCGTGAACAGCACGACCAGGTCGCCGGGCATCAGGGAAAAAGAATCTTGCTGATACGACTGAGCCAGTAGTCCGACCACCGTGCCGCCCGTCTCGAGCCGAAATACTTGGTGGCCGGCTTTAGATTTGCGTAGGACCACAGGTGCATTGTGACCCGCGTTCACGTAAGAAAGTCGGCGGCCGCCCGGATCGTACTCCGCGTAGAACAGAGTGGCGTAGCGGTTCGCGGATGAAGATTCGTAGATGATGCGATTCACTCGCTTGATCAGCTCGGCCAAATCGTTGCCCAGGGAAGCCAAGCCGCGCAATGAAGCTTCGAGACTCGCCATCAAGAGCGCTGCGCCGATGCCTTTGCCGGAGACGTCGCCGATCGCAATCCCGAGCTTTCCTTGGGACAACTCTAGAAAGTCGTAGTAATCCCCGCCGACCTCTCGCGCCGGCCTGCAACGCCCGCAGTAGTCGAGCCCCGCAATCACCGGGAACCGCTGCGGAAAGAGGCGCTCCTGCACTTCCTTCGCGATTTCCAACTCGCGATTCAACCGCTCCCGCTGCGCCATCTCTCGACCCATCGCAGCCGTCAATCGGGCGACCTCAAACGCCAACGTCGTCTGCGCTGCCGACCCGGTATTAAGGCCCTCCAGAGCCCGTGCGATCGCGCGTCGTGAGAACTCATCTGTCTCCGTTTCCTGCCACGCGATTAGGTAGGGCGCAAGACGTTCTCTCTCCCGATTGTTCCTTAATGCGCTGGCGACTAGTTGCCGCAGGCGCCCATCGGTCGGAGAGGAAATCTGTCCAAGAAAGTGGTCGAGTATGGGGCCGCCGGCATCGAGAATCCGCAGAAATAACCTGCGGGCCTCGCGTGGGTCCTCCACTACAAGATGACGAACCGTGTCATACGGAATCTCAGGCGCTTGCATAGCGCTTCGACCGCAATTCGAATGCCTCCCGTCCGCCTTCCAGTAGGTCGATGATCTGTTCGCGACATTGATCGACGGTTCCGGACTTCTCAACCGCGCCAATACGGCCATCCGAATTCATCACCAGCACAAGATCCGCTTCAGCCAATACGGGAATGTTCGCGTTGTGAGTTATGAAGATCATCTGTCGATGTCGCTTCAATCGCTGAACCGCATTCACTACCGTCTCGAAAATAAAATGATTGTCCAGGTTGTCCTCTGGCTGGTCAATGATCAGAGGGCTATCTCTTCTTGCCAAAAGTATGGGCAACAGTGCAGTGCACTTCTGGCCGCGCGAAAGGTCGGCTGCATCCTTGAAATTGGCCTTTCCTGCAGGTGAGACGTTCAGCTCGATACCGATTCTATCTTCGATCGCAATCACCTCTAAGGTCAGAGGATCAATGCTCGCACGAAACGCCTCGAGTATTTTGCGCGAGCGCTCAGTCCCGAACGAGGTAAGCTCCTCGAAAGATTCCAGGTCATTGGTCTGGATCAACTGCGCGAGTTGCTCCGGTCTCAGTTGCATCAATGACGCGACGATCTCGTCGTGGTTTCGTACCCTGGCGCCGCGAAGCGCATCGGTTAGCATCTGCTGATATGCCAAATCGTCAGCGTTTCGCATGATTCGGATGCGTACACGCTCGCCTGCTTCGCGCTGGAGATCAGCCGCGACCTCCTCCCGAATTGTGGAGATTTGATCGCGCATCAGAATATGAGCGCTTTTCAAAGATTTCCGCTCTTCGAGCAGCTTCTTTAGTTCCTCATTGGCCTCAAACCGTTGTTCCTCGAGGCCTTGAAGTCTGGCAACTTGCTGCTCCAGACCTGCCCGAGTTCGCGCATGTTCGCTTGCCGCTTGGTTGAGAGCGGTCAGTCTGGCGAAGTCGCCGGCATGGGCCGTGTGGGCTTCGCTGACCTTTTGACGAGCCACTGCGATGGCATCAAGTCCTTTGCGAATCTCATCCCTTATTGCCGATATATGTCCGTGAACGGCCCCTGAAGACGCGACCAGCAGATCATCATGCGGGCGCAGGATCTCTGCATTCTGCGAATTCTCCTCCGCGAGGCGAGCCTTGAACGCAAGCTGTGCATCTCGTTCTAGTTGGTTGAGCTTTTCGTTCAATGCTTTTAAATCTCGATCGGCGGCATCTAGCTTGCTAACTTCCCGCTGATTTAGCTGATGCTGCCGGGAGAGTCGCGCAAAATCCGCCGCCGATTCTCCACCCTCGGAAGGAGCAAGGGCGTTCAGCCGGGCGCGGACGTCCCCGAGTTCTTCTATTTGCTCCGTGAGATCTTCGATAGTGCGTTGTGCCGTTCTGATACGATCTGCGTTTGAATCAAGACCTCGCGCGCTCTCGGCCAGCGACAGATGGATTGCGCGCATCTGCTCGTTCCGCAGGTCGTCCAAAAGATTTCGACGCTTCTCGCCGAGAACCTCGTCCGCTATCGCCTCGATCTCAGGGCTGCTGTAAGCATCGAGCGGTAGAAACGTACCGCGATCAAGATCTACCGCGCTGATCGTCCTGCCATCTGAGGTCACAAGGATAGGTTGCTGTTTCAAGGCTCGCTTGATTGTGTAGCGGCCCGAGCCCTCCGCCATAGCTGTGATGGTTACGACGGCTCCACCGGCAAGATTCGCCTGAATGAGATCAATGCAGTGCTTCGGCACAGCCGAGGTGCCACAGACTACGAATCTTAGCGCTTCCGCGAGTGTTGATTTCCCACTGCCCCTCGGCCCAATGATGCACGTCAGACCCTGTGGCATGTTGATGTTCAACCCGGGAAGAAATCCGCCGCTAATCTCGATTTTCTCGATATGCCACATACATCCAACCCGTACCCTGCATGACAGCTTCAGAGCACTGCTTTCCCAATGCCAACCTCGGAAGCATTCAGGGCTTCACGTATTTGTTCTGTATGCCTATATTCGTTTAATCAGTTTATCGTTACCTGGCATATAGCCCGTGTCAGCGTGCCAAGATGACGTCGCTGGCGAGCTTCTTACGTCCCGAAAAGACGGAAACAAAGGCGTTGCGAAAGAGCACGTTCTGGGTGGGGCTGGTAAATATCTTGTCGCCGTGACCCATATTGAGGTAAAGCATGTTGTACCTGGTGTTGGTCCAAACGACCGGCAAGTCGCCGGAGAGCAGGACGTCTTTGAAGCCAAGCGGGTAGTTCGAAGGATCGAGGGTCACAAGAACCTTTACTTCCGGGTTAAGACGCGGACTGGGCTTCCAAATGTACCACTCGTTTACGGGAGAAACGAATCGGTGCGGGAGGTCTCGCACTACAGGATCAGCAGTCTTATCGACATCTAGACTAGCCGGCAAAGGCGGCCAATTATTGCTGTAGAAAACCGCTCCACCAAGAAAATTAACGAACCATGGCCAGTGAGTATCTTCGTCGTTATAAGCAGCGATGTGAAAACCGAGCCACCCGCCGCCGGACTGCATATAAGCCTCGAAGCCATGCCGCTGCGCCGGAGTATGCGGGAAGTCGTTTAACCAGAGGATCATCTTGTACTGCTTGAGCTGGTCGCTCGCGAGCTTGTTCCAATCGGTGCTGGATTCGAACTGAATTTTCTGCTGATGTGCGAGGTCGGAAAAGAAGGGGATGGCCTGGCGAGCAAATTCGACGTGATCGGATTCGACGTCGGTTGAGTAGAGAGCGAGAACGCGTGTGGATTGGGAGGGCGGTTGCGCGAAGAGTGGCTTAGTGGTTACGAGAAGCGTGGTTGGGAAAATGACCAGCGCGACGAGCGCGCGTGAAAAGCACACTTTCTAGAAGCTATCATTTGCCCAATTCTTGGCTGCTCGACGCTTGCGTGCGGCGTGTCATATGATTGCCAAGATTCCTATGAGAATGAAACTCGGGTGTCTCGTCTTTGCATGTGGCGCACAACTGCTAGCCGCTGCACCAGCGGAGGGGACGCTGATCAGCAGTAGGGTGACGGCTTTCAATCCAAACAACGGCAAGACCTACCTGGTGGATGCGCGGCACGATGAGCTTTGGATTTTGAACGGAGCGGCGAAGACTTCTGTCCGCGTCGATGTGGGAAAGACCCCGAGCGCTGTTGCGGTAGACACCAGAACGGGGCGGGCCTATGTAGCGGATTCAGGTGATGGCACGGTGACGGTCATCGACGGCCAAACCGATCGCGTCATAACGAAGGTGAAAGCAGGGCCGCACCCCTATGTGCTGGCAGTGAACGAGGCAACCGGCAAGGTGTATGTGACGAACACGTTCAGCGATCTGGTTGCGGAAATCGACGGTGCGAGCAATTCGGTAGAGATGTTGAAGCTGGGCTCGGCGGATGGCGTAGCCGTGGATAGAAAGACGAACAAGGTTTTCCTTATCGGCTATGAGAGTCCCAATGTGAAGGTGCTGGATGGGAGAACACATATGGTGCAGTCAGTGAACGTAGGCGAGCACATGTGGGGTATGGCAGTGAGCGAAGAAGCCGGAACGGTGTATATAACGAGGGCGGGGGCGGCGGAATTAGTGGCCGTTGACGAGGAAACGCTTCGCGTAATGCGCGCGCATGTGGGCGAAATACCTTGCGCGATTGCGATCGACGATGAGGCGAAGCGCGTGTTTGTTGTAAATTATGGCGATAATTCAATGTCCGCTTTGGATATGACGAGTTTACGGCCGGTTGCAACAATCGGGGTTGGATTGCAGCCGCAGTCAATTGCCATATCGGCAGTGCAAGGCTTGGTGTATGTGGCGAACCGGCACGGGCAAAGCGTAACCGTGATTGATGAGAAGACGAACCGTGTGAAAACCACCGTGCCCGCGGGCGAAAATCCGATTGGCATCGGACTGAGTTCTAACGCCGGGTTTGTGTACACGGCCAACTTGGGGTCCTCGCGCTGGGCCGTGATCGCGTCCGTTCCCTTGGGCAAGTGAACGGGATCCATCTCGTGTACTCTCGCAAGCCATGCCCCTCGTCGAGCGTGCTCTGCAGGTTCTCGAGCGCCGCGCTGTGCAGCCGCCGCTCGGCCTATTGAAGAGCATCATGCTGGGCATCGATTTCTTACGATCTGGGTCATGGCGCGTCCACCCAAAGCTGATATCGTATTCGGCGTGCGCCCTCAACCTTTGATCGCCGTAACCGATGTCGAAGCAAGCAGCAGATGGTACCAACGCCTCCTCGGCTGCCGAAGCAATCATGGCGGCGCTGTATATGAACAATTGGTTTCAAATGGCCAGCTTATTCTGCAACTACACAGCTTCGATGCCGAGCATCATCACGGTGCAATAGCCGATCGGCACGATAAACCGTATGGAAACGGGGTCTTGCTTTGGTTCGAGGTTGACGACTTTGACGGCGTCGTGCAGCGTGCCGCCGAGATGGACGTCGAGATTGTGATACCCCGGCATCGAAACCCTCCTGAGGGCGACGGCGGCCCGAATCACTGGGAGTGCTGGATGCGAGACCCGGACGGCTATCTTCTGGTCGTTGCCAGTCCGTACGGAACGGCCGATGGAAGCTGGCATCCGGATCAGAACCCGTTTGGCGCTTGACTCCGCGGAATGCCGTCTGCCGTCACACAGCGGAGGTCGAAATCACTTGCCCGAATTGCGCCTGTTTCAATCCGGCAATTCGCCGATGTTAGAGTTGTCCGAGCAATTCTGCGATCGGCAGTTCGATCTGGCCGTGACGCAACACAGGCTCCAATGATTCGACGGTGCCTTGGTCCGAGTAGATGAAAGCGTGCTTTGTTTCCGGATTCAAAATCCAGGTGACGGGCACACCCACAGAAAGGTAATCGCCCGCACGGATAACCAAATCCGGCAATTTGTCGTCGGGCGATACGATCTCAATACAGAGTAATGGCGGTTGTTCGATCACCGCTGGGTATGAAGCGGCGGCACGAAGAACCATGATGTCCGGCACCCGGTACTTTCGCGCCCGAATCTTCAGCCGAACCTCTACAACCGCATGAATCTGCCACTGTCGTTCGCGTTGCAGCAGATAGGCCGCAACCAAAGTCTGTAGCCGGCCATGCGGGTGTGCGCCTAAATTACGCTCCAGAACGAACCCGTCCACATAATCGCAGTCTGGCCGGTACGACGTGTGCAGATACTTATTCTCGCCGACCAAGTGCGGTGGAGCTGTAGCCATTTCATAAATTAGTTTATTGCATTCCAGGACTTAATAGCCGCCACTCGCTCATAGTTGATGCGGTCAGAAGCTGCGCAAGATAAATTCTCTCGTACTTACTAGCACTTTTTCTCGCATCGCGCGATCCGGCAGCATTCGCGCAATTTGAAGTGCCCCGATCATCGTCGAAAAAATCACGAAGAAAGCGCGTTCTTTCTCCGCGGTTCGCTGGCCAGGCATGAACGCCATCATTCGGCTCTTGTAGTTCACTAACTCTAAAAAAATCTGCGGCTTCATCCGCTTGTCTGCCCGCGCCAGTTCCGGTGAAAGTGCCGCCAGGGGGCACCCACGCTCGGAGTGTTCACAGAGTTCTAAGCTCAGATAGGTTCTTACAATGGCTTTCCATGCCTCTCCCGGCGGCGACTGTTCAGCGGCATGGGCCAAGGTATCCTCGATTTCCCTGAAGCCCTCGCGAAGTGACTCCAGGAGCAAATCGTCCTTGCTCCCGAAATGCTTGTAAAAACCTCCGTGGGTGAGGCCGGCGTCTTTCATAACGGCCGAAACTGCGGCGCCGTTTAGGCCTTCGGCCCGCAAGCGGCGCGAGGCATCCTTTACAATCTTCCGACGCGTCTCGAGTTTATGTTCGGGCCGGTACCGCATGAGTATAGGATGCTGCGGATCATCTGAAAGCGCAATTTCCGAAGCAACTCGGCGGAGACGAAGAATTTCGAATCCATAGGATGATGTACATCATCCTACGAGCGGGCAGGGTAGCAACTCTTTTCTCAGGAGGCCTGAAATGTCAGCGGAAAATATCTTTAGAATTCATCTGGTTTTCGGTTACGTCGCGTGGCTGCTTTGCTTTAACGCCTATCTTTGGCCCTGGCTCAAGGCCGCGAATCGGTTCGACGCTCAACGTGCGATCGCTACTCTGCACAGCTTCCGATTCTTTGGGCTTGTCTTCATCCTCCCCGGAATCGTCGGCCCCAATATGCCCCCCGGCTTCGCAACATTCGCCGCCTATGGTGACTTCTTAACCGGCGTGCTCGCCTTGTTGGCGCTTCTCACGGCAAGGATACGGCCGCTGTTCTGGTTTTTCGTCGTCGCCTTTAATGTCGTGGGGCCGATTGACATCATCGTCGACTACTACCACGCCATTCGGACTGGCCTCGATGCGATGCCGGGCCAATTCGGCGCCGCCTATGCGATCCCGGTCATTTACGTGCCATTGTTGATGATCACGCATGTCGTCGCATTGTATTTGTTGCTCCGTCCTCAAGTGAGTAAGTAACTGACAACAATTTCGGGGAAACGACTATGGCCGATTCCATCATCAACACACACTGTTGAGCGACTCGCTCGTTTCCCCCGTTCACAACTTCTGCAAATTTTCTCTCCCGCCGCAACCCCAATGCATCCCGCAACTTACCCGCTCCGCGTTCGATCGCTACCCTTCACGCCTTTCTTCCCGCCTGCTACGTTGTAGCCGCCATGAGCTCTCATCCGCTCTCCACCGCCGCTTCCGCCGCCGCACCGGAATCGCACGCCGCTCCCGTTTCCGAAGCGAAACGCATCGCCAACGCCGCGAATGCTCAACTGTCTACTGGTCCCGCATCGGCGGACGGTAAGGCCAAATCCTCGTTGAATGCGCTCAAAAATGCGCTCACCGGCCGCACAGTCCTGCTCCCCAGCGAGGATGCCGCCGCGTACGAACGACACGTCCGCGATTACGAAAAGGAACTCCGTCCCGTCGGCCAGCGCGAATGCGATCTGGTGCAATCCATTGCCGATTCCTCCTGGCGGCTCCAGCGCATCCCCGCCCTCGAATTCGCAATCTACGCGCAGGGCCGCATCCAATTCGCAAACCAGTTCGACGAACATGAGCCCGGACTGCGTCCCGCCCTAATCGAACTGCACACCGCGCTCGCCTTCGAAAAACAGCTCCGCAATCTACATCTCCAGGAAGCGCGCCTCCATCGCCGCCGCGAAAAGGATCTCGCCGAGCTCCGCCAGGCTCAATCCGACCGCCAGAATCGTGACACCCAAACTCTCGAAACCGCCTATCGCCTCTACACTCAGGCCAAACGCGACAACAAACCTTTCAACCCAGCAGAACTTGGCTTCGAATTTTCAATTGCCGACATCGAGTCTTACAGCGCCGCCAACGCCGTCCTGGATATCGCTTACGCCGCCTTCAAACGAGCCGCCGCCGCACGAACACAGGCTGCCTAGGTCATGCGTCTAGCTCTACCGCGGCAGTTTAGTCCCGTTTCTAACCGCTTCCACAACCTCGAGGATGCCGTTAGTGACCACTAACCACCGGCGTCGATCAGCTTTCCAAGGGGAGGCGGAACGGTCTGCGCGGCTGCAACGTCACCCGCCATGACGATGCCTGCGCATAAGCATAGGATGACTGCTCTCATGCCCTCGTGATCCTAGTGTCGGTCACTGGCTGCATCCACAAACCTGCTGTGCCCATCGCGGTAGCCGGCGCGTCCACGGAAAACTCGTACATGGATCTGGCCGCAGGCGGGCGTCTTCGAATAGTCGTCCCCATCGCCACCGGCTACGAAATCTCGCATTATCTGATCGAGCCACGGCATGCTGGACAAGTCCGACTCCGCTTCGTGTCCGCCGCAATCACACGAAATGGGGTAACTGCTGAAGATACGGGCGCGCCAGCGCTGCCATTCGCCCTCCCTCGAACAGGACAACACATTCGTCTGATCTATCTCGTGCGCAAAAGCTCGGCCGACCACAAAATGGCGATCGCCGCTTCGAAGAACCTGCCGGCGCTAAATGCTTTTACCGGCCGCTTTCAGGCCGATCCAAACATCTGCGATCGCGATCCCGCACTATTCTGTTCCTGGGTCCCGGCCGGCGTCGCAATCCGGCCTGAGTAAATGAAGCATTCAAGCAGCATGCTCCTTATCGAAGACTTCGAATGTCCGTCCCGATTGCGCCAGTTCCTTCAACAAAGGCGCCGGTTCCCATAAGTCCGCGCCGTGCTGGGCTTTGAACTCCTCGACACGCGCCAAAACATTTTTGAGTCCCACCGTATCGGCGTAGAACATCGGGCCGCCGCGCCAGGCGGGGAACCCATATCCGAACAAGTACACAACGTCGATATCGGCCGCGCGCAGGGCAACGCCCTCGGCCAGCAGCTTGGCGCCCTCGTTCACCAGCGCGTACACGCACCGGTCCACAATTTCTTCTTGCGGAATCTCTCGCCTCTGAATGCCCGCCTCGCGTGCCGTCTTCTCAATCAGCTCTGCTGTCTCCGGGTCGGCCGATGGCTTGCGCTCCGCGTCGTATTGCGACCACCCGCGACCCGTCTTCTGTCCGAAGCGCCCCAGCTCGAACAGCTTATCGGCAACCAGCGGCTCCCGCACGCCAGGTTTCCGCAGATGCTTCGCCTCCTGCCGGATGTGATAGCCGATGTCGAGCCCCGCCAGATCGTCCATCGCCAGCGGCCCCATCGCCATTCCGAAATCATAGAGCGCCTGGTTCACCTGTTCCACCGTGGCGCCCTCTTCCACCAGAAACTGCGCCTCGCGCAGATACGGCCCCACCATCCGGTTGCCAATGAATCCATGCGCATTCCGCGCCAGAACCGCTACTTTGTTCAGCTTCTTGCCAAGCGCCATTGCGGTCGCAATCACGTCATTGCTGGTCGCTCTGCCCCGCACCACTTCCAGCAGTTTCATCACATTCGCAGGGCTGAAAAAATGTGTGCCGATCACCATTTCCGGCCGGCTCGTCGCCGCCGCAATCTCATCGATGTCCAGCGTCGAGGTGTTCGAAGCCAAAATGGCGTCCGGTTTCGCGACCTTATCCAGCTCACCGAAGACCTGCTTCTTCACCTGCATGTTCTCGAACACCGCTTCCGTAATAATGTCCGCCTCTTCGAAACCCTCGTAGCTGAGCTGCGGCGTGATGCGCGCCATACGTTCGTCCATGGCGGCCTGGGTCAAGCGGCCCTTCTTCACCGTCTTCGCGTAATTGTTTCGAATCACCGCCATGCCGCGATCAAGCGCATCCTGCGCGGTCTCCTTTACGATCACCGGGATTCCCGCGTTCGCATAGTTCATAGCGATTCCGCCACCCATGGTTCCCGCGCCGATCACCGCCGCCTGCCGAATTTCCGCGATCTTCGCATCCTTCGGCAGGCCGGGAATCTTCCCCACCGCGCGCTGGGCGAAGAACGCATGAATCAAAGCCTTCGATTGCGTCGAATGCAGGCACTGCTCAAAAAGCTCAGCCTCCCGCTTGCATCCTTCTTCAAACGGCAGCTTCGTCGCCGCTTCCACCGCATCGATCGCGGCCAGCGGCGCAATCATGCCGCGCCCTTTCTTGCGAGCTTGCTCTCGCGCCATCGAGAACATCATCGGGAACGCGCCTGCCAGTTTTCCGTTGCGCTCGCGCGTCTTCCGCACCGGCTTATTGACCACTTCGCGCGCAAACCCAATGGCGCCCTCCAGCAGATCGCCCTCGATAATCCGGTCCACGATGCCGGCCGAAAAGGCCTCCTGCGCATTCACCGGCTCGCCCGCCGCACACATCTCCAGCGCCTTCATCACCCCGGCAAGCCGCGGCAGCCGTTGCGTCCCTCCCGCGCCCGGAATCAACCCGAGCTTCACTTCTGGCTGGCCCACCTGCGCCGTCGGGGTCATCACGCGATAATGCCCGGCCATGGCCGTCTCCAAACCGCCGCCGAATGCCTGGCCGTAAATCGCCATCACTACAGGTTTCGGACAATCTTCAATCGCCAGCAGGAATGGCAGCAGCGTCAGCGCCGGCCGCTCGCCCGAAACGATCTTTCCGAACTCTCGAATATCCGCGCCTGCAATAAACGTTCGTCCGGCACCGATCACGACAATCGCGCGGACTTGCGCATCGGCTTCGGCCGCGTAAATGGCCGCCTCGATCCCTTCCGGAACTCCCGGACCGATTGCGTTCACCGGCGGATTGTCGATCGTGATCACCGCCACATCGCCGCGCGCTGCGGAGCTCACAAGTTCACTCATCAGGTCCCCCTTTGTAGGTATATACTGTGGCTTCCCGCGATCATTAGAAGATGGCGATCAAAGAAGCTGTTATCGTTGCGAGTTCACGCACAGGACTCGCCAAATCGTACCGCGGATCGTTCAACATGACGCGTCCTGAGGATCTTGCGGCGCATTGCATCCAGGACGTTCTGCGCAAAACGCCGCAGCTCGATCCTGGTGAGATTGAAGACGTGATCCTCGGCTGTGCTCAGCCTCACGGGCCGCAGGGCATGAACGTAGCCCGGCTTTCGGCAGTTCTCGCGGGCCTGCCGGTCACAGTTGCGGCCACCACCGTCAATCGATTCTGTTCCTCGGGTCTGCAGGCCATTGCGATGGCAGCGCACGAGATCATCCACGAAGGTGCCGAGGCGGCCATGGGTGGCGGCGTCGAAAGCATCAGCCTTACTCCGCAAGACGTCAATCCGCATTTGATGCTCATGAAGAAAGCGCCCGGCCTCTATATGCGCATGGGCGATACCGCCGAAGTGGTGGCAAAAAAGTATCAGATTCCGCGCGAAGTGCAAGACGAATATGCTCTCGCCAGCCAGCAACGCACCGCTCGTGCGCAACAGGAGGGCTTCTTCGCCGGCGAGATCGCGCCCATGCGGGTCACCATGACCCTTTTGGACAAGAAGACCGGCGAAAAAATCGGCACAAAAGAAGTCTGTTGCGATCGCGACGAGTGCAATCGTCCCGATACCACTCTCGAAGGCTTGCTCGCCCTCAAGCCGCATTTCGATCCAAACAGCGGAATGGGAACGGTAACTGCCGGCAATTCATCCCAGCTCTCCGACGGCGCTTCGGCGACATTACTGATGTCGCGCGACCGTGCGGATTCGCTCGGCGTTCCCTACAAGCTTCTGTTCCGCGGCTTTGCCGTCGCCGGTTGCGAGCCCAAGGAGATGGGCATCGGTCCCGTCTTCGCGGTGCCGAAGCTGCTCAAGCGTCACGGCCTCGAGATCGGCGATATCGATCTTTGGGAACTCAACGAGGCCTTCGCGGTGCAGGTGGTCTATTGCCGTGATCGCCTGGGCCTGCCGATGGAACGGCTCAACGTGAACGGCGGTTCTATCTCGATTGGCCATCCGTTCGGCGTGACGGGATCGCGCCTGGTCGGCACTATTGCGAACGAACTGGCGCGCCGTCGCGGTTCACGCTACGGCGTGGTCACTATGTGCGTCGGCGGCGGCCAGGGTGCCGCTGGCTTGTTCGAAGCCGTGCATTGAGCGCACAGGTGTGGCTCAATCGCGCTCTCTTCGGCATTTCCCCCGACGAGGCCTCGTTCTCGCGCCGTGGCTTTCAAGACGCGACACCCGCCAAGCGTGCCCATCTCGAGAACATTGGCCGCAGTTTCATTGCAGGCTACTTGACCGCGCTCGAGACTCGTGAGCTCGACGCCTTGGCTCAGCGTCTGAACGCCATCGCCGCGGAGTTTCGCGGCTTCGCGTTCGAAGGTGCGGGAATGGGTCTAGCTCTGACAGATCGCGTCTGGCTGCGCCGGTCACAGAGGTTCGGACAATTTCTTGAAGGACCCGCGGCCGCGCACCGCTACATGCTGTATGTGGGTCAAGGCTGGGCAGTTGCACGAATTCCTAGGCTGCGCCGGAGTGCCGAAAAAGCCCGCCGCAGCCATGATACATGCCTCGGCTGGCTCATTATCGACGGCTATGGTTTTCACGAGGGCTATTTCCACTGGCGATCCGCCATCGCGGAAATGCGAGTGCCGCGCGGGCTTTCTGGATATGCGGCTCGCGCTTTCGATCAGGGGCTGGGCCGCTCTCTCTGGTTCTTCAACGGAGCGGATGTGGCGCGCGCTGCCGCATGCATCAATCGCTTTGTCCCGCAGCGCCGGGCCGACCTCTGGAGCGGCCTCGGCTTGGCCGCCACCTATGCGGGTGGCGTTGACGAAGCAGAGCTGAATGAACTGCCGCGCCTCGCGGGTGAATATCGCAGCCACTTGGCGCAAGGGGCGGCTTTCGCCGCAAAGGCCCGTCACCTGGCGGGAATTCAAACGCCCCATACTGAGATTGCCTGCCGGCTTCTTTGCGGCGTATCGGCTTTGCAAGCAGCCTCGCTGACCGATTCGGCGCTCGCCGCCGCTCAGCGCCCGGACATTGCGGGCGAGCCGTACGAAGCTTGGCGTGCGGAAACTCGCACACAATTGCAAATTGCGCAAGCCGCCTGTTAGAGATCCTCTTAAAACGCTTCTAATTATGGGAAAATAGGCAGCATTATTCGCCTGGACGGAGAAGTGCACTTGGAGAGTCCCGCAATTGCGATCGTCGGCATGGGCTGCCGTTACCCCGACGCCCTTTCTCCATCCGAACTGTGGAACAACGTACTGGCTCAGCGGAGAGCTTTTCGGCGTATCCCGCCCGAGCGCCTCAACCTGGACGATTACTGGTCGGACGATCCGAAGCAAGCCGATACCACCTACGCTACCGAGGGCGCCTTTCTCTCGAATTACGAGTTCGACCGGGTCAAATTCCGCGTCTCAGGTGACGCCTTCCGCGCCTCCGACATGGCTCATTGGCTGGCTCTCGACGTGGCAGCCGATACGCTCGCGGACGCTGGCTTCGCGGATGGCACCGGACTCCCGAAATCCACTACCGCGGTCTATCTTGGCAACACCCTGACCGGCGACATATCGCGCGCCCAGTTGATACGGCAGAGATGGCCCTTCGTGCGTCGTGTATTGGCTGCTGCTCTCGCTGATGACGGGTGCTCTGAGAATTGGATCCCCGCGCTGCTTGAAAGAATAGAGGCCACCTACAAAGATCCCTTCCCAGCCCCTGGTCCAGAATCGCTCGTGGGCGGCCTTGCCAACACCATTGCCGGCAGAATCTGCAATTTCTTCAATCTGCAGGGCGGCGGCTATGTGGTGGATGGAGCCTGCGCATCCTCCCTGCTCGCCGTCGCGCAAGCCTGTTCGGCCCTGGCCTCCGGCGATGCCGATGCCGCTCTGGCGGGCGGCGTCGATCTGAGCATCGACCCGTTTGAATTGGTCGGCTTCGCCCGCGTCGGCGCGCTTGCAAAACAACAGATGCGCGTGTACGACAAACGTTCCGCGGGCTTCTTGCCGGGCGAGGGATGCGGGCTGGTTCTGCTGATGCGCGAAGCCGACGCGATCGCCGCTAAGCGGCAGATCTATGCCCTGATCCGCGGCTGGGGCATTTCGTCCGATGGCGCCGGCAGCATGACGCGTCCTAAGGTCGCCGGCCAAACGCTCGCTCTGGAAAGGGCCTACCGGCGCGCCGCAATCGACATTTCTTCGGTCGGTTATTTCGAGGGCCACGGGACAGGCACTGAGATCGGCGACCTCACAGAATTGACAACTATCGGCGCGTTACGCCGCCGGAAACCGGACACGCAAGCTGCGGTCATCGGCTCCATCAAGGCAAATATCGGCCATGCTAAAGCTGCGGCGGGTGCGGCCGGTCTCATCAAAGCTGCCATGGCTTTGCAGTCTCGAGTGCTGCCGCCCACCACCGGTTGCGACGACCCGCACTCCGAGCTTACTGGCGAACGGCCCGCACTCCGCGTGTTGCGCGAACCAGAGCCATGGGCAACTTCCGGCGCTCGTTTTGCCGCCGTGAGCGCCATGGGCTTTGGCGGCATCAACACCCACATTGTTTTAGAAGAAGCCGGGCCCACGCGTCGAGCTCCGACGAAACACGAACTTCGCACCCTTGCGAATTCGCCGCAAGACGCGGAACTCTTCGTCTTTGCGGCCGAAAGTGCATCGGCGCTGATTGCCCGGCTGTCTGCGCTGATTGAAATTGCTCGCTATCTCTCGCTCGCGGAAATGTCAGATGCCGCGGCCGCTCTGTACAGTTCAGCAACCGGACCGTTCCGTGCGGCACTGGTTGCCTCAACCCCGCTTCAGCTTCTCGAGAAATCGATTGCGTTGCGCGATCTGGTGCAAAGCGGCGTTACACATCACATCCAGCCGTCAAAATCCATCTACTTGTCATCTGCCGGGCAACAACCCCGCATCGGCTTGCTCTTCCCCGGCCAGGCGGCACCGGTACGAAGGACGGCGGGAACGCTCGGCCGGCGCTTCGCCGAATGCGAACGGCTCTATCTTGATGCCGAAATCCCCGCTGGGCCTGATACAGATACGTCCATCGCTCAGCCCGCGGTTGTCACGGCCTCACTATCCGCGTTGTCCGCGCTCGCCGCTCTCGGGATCACCGGCGACCTTTCGGTTGGCCACAGTTTAGGAGAGATTACTGCCCTAAGCTGGGCCGGCGCAATCGAAGCCCAATCCGCCATTCAGATAGCGCATACGCGCGGTCGCGCCATGATGATCCACGCAACCGAAGGCGCAATGGCAAGTATTGCTGCCTCGGCTGAGCAAATTGAATCGCTACTTGCTCCGGGGCCTGTGATCGCCGCCATCAACGGCCCGCATCAAACGGTCGTAAGCGGCGAGCGGCAAGCCATCTCCGATGTCACCAAGTGTGCGCGGGCCCGAGGCTGGCACGTGTCCTCGCTCCCGGTCGCGCATGCGTTTCACTCTCAACTGATGGTTGCTGTAGCGCGCGCACTGGCTGCATCCTTCAAGGATGAGCGCTTCCATCCTCTCCAGCGCCCCGTCTATTCGACCGTCCTGGGCCGCCTCTTGCCGAGCGACGTCAATCTGCCTGACCTGCTCACGCGCCAGATCACGCAGCGGGTCGAATTTCAATCGGCCATTTCCGCCGCGGCGCCGCAAGTGGATCTGTTCATCGAAGCCGGTCCGGGCGCCATGTTGTCAGGCCTAGTGTCTCAATCATTCCCGATACCCGCCATTTCGCTCGATGCCGGAAGCGAATCCTATCGAGGCTTGCTGGATGTCGCGGGCGCGGCATTCGCGCTTGGAGCCCCCGTACGGCTGCCCGCGCTTTTCGAAAGCCGATTCACTAAGCCGTTCGCCATGGCCAGGCCGACATTCCTGGCGAATCCTTGCGAATCGGTCCCGCGCCTGCAACCGCCCGGTGCGCGCAGTCAACGACCAAAGCCGATCCACGAGCCCGCGGTCCTTACTCTACAAGGCTCGGCTCTGCAAGGATCGCCCTTCGAGACGGTACGTACCCTCATCGCGCGTCATGTCGAGTTGCCGCCTGTGGCCGTCCGGGAAGATCATCGCCTGTTTTCCGATCTGCACCTGAACTCGATTGCCGTCGCTCAGATTGTGGCGCAAGCTGCCCGCGAGCTCTGCGCTCCGATGCCTGTGATGCCCACCACTTTTGCGAACGCCACAGTGGCTACTCTCACCGAAGCGCTCGTCGAGACGGGACGAAACGCTCCCGAACATCGCGAGCCTTTGCCTGCCGGTCTCGCGTCGTGGGTCCGATGCTTCGCAATCGAGTGGATTTCGGAGGCCAGCCTCGCGCGCTCGCAGCCGCTAACGGGCGCATCCAACTGGCGCATCCTGATGCCCGAAGATCACCCGTTGAAGAACGCGCTTCGTCAGGCGTTCTCCAAACCCGGTAGCGGAGTGTTGTTATGCCTGCCTCCCGGCGTGGGGGACAACCAGGCGAGTCTACTTCTTGACGCGGCACGGCTGTTGCAACCCGACGATGACCGTTTTGTTTTGCTTCATCACGGCGATGGCTCGAGCGGCTTTGCTCGCTCATTGCGCATGGAGTATCCGCGCGTCGATGTCTGCGTGATTCGAATTCCTGTTTCGCCCGCGGCCTGCGAACAGGCGTATCTCGAAGCAGTCGGCACGCAGGGTTTCGCAGAGATCTCATACGACGAAGGCGGCACACGGCGTGTGCCTCGCCTTCGGTCCGTTCCGATTCCGAATTCCGCACAGCCGTTTCTGGGCGAACAAGACGTGCTGCTCGCCTCCGGTGGCGGCAAGGGCATCGGGGCCGAATGCGCGTTCGCGCTCGCCCGAGCCGCTTCTGCGCGGCTTCTCATTGTGGGCCGTTCTGCGCCCGAAGACGATACCGAGTTGGCTCAGAATCTGAATCGTATGTCGGCCGTCGGCATCCGCTATAAATATCTCCGCGCAGATATTAGTGATCGCGCAGCAGTCGCGGCCGCAATTGAAGAAGGCGAACGCGCCTTCGGCAAAATCACGGCCATTCTGCACTCGGCTGGACGCAATGTCCCGGCTAAGATTGAGTCTCTCGACGCCGGTGCTGTGGCGGCGACGCTCGCTCCCAAAGTGGACGGCCTTCGCAATCTACTGACGTCTGTTTCCCACGAATCCTTGCGGCTGTTGCTTTCCTTCGGCTCTATCATCAGCCGCATGGGAATGCGCGGCAACGCCGATTACGCTCTTGCGAACGAACGCCTGAGGCAAATCACAGAAGAGTTCGGCGCTTCCCATCCCTCCTGCCGATGCCTCACGCTCGAATGGTCGCTTTGGTCCGGAATCGGCATGGGAGAACGCTTGGGAACCGTGGAATCGCTTGCCCAGGAAGGCATTACGCCCATTTCGCCTGAGCAGGGCACGGCGATCTTGCAATCGATTCTCGCGCAGCAGGCCCTCCCATCCTCTCTGGTTGTTGCAAGCCGTTTCAAGAATCTACCCGAGCTGCCGTTCGAACAGGCCGATCCACCGCTCTTGCGCTTTCTGGAACGCACCAGGCTCTTCGTGCCCGGCGTCGAGCTGATCGCGGACGCCAATCTATCCCTTTCCACTGACCCTTACTTGAAGGATCATGTCTTCGAACGAATGCCGCTTATGCCGGCCGTCATGGGAATGGAAGCCATGGCCCAGGCAGCAGCCGCAGTCAGCAGCGGCACAAGTGGGATGGTGTGGGGCGATGTTGCCTTCGAGCGTCCGATTACGGTACCGCAAAATGAGCCTGCCACGATCCGGGTCTATGCGACCAGCGATTCCGGCGGGAACATAGCCGTTGCGATCCGCGCGGGGCAGACCGGGTTCCAAATCGATCACTTTCGCGCCAACATCAGGCTTGAAAACGCGCCGCCATTCGCCCCAGTTGACGAGTCACAGGAGCAGGCCTTGGCTCCTGCGATTGCTCCTGACCTAGACCTCTATGGAAGCATACTATTTCAATCGGGCCGCTTCCAGAGGCTTCTAGGGTACTCGTATTTGACCGCAACCGCCTGCCGCGCGCACCTTAAAGGCGCCGGCTCGGAAAGCAATGCCGCGCGCTGGTTCGGGAGTTATTATCCATCGCGGTTGTTGTTAGGAGATCCTGGCATTCGCGATGCGGCCATTCACGCGATTCAGGCCTGCATCCCGCATCGAACAGTCGTTCCCACGCGAGTGGATGAGATTCGAGTCTTTGCAAATCTCGCCGCCTCTGAAGTTATGGTCCAGGCGATGGAGCGTTCTTCAGGCGGGGGCGCGTTTGTCTATGATCTGGATCTCCTCGATACCGGAGGGCGCATCCTTGAGCAGTGGCGTGGCCTGACTCTTCGTCAAGTAGCTTCAGAGACGCTCACATCCGTTCGGGCTGTTGGCCTGATCGGCCCTTATCTCGAGCGCCGGCTTGGTGAAATTGTTCCGCAGGCAGGCATTAAGATCGCTTTTCGTGGCGACTCGTCCGAAACCGCATCCATGCTCAAGCCGTTAAGAGTAACTTACCGGGTCGACGGCAAGCCTGAGGGCTACACAAATGGCGACCAGCGCCGCGAGACGTTTGTTTCTGCCGCTCACAGCGGCCGCTTCCGTATCGCCGTCTCGGGAAGAAGCGCCATAGGCTGCGATCTGGAGCGGATCGTGCCTCACGATGATGAGGAATGGCGGGATCTGCTCGGGCCCGAACATTTTGCCTTTTGGAACCACTTGGCCCGCGAAAGTCCCCAGCCCGCGGAAATCGGTACGCGCCTGTGGAGTGTGCGCGAGTCCTTAATCAAGCTCGGAATTCACCTGCCGCCGCTGCTTCGCGTAAGTGCGGAGCTGCCGGACGGATGGATTGAGTTCGCTGCACAAGATCGCCGGATACAGACCTGCATAATAAAGCCGGATGGCGAGCCAAGTCCATTCGTTTTCGCGATCGCACATTGAACACGCGCTTCTATGAATACCGGCATATTGTCGGGTTGGAAGAGACCAACCTGGTAGGCAACGTCTATTTCGTCAATCACATTCGGTGGCAAGGCCGATGCAGGGAGATGTTCCTGAAAGACCATGCGCCCGGCGTCATGCGAAGGCTTTTCGAAGATTTGAGCCTCGTCACCGTAAGTTGCTCCTGTAATTATCTTGCCGAAGTTACCGCTCTAAGTGAGATTTCCGTTCGCCTGTATCTAGGCGAACTTAAACAAAATCGGATTCTTTTGCGATTTGAATACTGGCGTGTGGATCAAGCGCTGGAAGAACTGGTCGCGGAGGGGAGCCAAGAAATTGCCTGTATGCGCCGGGTTGGCAATCAGCTCGAGGTCGAAGAGGTGCCCGCCGAGTTGCGCCGCGCACTGGCTCCTTATGAACGACGCTGATAGCCGATGCTAAGCTGGAAATCTTGCCGTCTCCCAGCGATCGCGAAGCGTTGAAGGAAATTCTGCTGCGCCGTTCCGTGCGCCGGGGCGAGTTCAAGCTCGTCTCCGGCCGCACCAGCAGCGTCTACATCGATGGTAAGCTCACTACGCTCGCCGCGGCCGCTATGCCGCTGATTGGCCGTCTCTTTCTGGAAAAGATGGAGCAGCACGGCTGGAGCGCGCAAGCTATCGGCGGCCTGAGCCTGGGAGCGGATCCGATCGTAACCGCTGTGGCGCGTGAGAGTCTCGAACGGGGCCGCGTCATCGACGCCTTCCTGGTCAGGAAAGAAGCCAAGAAACACGGCACGCAAAAATTCATCGAAGGCATCGAGCAAACCGAGGGGCTGGCCGTCGTTATTGTCGACGACGTTTGCACTACCGGCGGTTCTACCGCGGACGCCATCGTCAAGGCAAAGGAAGCCGGTATGCGTGTTCTCGGCGCGATCTGTTTAGTCGATCGCGAAGCCGGTGCGCAGGAGATGCTGAAAGACCGCTTTGATTGCGATTTCGATTGGATCTTTCGCCTCAGCGAGCTGCTGGAACCTGCCTCCGCAGACCTCGCCGCTACTCAGCTGACGCGCTAGCTGCCTTCTTTCGCCGCCGTCCCGGCTTTACGCGCTTAGCATCCTGCGACCAGTGGCCGAGCGGATAGGAGCGCGCATAGCCCGCCGTGACATTGGCGATCCTGACCGAGATGGAGCCGCTGGAATCGCATTCGTACAGTTCCTCGATTGATTGCTGATTTGCCGCAGCAGAGTACTCGACGGGCTCGGACGCAAGGTTGCCGGCGTCCTCGAGCGCAGGATCGAAGGGAAATCGAATTTCATCCCATAACATCACTTCGCCCGTGGGAGCGCCGTCATCTGCCCGATGGCTGCATTCGAGGAACCGAAAATGGCCGATGTTATGCACCGGCGAATAGGCGCGGCGAATCGTTAGAGGCGGTTCGCCAGCGCATGGCAGGCTTGTGCCTTTCGCAAACAATGGATCGAAGATGATCCGCGCGCCCGAATACGCTTCCCGCCAAACGCCAAAGGAGCGTGACAGGCGCTCGCTCAGGCGATATGTCTCCGGCTGGTCCGCTTGAATCGCCAAACCGATGGCGGTTGCAGATCGCGTATAAGCCGACCGGCGAACCCGCCTGCCGAATCGTTCGCGCAGCACGCGCGACACCAACGGGAGTTCGCTGCCGCCTCCAGTGATGTAGAGCGCCTCAAATTCACCTCCGGCGTACTTGGAACAGAGATCCTCGGTGACCGCAATGGTTTCGGCCACCAGCGGCCGCGCAGTGTCATACAGCTGTGACACGGGGATCTGAACGCTGCCCCACTCCGGATTCACCTGCTCCAGATCGATCACGAGCCGCCGCGAATTGGGGTTGAGCGTTTCCTTCTTGGTCCGGCATTCTTCAAGCAGCCGGAACCAACTTGCAGCGGAAATCTCGTCACGTACGGATGGCCCGACTTCCGCGGCATCCAGGGCGAGATCCGCAAGAATATGATCGAAGTCATCGCCGCCGATGGCCGGAATGCCCTCAGACGCCACGACGTGATGTACATTCTCATCGAGCGTTACCAACGACGCATCGAAGGTACCGCCCCCCAGATCGTAGACGAGAATGGTTTCCCGCTTTGCCTTGCCCTCGCGCTGGCGGTGGCCGAATTCGATACTCGCAGCACTCGGCTCGTTCAGCACGCCCAGCACGTCAAATCCTGCCGAGCGGAATGCCTCCACCGTCAGAAAGCGCTGGTTGCTATTGGCGTGAGCCGGTACTCCGAGTACTATCTCAAGCGACTCCCCGGCGGCAAGGTGCAGATTCGAAGCTTCGCGCAGAGAGCGGTGCAGCGCCGCCGTGAATCCGTTCAGCAAGCACATGACCTTCACCTGCTGTTCGCCTAAATCGAGGAGAGTTTGCGGACCGGCGTCCTCCAGCAGCCGTTTGATGGAACGAATGACCGTCCAGGAGTCGTCACCCTGCGCCTCCCAGGCTTCCCAACCGTAACGGCGCTCTTCGCCGCGGACGGCAATCAACGACGGGAACCAATCCGGCGTGGTCCCGTCTGGCGCTTCGAACGAAACCAGGGGGTAATTGCCGCGGTCTGCCGCGGCAACGACCGTCCGGTTCGTTCCGAAGTCAATACCCAACTTCATTCTGCTAGTGTAGCGGCCAGCTCCAATTCGCACTCTACTCAACGGAGATGCCCGACAAGCCCTGGATCGATGTATCTGTGCCGCTCGCCACCGGAATGGTTCACTGGCCTGGAGATCCGGTACCGACCTTCGAAAGAGTATTGGACATGCAGCACGGAGCTGAGGCGAACGTGACACGTTGCCGGATGGGGGTTCATACCGGCACCCATATGGACGCTCCGAACCATTTCATTGCCGGCGGGAGCGGCATCGAAGAGTTTCCGCTTGATGTGGGCATCGGGCGCGCGCGGGTGATCACGATGCCGAAAGAAGTCCAGGCGATTGGGCGGACCGAGTTGCAGGGCTGCGGCATTCGTCAAGGCGAGCGGCTGCTTTTCAAGACCCGGAACTCGACCCGCCGCTGGGATAACCGGGATTTTCAGCGCGAATTCACAGCGCTGAATCAATCCGGGGCGGCATTTCTAAGACAGGCCGGCGTTGTGCTGGTGGGCGTGGACTATCTCTCGGTCGGGTTGTATGAGGCTGACGGCGCGGAGACCCACAGAACGCTGCTTGGCGCCCGCATCTGGATCGTCGAAGGCCTGCATCTAGCGGAGGTCAGTGAGGGCGAATATGATATGGTATGCCTTCCGCTGCGAATCCAAGGATGCGATGGATCTCCGGCGCGGGTGGCGCTTCGCCCGGTTTAACTGTTACCAAACTTGCTTGACAGTAGATGGATTAGAATGAAACGCTTCTGTTAGCGCGGTATTCAAGAAAAGGAAAGCTCTATGGCACTCACTGCAAAGACACGACAGGTCGGGAATGTGGCGATTGTGGATCTCAGCGGCAAAGTCACGCTGGGTGAGAACACGGGAATCTTGCGCGACGAATTAAGGTCGCTGCTCGCCCAGGGCAAAAAGAACATTGTCTTGAATATGAAAGACGTGAGCTACGTCGATAGCGCGGGGCTGGGGGAATTGGTCGGCGCGTACACGACGGCCACCAATCAGGGTGGCGCGGTGAAGTTGCTGCACTTGCAGGGCAAAATGCGCGACCTGCTGCAGATCACCAAGCTGTTCACCATTTTCCAGGACTTTGAAAACGAGCAGGCTGCGGTCGCCAGCTTCGGCGCTACCGCCTCGGCGTAGTCAGCGGATGACGGAGCGCTCGACTCGATAGTCCGGGGCGCCCGGCATGCGAACCACCCGGCACATCTCGAATAGGCGCGACCGTGCGCGTTCACCTATTCGATCTTCGAGAGTCGAACGAACGGAATCATTTGTACCCGTAATCTTGGTGTCGGGCAAATTGGTTGTGGCGATCAGCGGCAATTTGTGATTGCACCGGTGAGTGACAATCGCCGTCACCGTGTCCTGCACCCAATCGGTCACTCGATGCGCACCCAGATCGTCCAGCAGGAGGATTTCGATTTCTAGCGCGGTGCGGTAAGCCTCACGGTCGCTGGCGCCGAGAATCTCGCTGTAGCTCGAGCGAATACGGTCCAGCAGGTTGAGATAGTCGAAAAAAACCCCTTCGTGACCGCGAGCCAGTAGCTGACGGAGGGCGGCTACGGCCAAATGCGTTTTGCCCGTTCCCGGCAGACCGACAATCAGCAATCCAGGCTTTTCGGTCTGAGGGTACTTGTTCGCGTAAGCTTTGATCTGGAACATCGCGGCTTTAAGAAGCTCGCCGAACGTGGTATCCGTAGCATCGAAGTTGTCGAATGAGGCGCAAGAATATGTTTTCGGGATTTTGGCCCTTTCTTCGAGCTCCTGCACCCTGGCTTCCGCGACGCATTGGCAGCGGTCAGCTCCCGAGACGCCATCGCGTTCGGAAACCACCCAGCCGGTCCCGCCGCACAAGCTGCAGTTCGCTTTCGCCATACCGCGTTTACTCCACGACCAGCAGGGCTTCGCCGGCCGCGACAGTACTGCCTTCCGTGGCGTGGATTTTCGACACAATCCCATCCTTCGGCGACTTCATCTCATTCTGCATTTTCATCGCTTCCACAACCACTAATCCTTGTCCCGCTTCCACCGCAGCGCCCAATTGCACCAGCAGGTTGATCACCTTTCCCGGCATCTGCGCGCGTAGCTCCACGGGTCCGGAGGCGCCACTCTTTTTGCTTCGAATCGGGCGATCCCGCGCGTCGGCGATGGACACTGTGTGACGGTCGGCGCCGGTCCATACTTCGAAGGAATCGCCAGTGCGCTCCACCCGTACCTGGAAGCTGCGGCTGCCCAGCAGAACTGAGAAGACGCCGGGCGTGATTTCAGTGATTCCCGCCGTGCCGGCCGCGGCCGCTGCTCCGCTTAGAGTGTACGCGACTGTCCCGCCATTGCGAGCCAGCTCCAACCCATAACTCTCGCCATCTACTTCCGCGCTCAGTTTCAATGCATCAGTCCTAGCCGGGCTTCTGTGCGCCACGCGCTTGCGTCGGAACGATTCGCGGGAGCAGCTTTGGGCCGGTCATCTACGGCGTAAGCGGCCGCCAGGATAGCGGCCACCAGGGCGCCCTCGTTATTTTGCGCCGGTTGCCGCCGCTTCATGAATTCGTCTAAAAATGAAGTGTGAAGCTGGCCGGCCACGAAATACCGGTCGCTCATCAACTCTTCCAAGAATCGCAGATTTGTCGTGATCCCCAGGATGCGGTATTCGGCAAGTGCGCGCCGCATACGTTCGGTAGCAGCCTCGCGCGTTTCACCCCACACGGCCAGCTTGGCCAGCAAAGGATCGTACTCCATCGGCACGCTCCAGCCCGCATACACGCCGCCATCCACTCGCACGCCCGGACCCGCTGGCTCTACATATTGCGCGATGGCGCCGGGGCTCGGAAAGAAATTGTTGTCCGGATCTTCCGCGTAGAGGCGGCATTCGATGGCGGATCCGCTCCACTTCACCTCTTGTTGCCGCACGGTGAGTTTTTCGCCAGCGGCAATGCGGATTTGCCAGCGCACCAGGTCGAGCCCCGTGGCCCATTCGGTCACCGGATGCTCTACCTGCAACCGCGTGTTCATCTCCAGAAAATAGAAGTTGCCCTGCTGATCTGCCAGGAACTCGAGCGTGCCGGCATTGGAGTAATTCACCGCCCGGGCAATCCGCAGCGCAGCTTCGCCGATCTTTGCGCGTAACTCCGGATTCGCCAGCACCAGCGGCGACGGGCACTCCTCGACCACTTTTTGATGACGCCGTTGGATCGAACACTCGCGCTCACCCAGATGAATCAGATGGCCGTACTCGTCCCCAAGCACCTGCACTTCAATGTGCCTCGGCCGCTCGATCAGCTTTTCCAAATAGATTTCGGCCGACCCGAAGGCCCGTTCGGCTTCGCTCGCTGCTCCACGCATCGCGGCCTCGAGTTCCGCCTCGCTGTCAACACGCCGCATTCCTTTGCCGCCGCCACCGGCCGCGGCTTTCAGCAAGACTGGATAACCAATGCCGGCCGCGCTTTTGCGCGCTTCGGCATAATCGCGAATGCCACGTTCCGTACCGGGTACCACTGGCGCGCCTGCGGCAATCGCTACGCGTCGGGCTGCCGTCTTTGATCCCATCTGCTCGATGGCGTCCGCGGGCGGCCCGATGAACTTGATACCGGCTTCTTCACATGCTGCGGCAAAGCCTGCGTTCTCACTGAGAAATCCATAGCCGGGATGGACAGCATCTGCGTTAGTCGCACGCGCCGCGTCGACTACGCGTTCTATGGAGAGATAGCTCTGAGCCGACGGCGCCGCGCCCACGCACAATGCTTCGTCCGCCATCTGCACATGTAAGGCGCGCCGGTCTGCCTCCGAAAAAATCGCCACCGTCGGAATTCGCATTTCGCGGCATGCGCGAATTACGCGCACCGCGATTTCGCCTCGATTAGCTATTAGAATTTTTCGGAACAAAGCGGCAGCCCCGAACTACGTTGTACCAAACGAGCACCGCTTTATAGAGAGAAGCCGCTATGCTAGCCGAGATATTCCACGTGAACGTATGTGCCCAGGCGCGCGTTGTAGGCCAGATACCAGCCGGGGTGGTCCGGATCGTCGTAGATCACGATAGGATCGGAATTCCACAGCCAGTCGCCGCAGTAGCCGATGTCGCCCGGAAAGACGCTGAAGTACCAGCCGTTAAACCAGAATCGCGACGGACCGCCGCCAGCCAGGTGCCACTCGTGTCCCGGTCCGAAGCCGCCTGGGAAACGCCCGTGTTCCCAAGGATGGTCGAGGTGAAAGCGTGGGTCATTCGCGGCGGCATGCCCGACCCATTCGTCATTCCTGGCGTGTACGTGAGGGGCGTTCGGATGGCCCGGTGCGTCGCGAAAATTGTGTTCCTGTGCGGGGGCGTGTTCTTCACCGCGGGCTGGTGCGTGCTCTTCCCCATGAGCAGCATGCGCCGCGGGCGCAGGGCCGTGAGCCGGAATGTGGCCGCCTCCTACTTCACCATGGGGTGCCTCTTTATGTTCTTCGTGTTGGGGTGCGCCTGCCGCAACGCCTGCCAGCAAGACCGGCACAGCAATCATCAAGAAAAATGCCGAGAAACGTCCGGGGGTTCTCTTCATAATTATTCCTGTATATAGACAGCGCTCTCAGATAAACATTTCGTTGCAGCGGTCACGCTAGTGCTCGGCATCGGCTCAAACTGGCGCTGCGCCGTGAATAGCTTCTCAGTCGTACTCCACCGACATCAGGAACAGGCCGCTGGCCGGAAGGGTCGGACCAGGCCTGATATCGCACGTAGGGGCCAGCCGGGCAAGTATGTCGTCGGGATCCAGATTGCCTTTGCCGACCTCGAAAAGAACGCCGATCATGTTCCGAACCATATGCTTCAAGAAACCTGAACCAGTGACCCGGTAGATGAGAGTCCTTTCAATACGAGTCAGGGCTGAACGGAAAATCGTCCTCACTCTTGATGCGTTCAGCGCATCTTTCTCGTCGGTGGCGGCGAACGCGGTGAAATCGTGCTCGCCCTCGAGCAATGGCGCAGCCGCCATCATGGCGACCTCATCCAGAGGGTAGGGGTAGTGCAAGAGGTAACGCCGTTCAAAGGGGGGACAGACCTCATCGCGAAAGACCCGGTATTCGTAGGTCTTGCGGCGAGCATCGAAGCGCGGATGGAACTCCTCGGCCACCTCGCTTACCTGGCTGACGCGTACGCTGGCTGGCAAGAGTCGATTGACGGCGCGCCTGAAATTGTCCGGCGGAATCGGGTTCTCGATCGAGACTGCGGCGACCTGCGCCAGAGCGTGCACGCCCGCGTCGGTCCGTCCGGAGCCAATCACACGGACTGGCTTGCCTTCGATTTGCCCGATCACCTGTTCCAGAACGCCTTGAACGGTTGGCAGGCTCAGTTGCACCTGCCAGCCGTGGAAGTCGGTTCCGTCATAAGCGACCTCGAACCGTAGTTTCCGCATTCCAGTGCAACCGCAGAATACCAAGTGCACCCGGCCACTGACGGTCATCGTTTTTGCTGTTGCAGACTCGCTCGTCCCGTCCCAATAACGAACACGGGTTCGGTGCGTTTCCTCTTTCATCGCGTCGAGAATGTTGAAAACCGGTCACTAGCGCTGAGCCTGGAATTGGAAGCCCTCGTGCTTTACCCACACTTCGGCTTCGAAATCCATTGCTGAATTGTGAACAGTAGCTGCCGATTGCTGCGCTACGATGAGAAATCACGGAACTTGGCTGCGGCCGGTGTCGTTTCACTGGCAACGGGCCAATTCTCAATTCGCAGGCTGAACGCGGCAAATTCATTCAGCCGGCAACGCCGAGGCAAGCCGCTGACTGATTGATGATGAAGGTTCTAGACAATATTAATGAGACGATTCAAAGCACCCCTGTCTTGGCTGTGTACTGGGCTCCTGGTTGCCGGTTCCGCCTCTGCCCAGAACGCGATTCGCATTGAGCCGCCGAAGGGCGGACTCGGTTGGCTGACCCGCCCGTACCAGCAGCGCGAAATTCCACCTATCAATCTTGCCAATTCGGACCGGATTGAGGCGCTCGTGCGGGGCGGCAATTTGTACCTCTCGGCGCAGGACGTGATTGCGCTCGCGCTAGAGAATAATCTGGACATCGAGATTCAGCGTTACACACCGTTACTCCAAAGGGAGGTTACACTTCGGGCTCAGGGAGGCGGCGGATTGCGAAATGTCGGCGTGCCGGTTGCGGCGGGGCCGCAGAGCGTCAGCTTGACGGGAGTGAGTCTGACGGCCAGTGGCGGCGCCTCCACGAATGCCGGCGCTGGTGTCAGTTCGAGCGGCGGTATTGTGACTCAGTTGGGCCCAACCATCAACAATTTCGACCCGCAAGTTGTGTTTTATGGAAATTTCGGCCACTATACCAGCCCGCAGAGTAACTTGATTCTGACCGGCACTGCAGCCTTGGTGCAGGAATCCCGCACGTATCAGGCACAGTATTTCCAATACTTCGATACGGGAACATATGCGCAGCTCACTTACGCCGACCAGTGGAATAAATACAATAGCCTCTCCTTTACGCTGGACCCCTATTCGTCAGCCAGCCTCGACCTTTACGTGACGCAGAACCTGCTGCAGGGCTTTGGGAGAGCGGTTTTGGCCCGCAACATCCGGGTCTCGAAAAATAACGAGAAAGTTTCTGACCTGCAATTTAAGCAGCAAGTCATTACGACCATATCTGCTGTGTTAAACCTCTATTGGGACTTAGTAAGTTTCTACCAGGACTTGAAAGCGCGCAAAGACGAGCTGGCAACTGCACAAGCGCTCTTTGAGGACAACAAGAAACAGGTACAGATTGGGACGCTGGCGCCCATCGAAGTAACTCGCGCCGAATCCCAAGTCTACTCAAGCCAGCAGGATTTGCTCATTTCGCAAACCAACCTACTTCAACAGGAGACGGTGCTGAAGAACGCCCTCAGCAAGAATGGCGTTGCGAGCCCGACATTAGCGGAGGTCCACGTCATACCGCTCGATACGATCGAGATTCCGCCAAAGGATGAGTTGAGGCCGATCGAAGACCTTGTTCAAGAGGCGCTCAACCGGCGCGTCGAAATTGCGCAAGCCCGCCTGAACGTGGAGAGTAACAAGATCAACTTGAAGGGAATCAAGAATGAGCTCAAGCCCACGCTACAGGTGTTCGCCGAGCTCACGAATAACGGCCTAACGGGCACCACAAACTACCTCGTCAACCCTCAGAACGCCGCCTCGTCCGGCTACATTCCGCCCGATCCCTACCTGGTGGGCGGCTATGGCAACGCGCTCGGCCAGATCTTCCGCCGCAACTTCCCCAACTATTCGGCCGGCTTGCAATTGAATATCCCGCTCCGAAACCGCATTGCTCAATCCGATTACGTGACCAGCGCGCTTGGCTTGCGCCAGCAGGAGCTTCAGCTTCAAAAATCAGTCAACCAAGTTCGGGTGGATGTACAGAACGCCGTTATCGCGCTGCGGCAGGCGCGGGTGCGCTACGATTCGTCTGTAAAAGCGCGCATTCTGCAGCAGCAAACGCTCGACGCCGATAAGAAAAAATACACGCTTGGCGCGGCCACTGTCTTTAATGTCGTACAGGATGAGCAGACGCTGGCGGCCGCCGAAAGCACAGAAACCGCTTCCTTGGCTACTTACACGCACGCAAGAATAGCGTTCGATCAGGCCATGGGAACCACGCTCGATGTGAATCACATCTCCTTGCAAGAGGCTATGGCCGGGCGCGTGGACCGCAAGTCAGTGTTGCCAGCGAAACTTCCTAATCCGGAAGAACCGGGATCGAATCTGACCCAGACGCCGGAGCCGGTCCTACAACAATGAGACCTGTTTTTTGCGCATCGGCTCTGCAGAAGTGCATCTCGATCGCACTTTCCATCACGTGCATGGCTCCGGTTTCGTGGGCGCAGGACCAATCCCTTGCTCCGGTAAAACCGAGTGGCTCCGTGCTCGTCCGGCCTTACAAAGCCGCGTTCATTCCGCCGCTGCCTCTGTCTAATTCGGGACGGCTGCGCAGCCTTATCCGCGCGGGGAAATTGTATCTCACGGTGCAGGATGCGATTGCGCTCGCGCTCGAAAATAATATCGACATCGAAGCTGCCCGCTACAACCCGTTAGTCGATGAATGGACTCTGGAACGCTATGAAGGCGGGGGCGCATTGCCGGGTGTTCCGAGCGGGCAGTCGCTAGCCGGGTCGGTAAACAGCGGGCAGGGCGTTGCTGGAAGCCAGGCGGCGGCAGGCGTCAGCACGTCAGCAAATACCCAAGGCTCAACCAATTCGGTCGGCGCTACTATTTCCCAAATTGGACCGGTGACCCCGACCCTGGATCCCGCGTTCCAATATTCGGCGGCTTTTCAGCATCGCACCGCGCTGGAGCCGGACGAGGTCATTGCCGGCCTGTACAGCGTCATCGATAAGAGCCGTAATTACAGCGCCACTCTCACCGAAGGATTGATCACAGGCGGAACGGTCAGTGCAACTTACCGCGAGTCGTATCTAAATGAGAATGCGCCCAGCGACACGCCAAACCCGACTTACGGGCCCTATATTTCGCTGTCTGTTCAGCACAACCTACTGCAAGGCTTTGGCACCGCAGTCAATAGCCGTTTCATCACCACCGCCAAGGCGACGCTCAAGGCCGACGATCTCACGTTTAAGAGTGAAGTGATTGGCGTAGTTGCTAATGTCTTGACCCTGTATTACGGACTGGTCGCCGACTACCAGGACGTAAAGGCTAAAGAGAGTGCGTTCACGGTTGCCCAGCAATTCTTCGAAAATAACAAGAAAGAAGTCCAGATAGGGGCCATGGCTCCGCTTGACGTGACGACGGCCGAAGCTCAGGTTGCTTCCAGCCAGCAGGATCTTGTCGTCTCACAAACCAATCTCCAGCAGCAGCAGGTACAACTGAAGAATGTGCTCAGCCGTAACGGTCTCGCGGATCCGTTGATTGCAGAGGCCGATATCATCCCGCTCGATCGCATTGAGGTTCCCGAGCAAGACAATCCGCCCCCGTTGAAAAATCTCATTGCAACGGCACTTCAAAATCGGCCCGATCTTGCGGTGCTGAAGATCAATATCAGCAATGCGGAAATATCGAACCTGGGAACCGAGAATGGCCTTCTTCCGCAACTGGCGGTTCTGCTCGGCGCCAGCGCTCAGGGACTTGCGGGGCCTTACAAGATTGGGAAGATTCCAAACGCGATACCGGTCTCTTCGACCGGTACACAGACCTCAGGTTCGTCGGGAAGCACAACCAGTATTCCGCTGCCGCCCGGCGCGATACCCTGCCCTGCTGGAACCGCGCCCGGCACGCTTTGCATCGCGCCTTTGGGTAATTTCGTCGGCGGGATTGCGAACGGCCTGAGCCAGACTTTCGGCCGCGACTTTCCGAGCGAACGCGCCGGTGGATTTATTTACGCGCCCCTCCGAAACCGCCAGGCGCAAGCCGATTATGGTATCGACCAGCTCACGCTCCGCCAAACTCAACTGCAGCTTCAGCAGAGCCTGAACCAGCTCATGGTAGACGTGTCCAACGGGACTGTGGGCGTGCAACAGGCCCGGGTGCGGTATCTCGCTGCCATCAAGAGCCGCGTTCTCGAACAGCAGCTTCTGGATGCGGAGCAGAAGAAATTCTCGCTGGGGGCTTCCACCACGTTCCTGGTTGTGCAGCAGCAGCGCGACCTGGCCACCGCGCAATCAGCCGAAATCGCCGCGCTGGTCGCGTATAGTAACGCTCGTGTCGCCCTCGATCAAACGCTGGGCACAACGCTGGAGCAAAATCACGTCACCCTGGAAGACGCGGTTCGGGGCCGAGTCAGTCGGCAGTCGTCGCTGCCCGAAACCCTGCCCGCACAGCCGGCTCCCTAAAGCTTTCCCTGCTCTCCCGAAGCAACTGATTCCGCCAAGTGTGGGTCCGGCGGTGTGTCGCGATCCGTTTTGGAGGGATTCCGGTTAATCCTTTCCATATCGGTAAAAAATGCGTCCCCTCTGGTTTGTGAGAAGCAGCTAAGTGCCTGGAAAATCACGGAATCCGTTTGGCACGCAAGATGCAACCAAGAAGGCGTACATGAGATCAGCTCAGGGAATAGATGGTTGCTCCGCACCCGAATCCCACTGCACGACACCCCAGCCTGTACACTCCTACTAATACCCAACAGCACAGCCCACCCAACCAGATTCCCTGAGCAATTCAAATAAAAGATGAAACGCCGGCCACAGACGGCCTTTTCGTTCTAGATCGAAAAACGCTCTCCTTGCGCTGCCGCTTATAGTTGGTTTGTGGATCTCCGCCTTTTGCCGCTGATCGCGAGCGCTACCGAAATCGTTCATGCTTTGGACTTCGGCGCATTTCAGGTGGGCCGATCCCACGAGTGCGACTACCCACCTGCCGTTCTCAGACTCCCGGTTTGCACCCGTCCGGCGATTCCCGTCTCCGGGTCGAGCGCCGAAATAGATCGCCTGGTCAAACAGCGTGTCGCATCCGCTGTGAGCGTTTACGAAGTGGATGCCGCCCTCATTCGGCAGCTTCGCCCTACGCACATCATCACGCAAACGCAATGCGAGGTATGTGCGGTGAGTCTGGACGATGTCGAGCGGGCGCTGCAGACCGAGATTGGAATGCAGACGCGCATTATTTCTCTCGAGCCCTATGCGCTCGAAGACCTCTGGCGCGATATTCGCCGGATCGCGGCCGCGTTCGAAGATGCCCAGCGCGGCGAAGCCCTCGTCGCGATGCTCCAAGACCGCATGGACGTTATCCGACGGCGCGCAGAGTCTTCTTCCGAGAGACCTCGCGTGGCTGCCATCGAATGGCTGGAGCCGCTCATGGCCGGTGGCAACTGGGTCCCGGAGCTGATCGAAATGGCGAGCGCGGAAAATCTCTTCGGCTCACCCGGCCAGCACTCACCCTGGATGACCTGGGAAGACCTGATGGCGGCTGATCCCGATGCCATCGTTGCGCTGCCCTGCGGCTTCGACCTCGCTCGCACCCGCGCTGAAATGCATTGGTTCACAGATCGTGCCGGATGGCATCAACTCGCGGCCGTTCGGAAAGGCAACGTGTTTCTCTGCGATGGCAACGCCTTCATGAATCGCCCGGGCCCGCGCCTCGTCGAATCGCTTCAGATTTTCGCCGAAATTCTGCACCCAAAGTTATTCGAACCCCTGCTGGAGCATCGTGGTTGGGAGCGGCTGTGAACCCCCGTCCTCCGTGCCCAGGCTATTCGCGATCGCCTCCGCAATCACCTTGCCGTGGAATCGCCCGTTCTCAATGAAGATTTCGTTCGTGTGCGTGCCCGCCACAATCACACCGGCGAGATAGACGCCTTGCCGCTCACTTTCTAGCGTCTCGGGATTTGTGATCGGCTTCGAGGTTGCCGGGTCGAGGTGAATTCCATGCTCGGCCATAAATTCGAAATCAGGCCGGTAGCCGGTCATGGCGAAAACAAAGTCATTTTTCACGATTACTTCGCCCTCCGGCGTCTCCAGCGCCACATCATGGAGCCGAATCTCTTTCACCTTGCTGTGAAAGTACGCCTTCACTTCGCCGCTCTTGATGCGATTCTCGATATTCGGCTTGATCCAGTACTTCACGTTCTTCGAAATGCCCGCGCCGCGATGCACCATAGTGACTCGCGCGCCTGTCCAATGCAGTTCCAGCGCCGCAATACACGCGGAATTCTTCGCACCCACAATCAGCACGTCCTGGTTGTAATAGGGGTGCGCTTCGCGATAGTAATGGATGACTTTGGCGAGATCCTCGCCCGGCACATCCAGCCGGTTCGGAATATCGTAGTAGCCGCTGGCCAGGATTATCTTCTTGGCGGCGTAGCAACGATGCTCGTTGCAGTTCGTCTCCGTTCGCACCGCGAAACGCCCGTCCGCGCCCTCGAACCCGAGAACACGTTCGTATTGGTGCACGTTCAGTTCGTAATGCTCGGCAACGCGGCGATAGTATTTCAGCGCTTCCGTCCGTCCAGGCTTTTCATTTAGCGATGTCATGGGAATGTCGCCGATTTCGAGCAGCTCCGGAGTTGTAAAAAACACCAGGTTGATCGGGTAATGATAAATCGAATTAACGATGCAGCCCTTGTCGAACAGCACCGGGTTGAGGCCGCGCTTCTTCACCTCGATGCCGCAGGCTAAGCCCGTTGGTCCGGCGCCTATAACAGCGACGTCGAAGTTTTCCATTTACAGCAGCGCTCCCACTTTTTCGTACACCTGTTCAAGCGCTTCCGGGAGCGCCTGCGGATTTTTTCCGGCGCCTTCGGCATGATCCGGCCGGCCGCCGCCTTTTCCGCCCACTGCCCGCGCCACTTCGCCGACCAGTTTTCCCGCCTGCACCTTGCTCGTCAGGTCCTTGCTCACCGCCGATACAATTGAAACGTCCGAATCGTTTACCGACGCGATCACAATCACCGCGCTGCCCCACTTGTTGCGCAGCGAATCCGCCAGCGTTCGGAGCTGCTCGCGATCCAAACCTTCCACACGTTCGGCCAGCACCGTCGCACCATTCACGGCTCGGCCTGTCAGTCGCTCCATCTGCTGGTTCGCCAAGCGCGCCTTCATCTGCTCCAATTGCCGATCAAGAATCCGCTCGCGCTCCAGCAGCTTTTCTAGCTGTTCCGCCGCGCCCATCTCGGTCGTGTGCAGTAGCGCGCTCATCGCTTGAAGCTGCGCCGTCGCATCCTGGAACCGCTCCAGCGCGCCTTCGCCCGTGATGGCCTCAATGCGCCGCACGCCGGCCGAAATGCTGCCTTCATACACAATTTTGAATAGCCCGATGTCTCCGGTGCGCCGCACGTGCGTCCCGCCGCACAACTCGCGGCTAAATCCCGGAATGCTGACCACACGCACACTGTCGCCGTATTTTTCGCCGAACAGCGCCATCGCGCCCGTCGCCAGCGCCTGCTCCAGATCCATCACATCCGTTACTACGTCCGTATTTGCCAGAATCTGCTCATTCACCAGGCGCTCCACTTCCCGCAACTCATCGCCGGTCAAGGCCGAGTAATGCGTGAAATCGAAGCGCAGCCGATCTGGTTCCACTACGCTACCCGCCTGTTTCACATGCCCGCCCAACACCTGACGCAGCGCCGCATGCAGCAGATGCGTTGCCGTATGGTTTCGCATGGTCGATCCGCGCAGAGGCCGGTCTACCACGGCAATCAACCGGTCGCCCGTGCGGATCGGCCTCAGCACGTGGATCTTCTGCACCATCGCAGACGGCGTCGGCTTGTACGCGCCCTCCACCACCGCAACTCGCTCGCGCGTGTTCGCGTCCAGCAGCAATCCCGTATCGCCTACCTGCCCGCCCGATTCCGCGTAGAAGGGCGTGCGTGTAAAAATCGCTTCCGCCGCGCCCTGCTCCACCAACTCGACGGCGCGCTTCTCCACAATCAGCCGCGCCACTTCCACCGGCGCTTCCAACGTTTCGCGCCCGACGAATTCGACGGCCGGCAAATCCTTGTAAACCTCGGCGATCTGCCCCTTGTCCGCGCCCCGCCAACTCGCCCGCGCCCGCGAGCGCTGCTTCTCCATCTCGGCTGCGAAATTCTCGCGGTCGATCGTCAATCCGAACTCGCGCGCCATTTCCTCCTGTTCGTCTAGCGCCAGCCCATACGTGTCATACAACTTGAACGCCGCCGCTCCAGGCAGCACTCCATCCTTCGCGGCCTTGGCTTCATCGTGGAAGAATCGCTCAGCCACCTGGAATGTGGTTGCATACCGGTTCTCTTCTTCGCGGACAATGCGCGCCACGCGCTCGGCGCTCTCCTGCAGCTCCGGATATGCGGGCTTCACCAGATCGGCTACGAATCCCGTCAGCTTGTACAGATACGGCTCGCCCGCACCCGCAAATCGCCCATTGCGCAGCGCCCGACGCATGATCTTCCGCAGCACATACCCGCGCCCTTCATTCGCCGGAATCACGCCGTCGTGAATCAGAAATGCCGTAGAGCGCGCATGGTCGGCATTGATACGCAATGCCACCTCTGTTCTCGGGTCCGCATCGATTTGCGTGCCTATCAATTCGGCGGCACGTTCCATCACCGGCCGGATCAGGTCGTTGTCATAGTTCCACCACTTGCCCTGCAGCACCGTAGTCATGCGCTCCAGACCCATCCCGGTGTCAATCGACGGCTTCGGGAGCGGCGTCAGTGTGCCATCGAGCGCGCGGTCGTATTGCATGAACACCAGGTTCCAGATTTCGACGTAGCGCTCGCCGGCGTCGAGCGGAAACTGCTCGTGCTCGCGGCCAGGTGCCGCCGCCTCGGGCCCGAGATCGTAGTGAATCTCTGAGCACGGGCCACAGGGCCCGGTCTCGCCCATCTGCCAGAAATTGTCTTTCTCGCCGAGGCGGAAGATGCGTTCGGGCGGCAGGCCCGCAACGTTGCGCCAGAGCTCCTCGGCGTCATCGTCCTCGCGGAAAATCGTGACGTAAAGCTTGTCTTTGGGGATGCCGAACCAGCGGGGGCTGGTGACGAGCTCCCAGGCGAAGGCGATCGCATCGCGCTTGAAATAATCGCCAAACGAGAAATTTCCCAGCATCTCGAAGAACGTGAGATGCCGCCGCGTATACCCGACATTTTCCAGATCGTTGTGCTTCCCGCCGGCGCGAACGCATTTCTGCGACGAAGTTGCGCGCGTATAGTCACGTTTTTCCAATCCAAGAAACACATCCTTGAATTGATTCATGCCCGCATTTGTAAACAGCAGCGTCGGATCGTTTGCGGGCACCAGCGACGAGCTGCGTACCACCCGATGCCCCTGCCCGGCGAAGTACTCCAGAAACTTCGCACGAATATCGTTCCCGGTCATTTGCCTCCAGTTTCGCATCTGAAGCCGCCTAGCTGACCCGAATATCATGGCAATAGATGTGCCTCGGCCTGTTATTGGCGATGCTTCTCGCGGCGGCTCAGACCGAATATTCGAAGCCTTCGGCTCCTTACGTTGAAGAAAACGTCAGCTATGCCAACAGCGACGCACCCGGTGTCACGCTTGCCGGCACATTCACGGAGCCGCGCGCGGGAGGTCCGTTTCCCGCCGTGCTGCTCATCACGGGCGCGGGGCCGCAAGATCGCGATGAAACGATCTCCGGCCATAAGCCGTTCCTGGTTTTAGCCGATTATCTGACCCGGCGGGGCGTCGCCGTTCTGCGCGTCGATGATCGCGGAACCGCGCAATCAACCGGAAACTTCGATGGCGCAACGACGCAGGACTTCGCCTCCGACGCCGAAGCCGGCGTGCGGTTCCTGCTCAGTAGAAGCGATGTCGATGCCAAGCATGTCGGCCTGATCGGCCACGGCGAAGGAGCTATTATCGCGCCGATGGTTGCGGTCAACGTGCCGCAAGTCTCTTTCCTCGTGCTGCTGGCTGGTACAGCCGTGCCGGGCGAAGATGTGCTGCTCGCCCAAACTGAAGAAGCCGAAGCGGCCGCTGGCATTCCCGACGAGCAGATTGAAGCGGACGAGAGGATCGGCGCAGCACTCTACAGGCTGGTTCGCGCGGGTAAGCCGGAAGCAGATCTGCGAGAAGCGCTCTTCAACGCCCCTTCGAGCTACAGGCCTTTCATCGAGCATTGGCAGCGCCAGCTCCATCATCTTGAATCTCCCTGGCTTCGGTTCTTTCTTTCCTACGATCCGGCGCCCACGCTCGAAAAGGTGAAGTGTCCGGTGCTGGCTCTCGACGGCGAAAGAGATACCGATGTCGTGCCCGAGCAGAATATTCCTGCTATAAGAGCCGCTCTTAAGCGCGGGCATAACCACGATGCGACGGTTCGCGTGCTGCCGGATTTGAATTATATGTTCGAGTCAGTGAAAGCCAGCGCCGAATATAAGTCTGCTCCCGAGACCATGTCCGCGGTGGCGTTGGATCTGATCGCGTCCTGGATCGAAAAGCACACGATAACCGAGCGGGCTACTGAACGGAATTGATTTGCAATTCCTGCCAGCCTTGCGAGGGCGTCCACCTCCTTACGCGCGCGGGATGCAGACGCTCCGGGCACTCTGCGATCGAGTGATGTAGCTCGCCACTTCTTTCCAGTTCCCGATGTAGCATGTCGTATCCCGAATCGAATCGGCAGGAGATCGGTGAAAGAAAGGGCTCTGCGCGAAAAAGGTAGAAAACTTTCACATTCAGGCGGCCTACTTCTCGTTCCGAGACTTCGAATTGACCACCGTTCATATCAAAATACACCACGGGATTTTCATACACCCGGCGCAGACGGCTCAATTCCGATCGCGGAAATACGAAATAGTAATCGGGAGCGCCCAATGGACAGCTCACGCACTTATGCCGTGTACCGGTCGTCTGCGGAGATGCTGCAAACGCTCTCTGCTCGTCAATGGCCGCGATGCTTCCGCTATCGAATTCATTGTTAAAGCCTCCGACAAGTAAATATTTTGCGCGCGAGGTGTGTAGCTCGTTGAGGCTGTGAGTGGTTCCCGTGTTCACAAATCGAACAATGCCGTATCCAGTTCTGGGGTCGATCTGCACGACAAATGAATTTCCCCACTGGATGTGGTTACAGGCCAAATAGATGGCATGGGCCGGCTTCCCTGAAACCATCACGTCGTACATATTCCAAGGACCGTTCAGATCGCGATCTCCGAACTTGAAGGTTTCGCGCGGGACGTAAGACCAGAGGAGCTGTCCCTTGCTAGAAAAACAATCCAGTTCTGCGCGAGGAAAATCTTGCGGATTTGGCCCTGAGCGCAACGGCGCGACGACCAGCACCTCCCGTTCACCGGTACCGAGCAGATCCGCGATGCGCGTAAGACCTTTCAGATCCGCAAGCTCGTTCCTGTCCACATCTCCTGGATCAAGTCGTCCAGAGTAATGGTGAGTCCACAGAACGCGTCCGTTGGCATCCAAGGCTTCTACCGAGTCCAGGCTGAAGCTGACACGAGCAGGCACTGGCGCGCGTCCACTGCGGAAGTAAACCAAGCCCGCCGATACAACGGCTAGAATCAGACCCAGTCCCGCGATGCCGAAGAGGTATTTGGGTTGTATTCGGATCGGTCGCCGCTGGCGCGGTTCCACTTCCGTCTTAAGAGGCTCAGCCGAGCCGCCAAGCCAAGCCGAAATCTCCATGCGCGAAGCGTAAACGCGGCCGCGTTTACCAGGAGTGCGGCGCACTGGCATCCCTTGCTCTTTTTCCCACCGCATCGCGGTGCGCTCATCCCGGCCCAAGTACGCGGCGATCTGCTTCCACGATTCCAGGGTGTCGCCCGGATCCGGGTCGCCTGTGGCGTGCGACGCTGCGTTGGTACTGCCCGTACCGCGCGGCGACGCATTTTCTTGAGCTTTCAGCGCCATGTCACTTCTTGTCGCATCTTGACGCTTGCACCAATGTACGGAAATAGGGGATAAAAGGCAAGCGTGAAGCCGGGATGCGCTAACGAGCTGGGCGAGACGAAGCCACTCACTAGCCTATCTACGCGAAATCCACCGCCCGAGAAAGAACACACCAATGCCCGACCAAGTTGCCACACGATATACAACCCTTCCTGCGGAAGAGGTGCTGGTACGCGCCGTCCAATTCTTCACCAATGAGAGCTGGCGCGCACAATCGCAGACGAATAGAGTTGCCACGTTCGTCGGCGTTCCTAAGATCCCCGTGTTCAAACTTCTGGTGGCCATTGTACTCACGTTTTTTTTCGTCGTTCCAGGTTTGCTCTACTACGTTTTCGCAATCAGAAAAGTCCGCCGATTGCAGAATCTAGTGGTAACGACCACGCCGAAGGAAGTGGGATGCGAGGTCGTGGTTACTTACCCGGGATACGTGCAGGGATACGTTGACAGCTTTTTCGCTGCATTGCCGGGCAGTGTACCGCAGCAACGGATCGCTACGACTTGTGTTGGGTGCGGAAACGAAATCGCCCAGGGGATCAAGTTTTGCACGAGTTGTGGTTCGCCGGCCCTTTCCCCGGCTACGCCTTTACCGCCCGCCTGAGTGAGTCCCCCTTTGTGTGTCGCCGATGGAGAATCTGCCACGAGATTGGGTTAACTCCCTTCGGGCTCGCCGGTACCGTAGCACGAAGAACTGGAGAACTGCATTGGTTTTGTCTATTCTGTTGGGGTTCTGCGGTGCGGATCGATTCTACCTAGGTCGAATCGGCTTGGGCGTTTTGAAGCTCATTACCCTAGGCGGGTATTTCATCTGGTGGGTTATAGACGTGATGCTTCTGCTGAACGGCCGCATGAAAGACGATCTCGGCAGGCTTGTCCAGAAGAACGACTTTACTTAGTCCAGGAGGTCCGGGAATGTATTGCGTCGGCTGTGGAAACGAAATGCACGACAGAGTCAATTTCTGCACGATCTGCGGCACGGCAGCGCCGGCGCCCGCTGCTTCAAGTCCTCACCCGGCATCTATTCAAGCACTTCAGATAGAGGCTCCCCTATGGCTGTTCTGCGTCATTGGCGGACTAATCGGCGCCATGGCGGGATACTTAACCCGCCCCTCGGGCATGTTGGTCGGACAACTCCCATTCTTAACGGTCATTACTGGCGGAGCGATGCTGCAAGGATTCGATCAGATGTTCGTCCCTCTCGCGCGGCAGTCGTTCGACCAAATGCTGGCAGGAGCGGTTATCTGCGCGGTTCTGGGAGGTGTGGCTGGAGCGATGTTACGTCGAATCAAATCGAGCACGCCGGGAGGAAATGTATGAAGACAATCCTAGCGCTCCTTCTCACCATTGGGCTGCTATCGATCGCCGGTTGCACATCCTCTAAGGAGTTGAACGAGAGGACTGCGCGCACTCTCCTGAAGGAATGGTATGCGAAGGTGCACTATCCTATTCCCGTTTCGATCATTGCACCGCTTATGACCCGCGTGCCTGCGTCATACGGGAGCGTGATGGAATCCCTTCAAGCCAAGCAAGTAAAGGAGAACGTCGCGGTCTATATCGTCAAGCGCCTCACTGACGCGAAGCTGGTTACCGAACGCGTCGACACCGTCATGTATCCGAATATCCACGGGAGGTTCCGCTCGGACAATCGCTACGATTACGACGAATACGATCTCACGATGGTGGCGGATTCCAACCGTATCAGTGGGACCCGGTACCAGCAATGCCAGAATTGCGCGAATCAGCACCAATCAAAGGTGAATGGCATAGTAAACGAAAATGGCCTAGTGACACTGCCCAATGGGCGCTTCCGCTACAAAGAGGACGGCGCCGTCGCGTACCTTCTCGATACCGACCGGTTCAACGTAACCAATTACAAAGGCACCACGGCGGGGCCGCCCGTTGCCGTGAAGTGGTACAGCTATTCATTCAGCCCCGAGCTGCAGTCGCAAATTGAGAAAACGCAGGTCCCGACGTTCGGTTTTGGAAGCAACACGGAAGACACCCTGAACGGTGGAAGCTATCAGATCGGGCAAGTATCGGACCTTCAACTCGGGATGAGTCCGACGGTCGCGTCTGCGTCCTTCGCGTGGACTGTGGATCTAAATAAGATCGGCAAACTGTTTTTCGGGAGCGAGGTACCTGCGGGCAAAGGGCGAGTTACCTTTGTACGAAAGCCAGATGAGACGTGGGCCATAAAGGATTGGTGCGTCGCAAACTGCTGGTTTTGACTAACACCAGCGCGGACCAGATCACGTCCAGCCTACTCGACAATGCGCGCCGTCTTCACATAATCCAATTTTGGAAAATGCTCTTCGAGATACGGGTTCCCGATGTCCACAATCGCGGCCTGGTTCGGCCCCGCTCCGCTCGGTGGCCCATCGCCGTACTCCATGTAGACGCTTGCAATCTTGTCCATACCCAGGATCACTTCGCCAAACGGCGTGAAGCCCTGCGCATCTAAAGCCGCGCTGTTATCGCCCAGGTTGACGAACACCTGAGTGGTTCGCGAGTTCGGGCCCGCCATCGCGAAGACAACCGTTCCAGTTTTGTTGCTGACCTTCGGAGGATCGTCGCGAATGGCAATCTCGCGCCAGGTTTTGTTTTTATCCGGATCGCCGTTGATGCCCCACTGCACCACAAACCCAGGTAGACAACGGAAGAAACGATTGCCATCGTAAAAGTGCATCTTGGTCAATTCATAGAAGTGATCCGCCCCCAACGGCGACCAATCGCGATGCACCAGAATGACCACCGGGCCCTTGCTGGTTTGCATCTGCACCTTGTATTGCGCCGGCGCCTTCTCCATCTGGGTGCTCTTGTTGCCGCCGCACGACACCAGCAGCGCCGCCACCGAAACTAGAGCAATGCAATGTTTCATTTCGCATCCCTCCAGTTGGGGCCGCTGCCGACATCGACAACCAGGGGAACATTCAATTCGTACACTTTCTCCATTTGGGTCTTGACCAGATCCTTCAACCGTTCACTCTCCTCGGGCGGAGCTTCGAACACCAGCTCGTCATGCACCTGCAGCAGCATGCGCGCTTGCATCTTTCGTTCCTCCAGCAACCGCGCGATTTGAATCATCGCCAGCTTGATCAGGTCCGCCGCTGTGCCCTGCAGCGGCGTATTCACCGCCGTTCGCTCCGCAAACGATCGCGCCGCCGGGTTGCGGCTCTGCATGTCGGGAATCGGCCGCCGCCGGCCCAGCAGCGTCTTTGCCACGCCCGTCTTGCGCACTTCCGCAATTGTGCGGTCGATGAATTCGCGCACGCCCGCATACCGCTCGAAATAGCGTCGTATATATAGCTCCGCTTCCTTCCGATCGATGCACAACTGCTGCGCAAGCCCGAACGGAGTCTGCCCGTACACGATCCCGAAATTCACCGCTTTCGCCGATCTTCGCATCTCCGCCGAGACCATCAGCGGATTGATCTTGAATACTTCAGCCGCTGTGCGCGTGTGAATGTCCTCATTGTTGTTGAACGATTCCACCAGCACCGCATCCCCGGACATGTGCGCCAGCAGCCGCAGTTCAATCTGCGAGTAATCGGCCGTGACCAGGTCCCAGCCGGGCTCGGGCACGAAGGCGGCGCGAATCTCCCGGCCTTCTTCGGTGCGAATCGGGATATTTTGCAGGTTCGGATTCGACGAAGACAAGCGTCCCGTGGCCGCGCCGGTCTGATTGAAGGTCGTATGTACCCGCCCGGTTACCGGGCGAATCAATTGCGGCAGCGCGTCGATATATGTTCCCTTCAATTTCGTGAGCTGCCGGTAATCGAGTACCAGTTGCGCCACGGGATACGCGGGCGCCAGACTCTCCAGCACATCCGCGGCAGTTGAAATCACTTTCCCTTTTCCGTATTTCACAGGCGTAGGCAACGCCATTTCTTCGAACAGCACTTTGCCTAGCTGTTGCGGCGAGTTGATGTTGAAGGGATGGCCGGCCGCATCGTAAACCTTCTGGGCAATCCTCTCAATGCGTTCTGTCAAACGCGTCGAGAGTTCCGCCAGCACCTCCGTATCGATGCGAATGCCGGCCATCTCCATCTGTGCCAGCACCGGCGTCAGCGGCAGGTCGATCCCGCGGTAGACGCCATCAAGCTCCTGCTGCCCCACTTGCGGGCGAAGCATTTCGGCAACTGTCAACGTCGCTTCGGCCTGTTGCTCGGCAGCGGCATTGAGCTTGCGGTCCAGAAATCGCTCGGCAAGCGCCTCCGGCGAGCATCCGCCCGGATCGGCACTCAATAGAAACGCGTACAGCATCACATCTTCGTCGATGTGCGACGTCTTAATGCCGAGGCTCGCTAACCCGATCGCCAGTGCCTTCGCGTCATGCGCGATCTTCGTGACGGCATCAGATTCAAGTATTGGAAGCATCGCTTCAATCAGCGACAACGGAACCGCCCGCCCCTCGCCGAGCCGATAGGACAAACCTAAGAACGCATTCGTGAGATCGAGCGCTATCGCAATCGGCGCGCTCGCCGGACGTTTATCGAGCCATTCGGCCACGGCCTGAGCATCCGGCAGCGTTCCGTAATCTCGGGTCGCGCTGTCGTCCTCCGGAGGCAAATCTTTCAGCAAGCTGAAGAATTCCAACTCCTTGTAGAGCCCCTTCAGGGTCGAGTTGATGGGCGCCTGCGCGCGCAGGGCATCCAGGTTCCACTCAATCGGCACGTTTGTCTGAATGGTCGCCAATTGCTTGCTCAACCGGATCTGGTCGCGATTGTTGAGCAAGCTCTCGCGGTACATCTTGCGCTCTACTTCCGCCGCACGCTCGAGCGCCGCTTCTACCGAGCCAAACCGCGCTATCAAATCTCGCGCTCCCTTGTCGCCGATGCCTGGCGCACCTGGTATGTTGTCGATCGAATCGCCTTTCAACGCGAGCAGATCCGCAACCTGTGAAGGCTTCACGCCCATGAACTGTTCCACTTTCGCCGGATCGTACCACTCGTCGTCCTTCATCGGATTCAGCATGGAAATGCGGTCGTTCACCAACTGCAGCATGTCTTTATCGCTTGAGACAATCACCACTTCGCAGGCCTTCGAATGCTCGCGGCAGGCGATCGCACCGATTACGTCGTCGGCTTCATAGCCGGGAAACTCGAGGATCGGGATCTGCATCGCTTCGAGGATCCGGCGAATGTACGGAATCTGCTCCCCGAGATCGTGGGGCATCTCGGTGCGGTTCGCTTTATACTCCGCAAAGCTCTCGGAGCGGAACGTGGGCTCGCTGCTCTCAAAGACCGCCGCGATGTAATCCGGCTTGTAACTCGCCATCAGCTTTCGCAGCATATTGTGGAAGATGAAGATGGCTTCGGTCGAAAGACCTCCGGTTGTGCGCATGGGCGGAGCTCCGCTGCGCGCGCGGGCGTGATAGGCGCGAAAAATGAACCCAAAGGTATCGATGAGAAAAAGTCGCGGAACTGGCAATATCTTCAGGATAGGGGGTAGCAGAACATCGCTTTGAACTTCCGCTACCCTGTATTTCTTGATCTCACCGGCAAGAAGTGCCTGGTGATTGGCGAGCACCCCGAGTTGACTGCGAAGATTCAGGCGCTGCGTGACGCCGGCGCGCGCGTCGAATGGCGGCCGAGCGTTTTCGAGCCGGGAGATCTTTCAGACTGCTTCCTAGTGATCACAAGCCTTCCCGATAATGCAGAAATCTTTCGCCTTTGCGAAGAGCGCAAGATTTTGTGCAACGCCGTGGACGATCCGGACCATTGCCGGTTCAGCTTCGGAGCGGTGCATCGAGATGGCGACTTAGCGATTGCGATTTCTACCAACGGAGTTGCGCCAGGGCTCGCGGTGCGCTTACGCGAGAAGATTCAGCGCAGCTTTGGTCCGGAATACGGCGAGTTTCTCGCGCTTTTGAGAGAAGTCCGCGCCGAGATCGCGGTCCGCATTCCCGACTTCGCCGCACGGCGCGAACTGTGGTACCGAATTATCGATTCAGAGGCGCTTCAGCTCGTTCGCAGTGATCAATTAGAGGCCGCCCGCGCATTAATCCAGGGGCTCATCAGCAACACTTCGCGTTCTGATACTTCCGCTGAAGACGCCGATCGATGAACAGCTTCCACTCGGCTGCGGAATGCTCGCGCCCCGCGCGTTTCAGGTGCCGCTGGTAGCTGCTCTCGTCGGACAGCTCGCGTGCGAGCTCAACAATGTATCGCAGAAAAAGCCAGACCGTCCTCATACGCTCTCCACTTCGAGTTGCGATGTAATGAACGGCGCTTCCGAGCTAATCGCCGGTCGCGTGCCCCGCATCAAGCCAAACCAGACACGCAGTGAGTCAAGCACCACAATCGTAACCAGCAAAAGAAACGCTGCGCAGACTACCGCGTCCAATCGCTCATTGAAGATCACCGCCCGCGTTTCCGCAACTTTCGCAGCCGTGATTTTTCCTGCCGCGATTGTGTTTTCGAGTGCTGTGGCGTGCGCTAGGAATCCGATTCGCGGCTCCTGGGAAAAGATCTTTTCGACGCCGGCCGTGAAAGTGACAGTAACCAGCCATGCGAGCGGCGCAACCGTAATCCAGATGTAGCGCGCCCGATGCATCTTCAGGAGCACCGTTGTCGCCACGCAGAGCGCGATTGCGCTCAGCAACTGGTTTGAGATGCCAAACAACGGCCATAGGGAATTGATCCCGCCCAGCGGATCGATCACGCCTTGATACAGGAAATAACCCCACGCGGCCACCACCACCGCGCTGGCCCCGAACACGCCGGGCTTCCAGCCGATTCGGCCCCACGGCTTGTGAACATGCCCGAGCAAATCCTGCAGCATGAAGCGACCGACGCGCGTACCGGCATCGATGATGGTCAGGATGAAGAGCGCTTCGAACATGATGGCGAAGTGATACCAGAAGCTCAAGAGTCCATCGCCGATACCCGAAGACCTCAGCACGCCGCCGAAAATCTGCGCCATCCCTAGTGCTAGGGACGGTGCGCCCCCGGTTCTTCCAAACAGGGTCTTTTCACCGACGCTGTGGGCCAACTGCGCCATCGTTCCCGCCGTCACTGGAAAACCCCAACTGCTGATGGTTGTTGCGGCCGCTTGCGGCGTGGCGCCGACGACTCCCGGCGGCGAGTTCACAGCAAAAAACACCCCCGGCGCGAGCGACGCAGCCGCTACTAGCGCCATGATGGCAACGAAGCCCTCCAACAGCATGGCGCCATATCCGACTGGCCAAGCGTGCCACTCCTTGGCGATCATCTTCGGCGTCGTGCCTGACGAGATGAGAGCATGGAATCCTGAAATCGCACCGCATGCGATCGTGATGAAGCAGAACGGAAAGACCTTGCCTGCGAAAATCGGCCCTGTTCCGTTGGTAAATTGCGTCAGCGGAGGCAACGCCAACTGAGGATGCGTGAATAGAATCCCGATCGCCAGCGAAAATACTACGCCTAGCTTTACGAACGTGCTCAGGTAATCGCGCGGCGCAAGCAGCAGCCAGACCGGCAGGACGCTGGCCAAGAATCCATAAACGATGATGGCCATCGCGAGCGCCACGCCGCCCCAAGTGAACCATGCCGCCCAGGCCGGAGCCGCCGCGACTGCTTTGCCTGCATAGATGCTGGCCAGCACGAGCACGAACCCGAGCGCCGAACACTCCAGCACTTTCCCCGGCCTCACGTAGCGCAGATATAGACCCATGAACAGCGCAATGGGCATCGTCATCGCGATCGTGAACGTCCCCCATGGACTGCCCTTCAGAGCGTTCACCACCACCAATCCCACCACCGCCAGCAGCACAACCATGATCAGCAGTACGGTCACCAGCGATACGAGCCCGCCCACTTTGCCGATCTCCTCGCGCGCCATCTGGCCCAGTGTTTTGCCATCGCGCCGCATGGAGCAGAACAAGATCACAAAGTCCTGCACTGCCCCGCCCAGTACGGCGCCGAACAGAATCCATAGCGCGCCCGGCAGATAGCCGAACTGCGCGGCTAGCGTTGGCCCGACCAGCGGCCCCGGCCCGGCAATCGCAGCAAAATGGTGGCCCAGCAGAATCCACTTGTTGGTTGGTTCGAAATCGTGGCCGTCGCGGAAGCGTTCCGCGGGCGTAGCGCGCCGGTCGTCCAGCGCCATCACTTTGGCGGCGATAAATTTCGCGTAAAAACGGAAGCCGATCAGGAAAAGCGAGGCCGCTGCGGCCACCAGCCACAAGCTGTTCACGGGCTCGCCGCGTTTGGCCGCGACAACGCCGACGCAGATTGCCGCGAACACGGAAATCAGCGCCCAAATGACGGTGTACAGACGCCGGCGCATCAGAGACTTAAATTCGGGCGAGCGCGGATAGAAGCACCGCCAACAGCCACACGCCGAGTGCGCCGATGCCCAACGTCACTATGGCTTTGCTCATGGTCGATTCTGCGCGATCTTCCAGGCGGATGCCCACCACAGGCGCGGGTCCGGAGGCGCGAGCTGTTGTCTTCAAGGCGACTTCGGCTTTCCTGGTTGTGTTCGGCATCTCAATCACGCGCCTGACCCGCGCTTCGAGAGCTCCCGAGCGAAACTCCAGTTCTTTCTTCAGTTCCACGACCAGGAGGCCGGCGCTGCTCCCCGAAACGCCGCCCACGTATTGGCGCGGAATCCAGATTTCGTAGCCGGTCCTTGCATTCACCACCTGAACCTCAGACCATGAACCTGTTCCTAGCAGCCATTCGTTCGGATCGGCATTCTTGACCGGAGGGTAGAACGCGAATCGGCGCCGTCCTACATAGTCGAGCGGCGAGGGCACCAGCGGCGCTGACATTCGCTCTCAGTGTACTCCGAACCGGGCCGGGGCTACCAACTAAGCGGCAGTGCAACCCGGAACCTCGCCCGGTTAATTCAAACTATCGTCCCCGCGCCGCTTGCTTCGCGGTGTCAATCGGCGTGGGAGGAGGCGCTGCGGTCTCGGGCCCGGAGGATTTCGTTAAGCCGAGCGTCTTGCGAAGCTCAGAGTCGACGTTCGTGCGGATATCGGGATTGTCTTTCAAAAACTGACGTGCATTTTCGCGGCCTTGGCCGATACGCTCGCCCTTGTAGCTGTACCAGGAACCGCTCTTCTCGATGATGTTGTTCGCGGCGCCGAGATCCAGCAAGTCGCCTTCGCGCGAGATGCCTTCGCCATAGATGATGTCGAATTCGGCCTCGCGGAACGGCGGGGCCACCTTGTTCTTCACCACCTTCACCTTGGTCCGGTTGCCGGTGACCGTTTCGCCATCCTTGATGGACGCCACGCGCCTTATGTCCACGCGAATCGACGAGTAAAACTTCAGCGCGCGTCCGCCGGTGGTGGTCTCGGGATTCCCGAACATCACGCCGATTTTTTCGCGGATCTGATTGATGAAGATAAGGCAGGTATTCGATTTCGCCACAATCCCGGTGAGTTTGCGCATCGCCTGGGACATCAGGCGCGCGTGCACTCCCATGTGCGAATCACCCATCTCACCATCGAGCTCCGCTTTTGGAACCAGGGCCGCTACCGAATCCACTACCAGCGCATCGATTGAGCCGGAACTGATGAGCGCACTGGTGATCTCCAGCGCCTGCTCGGCGAAATCGGGCTGCGATACCAGCAGATTGTCCACGTCCACGCCGAGCTGCTTTGCATAGACGGGATCCAGCGCATGCTCGACATCGATAAATGCCGCCATGCCGCCTTGTTTCTGCGCTTCGGCAATCACCTGCAGCGCGATGGTCGTCTTGCCCGAGGATTCAGGGCCGAAGATTTCGCAGATCCTGCCGCGCGGAAAACCGCCCACACCCAGTGCGTAGTCTACCGAGATGGATCCCGTGGAAATCGCGGAAACCGGAACAATGGCTTCCTTACCTCCCAGGCGTAGAATCGATCCCTTCCCGAACTGCTTTTCAATCTGGCCGAGCGTCAGGGCCAACGTGCGCGCGCGTTCTTTTTCGTCCATGAATTCCTTCCTGCCCGGGGGAGTTAACTTAAAGTATATCGCTAAACAAAAGCTAGCGAACTTGTTTTAAGACGATCTTCTAAGAAGACAACGCTGCTTTGCGCGCATAGTAGCCCCTGCGCGCCCTGACGATCAGGTCTTTGCGTCCCTTCACCCGGATCTCTACCGAATGATATTGTCCGTCGGTCTTCAACGGGTCGGGGCGATAGAACAGATTGTACTGGTGCCGCAACTCGTTCGCAATGTTTTCAAACGATTGGTTCAGATCCTTGGCCTGGAACGGGAAGAACGCGACGCCGCCTGTCTGTTCGGCAAAGTAACGCATCACCTTGTCGCCGTCGGTCTCGATATGTGTGATGTTGGTCGAAATCGTATATATAACGGTGTCGGCGCGTTGCGCCATCTCGAGCGCCTGGTCGCGGCTGTAGCGGCTCTCGTTGTCATCGCCATCGCTCAGCACTACCATGGCTCGCCGGAATTTGTACATCGGCTGGTCGCGCATCAGCTTCTCTTTGCACGCCAGGTACATGGCGTCGTAAAGAGCCGTTCCGCCGCCCGGCCGCAGATCTCGAATGCCGTTCTCCAATTTATTGGTGTCGTTCGTCAGGTCCGTTATTACCTCGGCAGAGGTATCGAAGCTCACCAGCGTGGCCTTGTCCTGGGTACGCATCACGCTGTTGATGAAATTGGTCGCAGCCTCCTGCTGGAACCGGAACCGGTCGCGAATGCTGTTGCTGGTGTCGATCAGTATCGCGAGCCGCAAGGGCAGGTCGGTTTCGGAGGTGAACTCCATGATGCGCTGCGGCTTCTTGCTCTCGAAAACCTGGAAGTCGCTCTTGGTCAGATCTGTGACGAAGCGGCCTTTTTTGTCGGTCACGGTGAACAGCATGTTCACCCGCGTGACTTCGGCCACGATGGGCGCCGATTCGGAGCCCTCAACGGGTGGGCTCTGCTGGGCGTGAAGAGCAAAAGACACGGCCGCGATGCCGGCCAGGGCCCCGAAACAAAAAACTGCTGACTTCATTGGAGACTGACTTTATTCTATCCGTGTTTGGTTGGGAGCGCTTCTATAAATGCGGCAAGCTCCGCAGGCAACGGGCTTTCGACCGCGATCCATTCGCCGGTTGAAGGGGAGCGAAATCGCAGCCGGTGCGCATGCAGGAAGAAGCGGTTCAAGACCGGCAACTCCGGAATCGCGGCGGGCGCTCCGTAGAGACGATCGCCTACGACCGGGTGCCCAATGCTCGCAAGATGTACCCGGATTTGATGCGTTCGCCCGGTGGCGATGCGGACTTCCAGGTAGCTGAACTTATTAAGCTGCTCGAGCACGCGGTATTCAGTCAAGGCGGCGCGTCCGGTAGCGAGCCGCGCGGTCATGCGAGTGCGGTGCACAGGATCGCGCGAGATAGGAGTGGCGATACGGCCTTGCGGCTGTTTCATGCGGCCGTGCACCAGCGCGAGATAAGTTTTCTCGACCACCCGGCCATGGAACTGCGCCGCTAAAGACTGATGCGCCTGATCGGTTCGGGCGACGACAAGTACGCCGCTGGTATCGCGGTCCAGGCGGTGGACGATGCCTGGCCGCAGATCCCCGTTCACTGCTGACAAAGTGCCGAAGTGATGTAGCAGCGCGTTGACCAGTGTGCCGCGGCCGTGCCCCGCGCCGGCATGCACCACCATGCCGGCAGCCTTGTTGACCACGATCACGTCGGCATCTTCATACAGAATCTTGACCGGCAAGTCTTCCGGTTCGGCCTTGAGCGGAGGCAGTTCGGCCAGCGTCACTGAGATGCGCTCTCCGCCGCGCAATACATAAGATGCTCGCGTGGTCTGGCCGTCCACCAGAATCTGCTCGCTTTTAATCCAAGCCTGCAGGCGAGAGCGGCTGAATTCGGGCAGTGCTTCGTGCAGAAACATGTCGAGGCGTTTACCGGCATCCTCAGCGCCCGCTATGAGGATCACATCCTCATATTAGAGACGCCGAGTAGTCGGCGTGACCATTTTTGTAGCGCATCTCACCGGCATCGACTGGAAACGGCAACGTGTTCTCTTTCGGCGGAAGCGGGCAAGTCGCATAGGGAGTGAACGTGCACGGCGGATTGTACGAGTGGTTGAAATCCAGGTCCACTTTGCCATGTACTGGCAGCGGCGTGTTCAGCATCCGTCCGGCTTGGTAGGTGTTCGTCTTGTTGGTCGGGTCTTTGAAGAGGAAGAAGAGCGTGTTGCCTTCATAGATGGGCCGTAAGTGGTACTTCTCGCCTTTGTAGGTGAACTCGACTATTCCGGGACTGTCTTCGAGATCTCTTTGCCCGAGGATGTTGAGGATGGGAATCTTCTTCGGATCAGGAATCAGGTTGGCCTGAAAATGAAGCTCGGGATTGACGGGGAAATACTTCATGCCTTCGAAGCTCTTAAGCACCGGGCTGGCGCTATCTTTGACGCGAATCCCTAGCCGATCGCCTCGCTTGATTACAAAGAATGAGATGGGGCCGGAATGGATGACATCCGGTTTCTCGTCATCGTATGAGAGGGGCTGCGAGGAGCCGTCTGGCTTGATGAACGTGACCTTGTCGCCCTGGAGCCGCAGCCGGCCGAGATGCGCGGGTGCATCTTTGGGCAGGACGAAATCGTTTGAATCGGCCGATCCAACGGTGTTGTCGCCGGGTTTCAGCCAGAAGAGACCAACCAACGTTAGCCAGCCGTTTGGAGAACGCAACGCGGCGTCGCGCTGTTGCTGCCAGGCGCGAATGGAATCGGTATAACTGCCGGCCACCGTACTTCCGGCCAAAATTAAAAGCCCAATTGCAGCACGCAACATACCTTATTCTCGCAATTCAACGATAGTGGCGCCGGTGCCGCCTTCGGCTTGCGGAGCGGGATAAAAGCGGCTGACGTGCGGATTGTGCGCCAGAAAATCGCCGACGGCTCGCTTCAAAACGCCCATGCCGTGGCCGTGAATAATGCGCACGCGATTGACGGAGGCGAGAGCGGCCGAATCGAGAAACTTGTCCACTTGCTCAAGCGCTTCCTCGGCGCGCTGTCCGATTAGATTGAGCTCGCGGTAGGACAGATCGAAGCGCGGCCCGGTTTCCACTCGCACATTTTTCGGCAGCTTAGAGGTTTCGGGAGCTTGCAATACCACTTCCGCAATGTCCTCACGCGGCACTTGCATCTTCAAGAAGCCGGCTTCGACTTCGATCATTCCATTCTTCAACAGGCGGCGGACCGTTGCGACTTCGCGAACATCTTTCAAGCGGACGCGCGTGCCTTCTTCAATGGCGGCCTGAGCGGGCGCATTGGTGGTTGCGGTGGATGGCAGCGCCATGGCTTCGGCGGCTTCTTCGCGGAATTCGCGCTTCGTTTTTGCGATGAGGCGCTGGGACTGTTCGGCGGCCTTGCGTTGCTCGGTGACTTCGGCAACGCGGTCCATGGTGATTTGCGCACGGGCCTCAAAATCGGCAATGATGGATTCCGCTTTCTTCTCCCATTCACGCTGGCGCTGCTGCTCACGGCGAAGCGCTTCGCGTTCGATATCGGCCTCGCGCCTGGCGAGCGCTTGGGCCGTTTCCTCAAGCTCTGCTTGGCGGCGCGCGTTCTCTTCCACTTGCCGGTGAAGCTCGGCCAGAAGTTCTTGAAAGTCAGCTTGCAGGCGCGGCAGCACAGCTCGCGCATGTGCGAGGATCGCTTGCGGCATTTCGAGGCGCGTGGCGATATCGAGCCCAGCCGATTTGCCTGGGACTCCGAGCCGCAGCTCATAAGTAGGCTCGAGAGTCGCCTCGTTGAATCCCATGGAGCCGTTGAGAACGCCAGGAGTTCGCGCGCCATAGAGCTTCAAGGGAAGCAGATGCGTGGACGCGAGACAGAATGCGCTGGATTGGCGGAATTCGTCCAGAATGGCCACGCCGAGCGCGCCGCCTTCTTCCGGATCGGTTGCGCGGCCGAGTTCATCGAGCAGCACCAGGCTATCGGGCGTGACGCGTTCGAGCATTTGCTTGACGTGCAGCAGATGGCCGGAGAAACTGCTGAGGCTTTCGGCGATGGATTGCGTGTCGCCGATATCGGCCAGCACATCGTCAAGCAGCGGGAATTCGGCTTCGGCGCAAGGCACGGGAAGTGCGGCATGAGCCATCAGAGCGAGAAGCCCGGTCGTCTTCAGCGTCACTGTTTTGCCGCCGGTATTGGGACCGCTGATCAGCAGACAGCGCCGGTTTTCATCCAGTTCGAAGCTTATGGGAACGATCGGCTTGCGCTGTTTCCGCAGCACAGTTTCAAGCAGCGGATGGCGGGCTTCGCGCAGGACCAGGCGTCGGGGATGCTCGCTGAAGCGCGGAATGGTGGAGTTGTAATCTCTTGCGAAGGCGGCTTTGGCGAAAATGCAATCGAACTCGGCTAGCGCGGCAGCGGTGGCTGCGATTTCCTCGCTATGCTCGCGCAGCGCGTTGGTAATTTCAGCCAGGATGCGCTCAATCTCGCGCAGCTCGTCTTCGCGCAGGCGCACGAGCTGGTTGTTCAAGCCGATGGTTTCGAGCGGTTCGACAAACAGCGTACGGCCGGTGCCGCTCGAGCCGTGAATGACGCCGTCTACACGGCCCTTTTGGCCGGCAACGATCGGTACTACGTAGCGATCTTCGCGTATGGTGACGAAGTCTTCCTGCAGCGTGCCGTCACTGCGGTGCGCGCGCAGAAAACGCTCGAGCGATTCCTGGATGTGCTTCTGCTGGCGATCGATGTCGCGACGAATACGGCCCAGGGCAACGCTTGCTTCGTCCGAGAGGCTGCCGTCGGGGAGAAATGCCTTTTGATAACGGCGTGTGAGATCGCGTAGATCAACCAGTTCGGTAGCACGCCGCGCCAACCGTTGATAGCGGTCCCGAACGGAGAGCAGGATGCCTGAGTATTCGCCCGCAATCGTGAGGGTTTGGAACAGATCCAAGATTTCGCGACCGTCGAGCGAGGCTCCTTCCACGCGCAGCGTGCGCAGAGAATGTTCAATTTCCGGAAGCTGATCGAAGCGCAGGCGGATGGCGGCGCCTCTCGTGGTTTCCTGGGCGCCCGCGAGTTCGCGCAGGTAGGCGATGGCTTCTCCGGCATCGGCAAGATCGGCTTCGATCGCGAAACGATCATGCTTCGGCACGAGTGCGTCGATCAGCGCACGCCCAGCGCTCGAGCCGGCATAGCTCGCCAGCAGTTCCTTGAGTTCGTCGAATTGAAGGAGGGCGGTACTGCTGAACGGCATCAGGGTCGCGTGACCAACGGATGTGTGACTGGGTGCGTAAAACAGGCGTGGATGACCTGGCGCGTTCCGTCGGTTATGAGCAGGGCCGAGAGTTCCTCGATTGCGAACCACTCGACTCGAGCCGAGTCGTCGCCCGGGCGCGGCTGGCCGCCCGTGACCGTGCAATAGAAATCGACCAGCACGTAGTGATATTCGCATGCGCCGGTGGCATCGGGCATGATGCGTTCGAACACAGTAGCGATTGAATCGGCGGTGACGTGCAATCCGGTTTCTTCCCACACCTCGCGAACCAGCGCGTCCTCCAGGCGCTCGCCGGTTTCGACCACACCACCCGGCAGGGACCAGTAGCCCGCAAGCGGCTCTTTACCGCGCTCGACCAGCAGCACGCGTTCTTGGCTGAGAATTATCGCGCCTACGCCAAGCACTGGACGTGCCGGATAGCGCCGGCCGTTATTCGAGTTCACATCCTATTAGATGCGAGCTCAGACAGGAGCGCACAGGCCGTTTGGTGGCCGTTGTGCGCGGTCTAACCGACCGCCGCCAAGACTTCTTCGGCGTGCCCCTCAACCTTGACCTTCGGGAAGATTTTCTTGATCTTGCCGTCAGCTCCGATGACAAAGGTAGTGCGCTCGATCCCCATGTACTTCTTGCCATACATGCTCTTTTCCTTCCACACACCGTACGCCTCGGCAGCTTGGTGGCCGATGTCGGCCAAAAGTATGAACGGCAGATCGAACTTGTCCTTGAATTTGGCTTGCGCCTTAGATGGGTCCGGCGAGACGCCGACGATCACGGTGTTGGCCTTGGTGAACTTCTGTGAGGAGTCTCGGAAATCGCAGGCCTCTTTGGTGCAGCCGGGGGTATCGGCCTTGGGATAGAAATACAGGACGACGTTCTTCCCCTTCAGCTTCGAGAGCTGGAAGTGTTCGCCAGAATCCGTATCGAGCGAGATTTCGGGGGCTTGGTCGCCTTCTTGGGGGTGGGGCATACGGGGAAGAGATGACAAGCGGGGCAGGAGGGCTACAAATTACCAAACGAACTGAGTTGAGCGAATAATCAACAAAAATAGTTGACAAGCAAGCACGCATATTTTATGATTAGGTTGTAGATAGGAGGACAACGATATATGCCAATGATTCGATACAATCCCTTCGGAACTGAAGCCGAGGACTTTCCCACCGGACTTCGCCTATTCCAGGATTCTTTGTCGCGGCTGTTCAGCGAGCCGGCTTCCCGTCCCTGGGCACCTGCGGTAGACATCTATGAGACCGAGAACGAGCTGGTGTTGAAGGCGGACGTGCCGGAGATCGACCCCAAGAACGTGGGAATTCAGATTGAGAATGGGACGCTTACCCTTAAGGGCGAGCGCAAGTTCGAAGAGCAGAAGAACGGCAAGGGCTTCCACCGGATCGAGCGCAGCTACGGATCGTTTGTGCGAGCGTTCAGCTTGCCCGAGACCGTGGAAACCGACAAGGTGAAGGCAGACTATAAGAACGGCGTGTTGACGATCACGCTTCCCAAGAAGGAAGTCGCCAAGCCAAAGACGGTAAACGTCGAAATCAGCAACAACTAAGAAAAAGATCTGCTGTGCATTGGCGCTCCGGCGGGAGCGCGTAGGCGCGGAACTGGTCCGTACTAAACGGACTACTCCGCGCCTTTTCTGTTTTGAAAGAGCCGCTTTCTGCAACTAATACCAGGGGAGGGCCTTTTCTCTGCATCGCAGGTTGCGCGCACTGACCGTTACCTTCCTTGCCTTAACGTTTGCGGGCACCTCCAGCGCTTATTCGGTTCTGTCGCACGAAGCTCTGGTAGACGCGCTTTGGGACGTCAAGTTGAAGCCGGCTTTGCTTTCCCGGTATCCGAATGCTACTCCCGTGCAATTAAAGGAGGCGCATGGGTACGCTTACGGCGGGGCCATCATTCAGGATTTGGGCTACTATCCGCACGGCAGTAAGCAGTTCAGCGACCTGACGCATTATGTACGGACGGGCGATTTTATCGCCGCGCTCATCCGTGAATCGCGCAGCCTGAACGATCTGGCGTTTGCGCTGGGCGCGCTCTCGCACTATGTGTCGGATGTGGACGGGCACCGGCTGGCGACCAATGTCGGCGAACCCGTTCTTTATCCGCGGCTGCAACGCAAATATGGCGACTTCATAACCTACGAAGACAATCCAGCAGGGCACCTGAAGACCGAGTTCGGGTTCGATGTTCTAGAGGTCGCAAAGGGCAACTTTGCACCGCAAGCCTATCACGACTTTATCGGCTTCTACGTGGCCGAGCCGCTGGTCCAGAGAGCTTTTCGCGACACCTATGGCCTGGACGTCCAGGACCTTTTTGAGGATTTCCATAAAGCGACTGAATCTTTTCGGCGCGCGGTGAGCAAAACGATTCCGATGGCGACTCGGGTCGCCTGGGCAGCGCGGCGGGATGAGATTGAGCACTCGCACCCCGGCATAACGAGAGCCCGCTACATTTACATCATGAGCCGCTCGAGTTATGAGAAGAACTGGGGCAAGCAGTATGATCGGCCGACGCTCGGGGACCGCATGCTCGCGGTCCTTGTTAAGCTGTTGCCGCCCATCGGTCCGCTGCGCGCAGTGAAGCTGAAGATGCCAACCCCGGCGGTGGAGAAGCTGTTCATGGAAAGCTTCGACAGATCGGCTAAGCAGTTCAGCGCGAAAATCGATGAGGCGATGGACGGCAATTTGCGTCTGGAAAATAAGAACTACGATGTCGGTGTCATCACGCCCGCCGGCGCCTACAGGCTGGACGATAACGTTCAAGCGTATTGGCTGGGATTGCTCGCCGGGAAGGGATTTGCGACCGTCACGCCCGCTATCAGGAGTGAATTACTGAATTACTACAGCGATCTGAATGCGCCGATCGCTACCAAGAAAGACAAAAACAAGTGGCGGCACTTGGTGGCGGAACTACAGGAGCTCAGGACTGCGCCACAGGCCGTTGCCGCGGCGGCGGGCGAACCGTAGGCATGACTCGAATCAGCCGTGCTGCGGCGCTCGCGCTGATAGCGATTTTGCAGACGCACCCTGTGCACGCCTATTCCGTGCTGTCGCACGAGGCGATGATCGACGCGCTTTGGGACACCGGATTGCGTGCGGCTCTGCTCGCACGTTTTCCACAGGCGACTCCGGAGCAATTGAAAGAGGCTCACTCATATGCCTATGGCGGGGCCGTGATTCAGGACATGGGCTACTATCCGCACGGCAACGGCTATTTCAGCGATTTGACGCACTATGCTCGATCAGGCGACTTCATCGAAGCGCTGCTCTCCGATTCCCAGACGCTGGACGAATATGCGTTCGCGCTGGGAGCACTATCTCATTACGCAGCAGACAACGATGGGCACCGGTTAGGGACCAACCGGGGGGAACCGATGGTGTACCGGAATCTGCAGCGCAAGTTCGGGGACGTGGTGACCTATGAGGACAATCCCACCGATCATCTGCGCACCGAGTATGCATTTGACGTGGAACAGGTTGCCAAAGGCAATTACGCTTCGCAGGCGTATCACGATTTCATCGGCTTTAATGTAGCCGCGCCGCTGCTGCAGCGGGCTTTTCGGGAGACGTACGGGTTCGAGTTGAATCAGATGCTGGACGATTTCGATCAAGCGATCGGCTCCTACCGGCACGCGTTGAGCACGCTGATTCCGCTTTTCACGAGGGTTGCATGGGCAGATCATCAAGCCGAGATCCGGCGCGCCAGGCCGAGCATGACGAAAAGAAAATTCTTGTACGCGATGAGCCGGTCGAGCTACGAACGCGAGTGGGGAAAGAAATACGATCATCCAACGCTGGCCGATCGCATCTTGGCGTTGATTGTGAAGATCTTGCCACCCATTGGACGGGTGAGCGTCCTGAAGTTCAAAACGCTTAGTCCGCCCGTGGAGCAACTGTTTATGAGGAGCTTCGATGTGGCGAGTTCCGAGTACCGTACTCAAATTGGAGATGAACGGCGGCGGGGATTGCGGCTTGTGAATACGAATTTCGACGTCGGGGTGGTGACGAAACCGGGCCAGTATCGACTGCAGGACGAGACGTACGCGTATTGGTTGGATCAACTGGCGCTGAGCAATTTCGCGGGCCTGACGCCCGCGGTTTCAAAAGACATCGTCGCGTTCTACGGTGACTTGAGAGCGCCCATCTCAACCAAGAAACACCCAAAGCAATGGCAGCAGGTGCTCACGGAACTGGACCAATTGAAGCGCCGGTCAAGAGGTGGTGAGGGTCGGGGCGATTGAATTAGAATCGGGGAAAAGGCCTCGCTTATAAGCCATTTTGGAGATAAAAGCCATGTCACAGATTTTGGAAGAAGTACTGAACGCAAATCTGACCTATGCAGAGACATTTGGGCAGAAATCGAAGCTGACGGGGCCGCCTGCGCGGCGGTTTGCAATTTTGACATGCATGGACGCGCGGCTGGATCCGGCCAAATTCGCAGGATTGGCGGAGGGCGATGCGCACGTGATCCGCAATGCAGGCGGACGGGCAAGCGACGACGCGATTCGTTCGCTGGTCATCTCCTATAAGCTGCTGGGCACGAAGGAGTGGTTCGTGATACACCACACCGATTGCGGAATGCTGACGTTCACCAACGACATCATGCACGATCTCTTATCCAAGAGCCTGGAGACGGCGATCGTAGAGGATGGACAATGGAAAGATATTGGAACCGGCGGCGGATCTCCGGCCGGTCAGCACATAGATTGGCTGACGATTCAGGATCTGCAAAGAAGTGTTTTATCGGATGTAACTAGAATCCGCACTCATCCATTAGTGCCGGCCAGCATTCCGATTTACGGCTATATCTATGACGTAAGTACTGGAAAACTGATTGAAGTGCCGGAAGCGACGCGGGCTGGGGAGGCAGGAGCGCAAGCACGCGCGGCGAAAAACTGACCATTACTGCACAGTTTGAAACGGCGTCTCTTCACGCTGGTATGGAGTGAGGCGCGGAGGCGTAACGTCCGGTTCGAGTAGCCACGCAGAACGGCCGGGATAGTAGCGCAATAATTTTTCGTTTTTCTCAGTGCCGAGGTCGTGAGCCCAGACAGTTCGCGCGCTATCTATATCGGCAGCATTGTGAACCCATTCCTGGAACATGTGCTGTCGGCCGTAGCGGATGAAGACGAGCTGCTTGCCAGGCAGCCGTGCAAGCTGGTCATTGATCTGTATTCTGCCCTGCGGGTCGCCGTAGTTGATGAAATCCCAGGCTTCGTAGCGGCCCCAGGCCGCGACGGCCGCCTGGTTGCCAAAAGCATGCAAGCCGTACCAGAAGAGAAACTGTGCAGCGCAGAGACAAAAGACGATCGTTCCTAGCTCGAATCTGAGGCGGTTCAGCCGTTCAAGGCCGACGACGCTGACAAGGATGAAAAGGCAAGTAACAGCCGCGATGTAATGTGGATAGAAATACGGGTAGAAGTTAGTGCCGAATGCGAAGAGAAGTAACGTTATAGCGACCAAAGCGAAGCGCCATACTCTGAGTGTCGTCATAAAAGCTAGCAGCGGCAGATACAGCGGAGCTAGAAAGAAGAAACGATAGAAACGGATACGGAAGAATAAGCGATCAAAGTAAGTTGAGACGGTATCGTTTGTATCGCCGTGAATAGCCTTCTCGGCTTTGTAATCGAGCTCCTGTTCAGAATTCAGCGGCCGATGAGGGACCGGGTTTTGTTGAAACGTAAAGGTGGCGGGGATTCCGTACTGGTAGCGATAGAGCATGTAAGGCAGCGTTGTCCAGCGATGAGTAACTGCTTTATTTTGTGCGAGTACTATTCCCCCGGCGGCGCACAGAATCGCCGCACTGAGGGCGAGTGGCTTAAGCGCGCCGCGGTCGCGAAGTAGCGCTGGGATGAGAAACAGTAGCACAGCAGCAAGCAAAAGCAGGAATTCGAAGGGACGCGTGAGCAATTGGAGGGCAAGGCCAAGACCCAGGAGTACGGCAGCCAGCTTCCGGCGATGCTCAAGCAGGCGCGGCAGGGCTCCGAAAACCAGGCAGCCCGCGGAGGCGGAGACTGCCCCGCCCCAGTAGCAGTTCATCCAATAAGAGAGCGGACCGAGTTCCATCACGGCGAGAAGGGCGCCGATGAGCGCCCAGCCGGGAGTTGTCCAGGCGCGGAGCATCCAGTAACAAAGCGAGCAGAGAGCGCCGATGGAAAGAAGAACTCCGGCCCAAGGATGGCCGAAGAGTATCCAGCCCAGCGCGAGAAACAGGCCTTGGCCGAGCGGAAACATGGCGCTGTAAGTCGGCTGCTGGATGACAAAGAGTTGTTCGAAGAAGGCAGGCAATACGTGCGGAGGATTGGCGAATCGGAAGTGACGGAGCGTGTCGGCGAGCAGGATATAGCCGAAATCGTCGGAGCCGCTGGGGACGGGAGCGGGGCTGTGAGGCAGCAGCGCGAGACGAAGCGCGATAGGAAGTGCAAAGAGCAGGAGCATGCACCAGCCAGTGCGGTTTGCGAAATTGAGGATACGCGAGCCGAGCGATGAACTGGCAAAAAGAAGCGCCGCGAGAAGGACTAGGAGGGCGAGCTCGATCCAGTCGAGCGGGCCGAAGCCGAGAGGATCATCGGGGGAAAGAAAGGCGCGGGGATGAAACGGCGCGGATGCAAGGAAAGCGAGCATCGTTCGCGATGGTAGCGCGATAATTGCTCCATGGCTATAGTTCCGGCGGGCCTTGTCCGACAGAAAGAACTTGCGAAGAGCGTCGACAGGGCAATCGCCCGGCTCGGTAACCGAATCGTTCACCTGAGCTATAGCTTGGGCGAGGACTGGACCGGCGAACCTTCGGTCTTTTTTCGTGTTGTTATTCCAGATGCAGCCGCGCAAGAAGACAAGCTTGTAGATGTCACGAACGGCATTCGTTCCGTCGTTGACGACATCGTTCGTCCATTTGAAAACTGGGGTTTGCTGTCATATTTCAGCTTCCGAAGCAAATCCGAGCAGAACAGTCGAAACGATCCGGAGTGGGCCTGAACGTGGCGTACCACGAAGACCTTCTCCAACAGGCGCTGCAACTCATACACAACGAACCACGAAAACCGAAGCAGGCGAGCTTGCGCCGCGCGGTTTCCACCGCTTACTACGCACTCTTTCATATGTTGATCAGCGAGTCCGTCGCGAATTGGAGAATAACGAATCTTAGATCGGAACTCGCGCGCGCCTTCGATCACGGGACGATGAAGGCGGCTTCCGACCGTCTTTTGCAATTGCATTTCGTCGGTGAGAGACCGACGGTCGTCTCGGCCCTGAGATTTGTGGCCAAGACATTCGGCGAGCTGCAGCAAAACCGGCATAAAGCCGATTACGATAATGCGAAGTTCTGGATGAAAACGGAAGCTCTCGAGCTGGTCAGATCAGCGGAGCGCGCTTTTGGCGAATGGCGATCGATTCGCGATGAGCAGATTGCACAGCATTACTTGATTTCGTTGCTAGTAAAGAGAAGGAACTGAGACATCCTCTGCCTATTTCGGTCTCTCCAGCCACTTCACGCGCTGCGGCTCGGATTGTTCGCAACGCATGGTATCCGTCACGCCTGACGCGATATCGGCGCAGGCATTTTCAGTAGCGGAGCGCAACGCGGCTTGCTCACTCTTGGCTGAAACAGTCTTGCAGGCGGTGTGGCCCTGGTACGCCATGCAGGCTTCGACGCGGTAGCGCGGGCCGTGCAACGTCGAGTACGCCACCAGCGCAAGAAAGGCGACAACGAAAATAGCGATGATGACGCCGATCCTGTTCAAACTAGCCCTCGCTGAAGAAGTTGCCCATCTCGCGGAATTTCGCGTATCGCTGTTCGATGATTCGGTCCGGCAACACTCCGTCCAGATCGCCGAGTGCGGTCCCGAGCGTAAGCCGAAGAGACGAGATCGCCGCATCCGGATCGAGATGGGCTCCGCCGGGGGGCTCGGGCACGACGCCGTCAATCAATTTCATCTGCAGCAGATCGGTCGAGGTCATGCGCAAAGCGGCGGCGGCCAACGGCGCTTTGCCGGAATCGCGCCAGATGATGGCCGCGCAGCTTTCCGGCGCAATTACGCTATAGTAAGCGTTCTCGAGCATATACACCCGGTTGGCGACGCCCAGCGCCAACGCGCCTCCGCTGCCACCTTCGCCGATGATCACTGCAATGACAGGAGCGGCGAGGCGCGACATCTCCCGGAGATTGTACGCGATTGCTTCCGCCTGTCCGCGCTCTTCGGCGTCGATGCCGGGGTAGGCGCCCGGCGTATCGATGAGCGTGATAATGGGCCGGCGAAACTTCGAGGCGAGTTGCATCAGCCGCAGCGCCTTGCGGTAGCCCTCAGGCTTGGGCATGCCGAAGTTACGCAGCAATTTCTCTTTCGTGTCACGGCCTTTTTGCTGTCCGATGATCATCACGGGTCGGCCTTCGAAGAAGCCCATTCCGGCAACGATCGACTTGTCGTCGCCGAAGAAACGGTCACCGTGCAGCTCTTGAAAGCCGGTGATAAGGCCTTCAATGTAGTCGCGCGAGTGAGGGCGCTTGGGGTGACGCGCCAATTGCACGCGCTGCCAACTGGGGTTGGTGAGCGGCTGTTCCGCTGGTCCGTTGGTTTCCGCCGGGATATCTTGGGAATCTTCGTCGTCGGGCATGTCAGCTCGCCAAAATCTCCATCGATTCGGGACCGCAGATTCTCTCCAGTTCGGCGCGGAACTCCTTGTCCGGGCGGACTTTCGTGGTCACGTCCATGACGACGGAGAAATCGTGCGGCTTCTCCAACCGCAGCCGGACTTCGGTCGCGCCGTGTTTTCGAACGAACAGCTCGTTTAAGGCGTTGGCCTTTTCGGGTGACGCCTCATCTTTCAACCAGATGCGGATGGAGATCAAGGAAGGCAGATCCACGCGCGCATCCTCCAACTTGACCATTTCCTGAATAGAAAGTTTCGGGGGACCGCTTTCCTCGGGCAGAACAGCGGCACGCACGAAGACGGGGGAATCCTCTTTCATGACGGACAAGAAATCTTCATAGCGATTGGCGAAAACCATGCAGTCTGCAACACCGCGTCCATCGTCGATCTTCATCGCCGCCCAGTATTTTCCTTCACGGTTGGTCTTGCGCACAATGCTCGTGATAATCCCGCAGAGTTTTACCTCGGTGTTCTTTTCGAGCTGTTCGAGCTTGTCCGTGTAGTGAGTGGTCAAGTCCGCGACCTTATCTTTGAAGCGATCGAGAGGGTGGCCAGAAACGTAAATGCCTAGCACTTCCTTTTCGCCGGCAAGCTTCTGGTCCATAGTCCAATCGGGAAGAGCGACCAGCGTGTGTTGCGCGGGTTGAGACTCGGCGAAGAAACCGAAGAAATCGTGTTGGCCGACGGCGCGGCCGCGCGACATCTGCATGGCGGATTCCAGGGCGCGATCGAGAGCCTCAGTCAACTGCGCGCGATTGGCGCCGGTGGAATCGAGAGCGCCCGCTTTGATAAGGCTTTCGAGCACACGCCGATTCACGTTGGCGAGATTGACACGCTCGCAGAAATCGTAGATGGATGCGAATGCCCCGTCTTGCTGGCGCGCGGCGACAATCGCTTCGATAGCGCCTTGGCCGGCATTCTTTACGGCGCCGAGGCCGAAACGAATAGCGTCGCCCGCAGGGGTGAAGTGAAAATCGCTTCGATTGACGTCGGGCGGCAGAACAGGAATGTTCATTTCACGGCACTCGTTGATGTACTTCACAATCTTGTCGGTATTGCCGGATTCCGAGGTAAGCAAGGCGGACATGAACTCAACCGAGTAATGTGCCTTCAGATATGCGGTGACATAGGCGAGGTAAGCGTAGGCGGCGGAGTGGGATTTGTTGAAGCCGTAACCGGCAAACTGCTCCATCAGATCGAAGATCTTGGCGATCTTTTTCGGCGGATAGCCACGCTGCGTGGCGCCACTGATAAAACGGGCGCGCTGCTTGGCCATCTCTTCGGCGTTTTTCTTTCCCATGGCGCGGCGAAGAATATCGGCCTCGCCAAGCGAATAGCCAGCCAATGCATTCGAGATCTGCATGACCTGCTCTTGATAGAGGATGACGCCGTAGGTTTCTTCGAGGATCTCCTGCAACTCGGGCAGATCGTAGACGATCGGCTTACGGCCGTGCTTCCGGTCAATGAAATCGGGGATCATACCGCCCTGAATCGGGCCGGGGCGGTAGAGCGCGTTCAAGGCGCAGAGATCTTCAATACGGTTCGGCTGATACCGCCGCAGGATGTCCTGCATGCCGGGCGATTCGAACTGAAAGACGCCACTGGTGAGACCGAGGCTAAAGATTTTTTCGTAAGTAGCCGAATCGTCGAGGGGGAGATCCTCGACCACGACGTTTTCGTTTCGGTGCTTGCGGATCAGCTTGAGCGCTTCCTCGATGATGGTCAGCGTCGTCAGGCCGAGAAAATCCATTTTGAGAAGACCCAGCTTCTCGAGCCCAACCATGTCGTACTGCGTCACAATTTCCTGCTTGTTGGTGACAAACAGCGGGACGAGATCGCGCAGCGGGACCGACGAGATGACGACGCCGGCGGCGTGCATGCCGGCGTTCCGGCACACGCCTTCAAGTTTCAGGCTGATATCCAGCACTTCCTTGACGCGCGGCTCCCTGGCTGCGGCCTCCTTGAGCTCAGGATCTTCGATGGCGTCTTTGAGCTTGATATTGAGCTGGCGCGGGACGAGCTTTGAGATGCGATCGACCTCTGCGAAGCTCATGTCGAGTACACGGCCCACATCTTTAATGGCCGCCTTGGCGGCGAGCGTGCCGAAGGTGATGATTTGCGCGACCTGTTCGCGGCCGTATTTCTCGGTAACGTATTGGATCACTTCTCCACGCCCGTAGCCGCAGAAGTCGATGTCGATATCGGGCATGCTGATGCGCTCCGGGTTGAGGAAACGCTCGAAGAGCAGGCCGTATTCGAGGGGATCGATATCGGTGATCTCCATCGCGTAGCTGACCAGGCTGCCGGCAGCAGAGCCGCGGCCGGGTCCCACGGGAATGCCTCGCTGCTTTGCGAAGCGGATGAAGTCCCACACGATCAGAAAATATCCAGAGAAGTTCATCTGCTGGATCATGCGGATCTCGCGCTCGAGGCGCTCGACGTACTCGGGCAAGTCGTGCTTCAGGCGGCCTTGCGTTCGCAGGGATTCAAGACGCGGGCGGCGGCGGTCGAATCCCTCGCGCGCGATGTAGGCGAAATAGGTGTCCGGGGTGTGCCCATCCGGCACGTCGAAGCGCGGAAACGGATCTTTGACTTTTTCGAGCTTGACACGGCAGCGCTGGGCGATGTCCCAGGTACGGTCAAGCGCGTCCTCTACTTCGCTGAAGCGCGTCATCATCTCGGCGCGCGTTTTGACGTAGAACTCGGGCGTGGTGAAGCGCATCCGGTTCGGGTCTGACATGGTCTTGCCGGTTTGGATGCACAGCAGAATTTCGTGCGCACGAACATCATCGTGCGTCAGGTAGTGGGCATCGTTCGTGACGACGAGCGGAATACCGGTTTCGGCGGACATGCGACGGATTTGCGGCATGACGAGTTTGTCAGGGTCGAGGCCGTGGTCCTGCATCTCCAGGAAGAAATTATTCTTGCCGAACAGGTCCGTGTATTCGTTGGCAAGCCGCCTGGCATCTTCGTAGCGGTCCGCCATGATGGTCTCGTTGATGTCACCACGCAGGCACGCGGACATCGCAATCAAACCCTTCGAATGGCGCGCCAGCAGGTCCTTATCTATGCGCGGCTTGTAGTAGAAGCCATCAAGGTAACCGGTCGATACCAGTTGAATGAGATTCTTGTAGCCTTCTTGCGTTTCACACAGCAGAACGAGATGGTTGTAGCGATCTGAATCCGATTTGACCTTATGTCCGTTCTGCGAGACGTAGACCTCGCAGCCGATGACTGGATGGACACCGGCAGCCGCCGCTTCGTTGTAGAATTCGACCGCGCCGAACAGGTTGCCGTGATCGGTCATGGCGATGGCGGGCATTTTCTGCTGCTGGACGACGTCCATCAGCTTCTTGATGTCGCAGGCTCCATCGAGCAACGAGTAGTCGGTGTGGCAGTGGAGGTGAACGAACGGACGTTCGGACATGAGGACTATTTCAGTTTACCGGGAGTGGGGCATTGTACTAGAGGCCTTCTGCATGTGCTTGAAAATCCGTGGCTAGGACCTTGCATGAGGCAGAACGCCTGTCAAAAAATAACCGAATGTTAATCGCTCTGTAACAGCCGTTCGATAACTTCGGGAAGATTATGAGCAAATTTGGGAGTCTTTTTATAGTTTGCGTGCCGTTAGTGGCATGGCAGCTTTGGGCGGCAGATCCGCCCCGTGCGGTAACACCCGCGGAGGGAGGTTCCGCAGCACCCGTAGAGGCAAGTGCGGCACCGGCGAATGCGACGGCACCCGCGCCCGAGCCTGCGAATTCGAGTGTGGCTGTTGCGTCAGCCGACGGAAGTGCTTCAGCGGGCGCAGCCCCGAACGCGAATGCATCGACGGCCGCCAGTACGGATGATCTGAATCAGCTTCGGAAGCGGATTGCGGAACAAGAGGAGGCGATCAAGAAGCTGCAGCAGGCCGTGGACGCGCAACGCACGCTATTGGAAAAGGCTGTGCAGTCGGTGAATGTACAGGGTGGGCCTGCGACGCCGGTTGTGGCAGGTGCGGACGCGCTCGCCACTGCGGCGCCGGTGAAGATCGTGCCGGCGGTGAACGTAGCACGTCCAAACATTGGATGGCAGCACCTCGAGACCGAGCCACGCTCGCCACTCAGCATTCACATAGGCGACACGACCTTCACGCCGCTGGGATTTGTTGACGCCACGTTCTTCGCCCGCTCCACCAACGTGGGGAGCGGTATCGGGACTAATTTTGGCAGCGTTCCGTTTGTCAATACGACGGGAGGCAACATCTCCGAAACCAACTTCTCGACCCAGAACAGCCGGATCGGCTTCAGAGTCGATACCGAGTTGCTGGGGACCAAGGTTCTCGGTTACTTCGAGGCTGACTTTTTAGGCCAGCCGCCCGCAACGGTTTTCGTGACCAGCAACGCCGATACGTTCCGCATGCGCAATGTCTTCGTGGATGCGCGCAAGGGCTGGTTCGAAGTGTTGGGCGGCCAGGATTGGTCGATGCTGACTCCGAACCGCGTCGGCCTGTCGCCGATACCGAGCGACATCTTCTATACGCAGAACATGGACACGAATTACCAGGCGGGCTTGGTTTGGTCACGTCAAACGCAGTTTCGCTTTGTGGCTCACCCGAGCGACGATTTCGCGATCGGCCTCTCGCTCGAGAATCCGCAACAGTATGGCGGCGGTTCGGGCGGCGGCTCCGTGATCACCGTGCCGACTGCCTATGCCAGCCTCTTGACAAATAACTCGCAGATCAATAACGGTGTGAGCGTCACCAGCTCGCCCAGCTTGTACGGCGGCACCAATACGCCTAATGTGGCGCCTGACATCATCGGCAAAGCCGCTTACGACGCGCACCTGGGTGACAGGATCCTCCACTTCGAACTGGGTGGCCTGATCAGCAACTTCAGAGTGGAAGAAGGTTCGGGCACGGCGAAGGCTCCATACACCAGCCAGTCTGCCACCGGCTACGCGGGCGAGTTCAACATGAATCTCGGGTTCACCAAGAACTTCCGGTTGGTCGAAAACCTGTTCTGGGGCGAAGGCGACGGGCGCTACATCTTCGGATTGGCTCCCGACTTCATCATCACCGCAAACGGTGCGATCTCTCCGCTGCATTCCGGTTCTGCGGTCGATGGCTTCGAATGGAATCTGGCCAAGAAGACGCTCATCAGCCTGCTGTACGGCGGCGTCTTCATCGACCGGGACGTCACCGTAGTCCCCACGGTGACTGGTTCCAAGGTCACCTTTGCCGACTACGGCTACGGGTATATCGGTTCAAACCAGAACCGTGCGATCCAGGAAGGCACAGCAGACCTGGTTGAGACTTTGTGGGGCAGTTCGAACTACGGGAAGCTTTCGCTGATCATTCAGTATTCGTACTTGAACCGGAATCCCTGGTATTACAACTCCGCCGCTGGGGCGCCGAAAGAAGGGCACACAAATATGGGGTACGTCGACTTGCGCTACACACTGCCATAGATCTGAGAGCGGAATTCGCGAAGGGCACTGGCTCCGGCCGGTGCCCTTTTTGTTTTGGAGAGGGCGGCGAGAACGAATGTGCCAAATAAAAACGCCCTCGGAGACCCGAGGGCGAAAGGTTGAAACTTCTGACCCGCTATCGCGGGACCTTATTTACTTCCCTTTTTTCTTGGTGGCGGTCTTCTTGGCGGTCTTTTTTGCGCCGCCGCCCTTCTTGGTTGCGTTCTTCATCGAGCGATTCTCCCTAACGTAAATTTGCAATCCATACAGATCGCAGTGTGATTCATATATAAGATTCTTCGCAATAGAAGTCAAGAGAAAAATTACAAAGGGGAGTTGAGGGAGCGGGTCCCGCATGTCCGCAAGGGTCCAAAAACGTAAAACCGGATTTTGTTTTACCGTTTCTAGGGTTCGATTGCGTCCTTCCAAGAGAATGGAATCGGCGTCTTCGCTTCATCGCATTGGCGCCCGTTGAATATTGTGGGATGATGCGAGCGATGGAGCGCTGGAGGGCAGCTAGGTTATGAATCGCGCGGCGATTCCGCGTTGTGTGACGACGGTCTTGGCGCTGTTGGTGATGATAGTTGCCGGATGCGGGAAGAAGCATCATGTTGCGCGCACCCAACCGGCACCAAAACCGCCCGCCTCGGCAACTACTGCGCGGCAAAGCCCCGGGAAGCCCGCGCCGGTAGCGGTTCCCAACGGCTACATGGAAGAAGGGATTGCGAGCTGGTACGGAATTCCGTTCAACGGGCGAGCCGCAGCGGATGGCGAGATCTACGATATGGAAACGCTGGTGGCTGCACATCGCTTGATGCCGTTCAACACGTGGCTGAAGGTGACGAACCTCTCGAATAACAAGAGCGTCAATGTGCGCGTAATCGATCGCGGGCCATTCGTCGACGGAAGAATCATTGATCTTTCCAAAGCCGCGGCGAGAGAAATCGATCTGCTTGGACCAGGCATAGGGCGGGTGCGTCTGGAAGTGATCGGCGCGCCGGCAGATATTCCGGCCAATGATTTCTATGCCGTGCAAGTTGGCGCTTTCTCGGTATACGAGAATGCTGAGCGCGCGCGGATCGACTACGCGAAGCGATTCGGCACGGCGCAGCTTGCGCTGAGGCAAGGCAAAATCCAGATGTGGCGAGTATTGGTCGGCAAAGAATCTTCCATCCAGAGCACGCAGCAACTGGCGAATAGACTAGCTGCCGAGAATCGCGAGGTCTTCGTAGTGCGGCTCGATGAGACAGTTGTCAAATCAAACGCAACATTGGTTCCCACACCTGCGCCGGCCACTCCTGCGCCGGAAACTCCCGCGAATGATGCGCCTCCCGCGCCGGTTCCCCCGCAGTAACGGCTAAGCAGCGCCCGAGACTTTCCGTTCCTCACTCGCACTATCTTCACGAGGGAGTCCTTGCCTCGTAGCTAACACTGCGCTCCCGAGTGGGGCAGGCACTCAGACGGAGTTATCCCGTGACGCCGCAGATCGCGCTGGACTTTTCGCCGCTTTCAACTTTGGTCGGCAGCTCGCCAGCCATGCGACAGGTACACCGGCTGGTCACGCGAATGGGAAAATCGCGCTTCCCGGTTTTGATCCTGGGCGAAACCGGCACGGGAAAGGAAGTTGTCGCTCGCGCTATTCACGCGATGGAGGGCCGGGGGCAATTTGTGGTGGTTGATTGCTCGTCGCTGGTCGGTCCACTGATGGAAAGCGAGCTCTTCGGATACGCGAAAGGCGCTTTTACGGGCGCCCATGTTCAGAAGTTGGGATTGCTGGACGCGGCAAACGGCGGAACTGCTTTCTTCGATGAAATCGGCGAACTCCCGCTCGACATGCAGATGAAACTCTTGCGGGTGCTGCAAGAGAAGGAATTTCGGGCGGTAGGCGGCCTTTCGCAGCGCAGCTCGAACTTCCGCGTGATTGCGGCGACCAATCGCGATTTGGCGGAAGAAGTGGAGGCCAAACGATTCCGGCAGGATTTATATTACCGCCTGAATGTGATGCGTCTCCGGGTTGCGCCCCTGCGCGAGCGCAAGGAAGATATCCCGCCGCTGGTGCTTCGCTTTCTGCAGCGTTATGGCAATGGACATAAGCTGCCGGATGAAGTGATGGATTCGCTGATGGAATACGATTGGCCGGGGAACGTGCGCGAACTCGAACACACGGTGCAACAGATGGTGGCCATGAACTCGGGTCCGTGGGTTTCGAAAGCCGACCTGCCCTCGGCTGTTGTTAACGGTTCGTTCGAGCGCGCGACGGCACATGCCAACAGCGGGACGGCCACAGCGACGGGACCCACGCTCCTGGACGGGACAAATATCAAGCCGCTCGCGGAGGTGGAGCGAACCGCGATTCTGCATGCCATCGAATATACGAAGGGCGATCGCACATTAGCCGCAGCCATGTTGGGAATAGGTAGAACTACCTTGTACCGCAAGCTAAAGGAGTACGGGCTGTAAGATTGGGATCGTGCGCATTGCGCTTGACGCAACTTACAGCGTAGACCCGCGGCCTACCGGAATCGGCGTCTATTCGAATGCGTTGCTAATTGGACTAGCCGACCGTTATCCCGAGGACGATTTTCTCCATTGCTTGCGGCCGAAGCAGTTCTTTCGGGCAGTGCGTGATGCGCGACGAAATGTGCGCCGCAGATTACTGCAGCCGCCGATTCCCACGTTTGGGGCTCAGCTTTTTCATGCGTTGAATCAACGGGTCGACAAGCGGCCTGCTAAAAAAGTTGTTTCGACCTTTCACGATCTGTTCGTAATGACCGAAGAGTATTCTTCTCCCGAATTTCGCGCGCGCTTTACGCAGCAGGCCCGGCAAGCGGCACAGAACTCGGACCTGATCATCGCAGTCTCGCAGTTCACGGCGGGGCAGGTTACCAGCTTGCTTGGATTCGATGTTTCTCGAATTCGCGTGATTCCCCACGGTGTAAGTCCACCTTCGTCCGAGCTGCAACGAAAGAGAGAGAAGATCATTCTATCTGTCGGCGCACTGCAGGTCAGGAAAAATGCACTGCGGCTGGTTGAAGCCTTTGAGCGTGCTCCCGGAGATTGGCAACTGATTTTCGCAGGCGCCCAGACGGGCTACCAAGCGGCAGCGATATTGGAGCGCATTCGGAACAGTGACTGTAGCGCACGGATCAAGATCATTGGGTACGCATGGCCGGCCGAGTTGCAGACGCTCTATTCGCGCGCATCGATCTTCGCGTTTCCATCGCTCGACGAAGGATTCGGCATACCGGTGCTCGAAGCTATGGCGCACAGTGTTCCAGTGATCGCTTCTAAACGCCCAGCTCTGGTGGAAGTGGCAGCGGACGCCGCTCTGTTTGTAGATCCCCAGAGCACTGAGGATTTGCAAAATGCCCTAGAGCGTATGATCAGCGATCCCGATCTGCGTGAAGAGTATGCGCGACGAGGGCGCGAGCGCGCGAAACTCTACCCATGGGCACGGGCGATCACCGCGACACACGAGGTTTACAAGGAATTGCTGGGCTGACCACTGCCCGGCAGTTTTGCGAGGACCGACTGCGAATTACTTCTGGTCTTCTTCGACAGAGATTTTCAAGGCTCTAAGGAACTTATGGTCTTGCGAGGTTAACCGGATCTTGCCCGTCGATTCATGCCGCACCGGTTCTGCCTGCTCGGTGATTTCAGAATCGTCGTCCTCTTCTCGCTTGTTGAAACCGATAGTTGCTTCGAGTACTAGGAACACATCATAACCGGCGCGCTTGATTTCGCCGATAGCCCCGGCGATACGGTCAGAATCGGACAGTGATTCGTTGATTGCGTTACCCAACTCCTGCATCAACTCCTTCAAACGATCGTCCAAAGCATCCCCTTTCTCGGGCATCTTCAGGTTATCACCTGATTGGGTATTCGGAAGCCAAGGAAACGACTGCGCCCAGTAACATATCAGCACTCGAAGTACTAGTGGGTATTGACGCAGCTTGCGTTTCAAATATTTGCTGCGCCCGTGCCTAGGATTTCACTCTGGTACCGGACGTTTATGGACCAGTATCTTTGATTAAACGCGCACAACGGCCACCAACGCGCTAAAGCGAAGACAGCCTGTGCGCTTCCGGGACCGCACTAAGTCTCGGAATTCTGCTGCTCGTAGGGTTTCGTGGAATAGCGTGCTGCTTCTTCCTGAGCGCCGCCCGTGTTGTCGTGTGTACGGATAGCTTGCTTATATTCATTCACGGCGCGATCGCGCTGGCCCGTTACGTCGAAAATTTTGCCCAGGTTGACGTGGGACCAAACCTCGGTCCATTTCGGATCCAGGTCGCCGTTGATAGCGGCTCGGAATTCGTTAGCTGCAGATTGAAAATTATTCTGCCTAAAGAAAAGCTGCCCGATGCGATAGTGCGCAAGCGAGCTGTTCTTATTCACCTCGAGAGCTTTTTGGTACTCGCGCAAGGCGTTGGCAAAATCGTTGATCTCGACAAACTGCTCCCCGCGGCGGATCGCCACTGCAATCTGCATGCTGGGATCCAGCCGCAGCAAGACGTGATTGGGATCAATGACGACCTTGCGCGGCTTGCCAAAGGTATCGATGCTGAATTCGGAGGATGTGCCCGTCACTTCGACTCGCTTCTCTTCGGGGTTTCCTTCGGTCTCAATCTTGAGGTCCACGGGCATGCGGAAAGTGTCGAGATCCTGGTTGATCTTGCCGACGATCCGAAATCCCTGCTGCGTGCGCAAAACGGTGTATTCGAGCTTAAACTCCGGCGAGCCGCTTGATTCCAGCCACTGTATGAAGAAGTAGCGCAGATCCTGATTGGAGACTTGTTCGAACACCTTTCGGAATTGCTCGCTGTTGACCGATTGCCAACTGTACTTGTCGATAAACGCGTGCATAGCCTTCTTGAAATCGGCGTCGCCGACCACGCTTCGGAGCATGTTGAGAATGGCAGCACCCTTGGCCGCGGTAAGGGCCCAGTACTCGGGCGAGTAGTCTTCGAGGCGCGCAGCCTGCAAGACCGGAGGATCTTTTACCGTTAAAGCTTCAATGTAGGTGGCCTTCAGGTCCGTTTCCATGGCCCCTGCTCCGGCTGTGTGCTCGGTGTACAGCAACTCTGAAAACCGGGCCGGCCCGTTCTCCAGCCACAGATGATTACGATTCACTGGCGAGACCAGAACGCCCCACCATTGGCGCGAGAGTTGATTGGCGAGCAGGCTAGTGTTGACTTTTTTCGTGATGGAGCCAGGCGCCAGAAAGATCACGCCGGGCGCAGAGTAGCCGTTGACCGCCCCGTCTTCCGTTTCGACCAGGGTCAGGTTCGCTTGCGGAGCAAGGCCATATTCGGACGTGAGAAACGTCATGATCTTGCCGGTCTCGTCACCGTAATCGTGAGCCTGTTGGGTTTGCGGATCACGGAAGAATACATTCGTGCTGATGCCTTCCGAAGACACCCGAAGAGGATTATCCTTCACGATGGCGATGCTTCCCGGGAAGCTGGCCTTTTCGTAATGGAACGAGTAGATGGTGCCGCCGTTGGCCGCGCGATCCGTTTTCAGATCCCCACTGCCGATGACCTGGTATCCGGCAGGCGCGGTGATGCGCAGGTCGGCGGCGAATCGATTAACCGTGTAGCCGTTTACCGGAAACCAGCGCGCGGGATACAACAAGTAGCCGAAATCAGGATGCAGGGCGGCGAACTTGATTCCGGACACCGGCGAGTCTTCATTGCCCGTGAGCTTGCCATCGTAGGTGATGGAAAGCTCGCAAGGCTGAGTCTTCTGGAGCGGGGCGGGGAACGCGACCTTCACCGTGAAGTCTTTATCGTTGCGCGATGTCTCGAGCGCATTGCCTTGCGAATCGACGGCCTTGGAGACGGTTAACGCATTGTTCAGCTCAAAAATCGCGTCGGGTGTACTTTCGAGCGGCGTGAAGTCGATCTTGGCCGTAGCGATAATCGATTGTGTTCGCGGGTTGATGTCGGCCTCAATGGTGTATTTCTGGACGTCAATGCGTGGACGCTTCTCCTGCCCCCACGCGCAAATCGCGAGGGCAAATATGATAGTCCACTTTAAACTGCGCATCATTAACTATTGTCTCCCGATACCTTGAACGAGCTGTGAGCCGGAAGCACTGGCGGAGGCTCCGGCGAGGGTACCTGAAACGGGCAGACTTTCGGCTATTAAATCCGCAGTCCGCCTCAGCGGATCTCCGTCCCGGGTGAGTGCGGCGCGAACGCGCAGGAGATCGGAACGCATGCGGCTGGCGCGCTCGGGTTGGGCAAGCAATTCCTGCACAGACGCGGCGAGGCGGACAGGCGTCATGTCCCGCTGCATCAGCTCAGGCACGATGGGCCGGTCCGCGATCAGATTCACCATGGAAAGAAAGGGAACTTTGACGAGCCGCCGTCCTGCCCACCAGCTCAACGGATTGACTTTATAGAAGGTCACCATCGGCGTGCCGAGTACCGCAGCCTCGATCGTAACTGTGCCGCTGGCGGCAAGCGCCAAATCCGCGTGGCCGACGCAGTCCCAGGTCTCGTTTTCTATTACTTGGATGGACAGCGTCCGCAGGGGTTCCCGGAAATTTGTTACGACGTTGTGTGAATGGGAGCCTTCGGGCGTGGCAAGCAAGACATTCAAGGCGAATTGCCGGCGAAGAATGGCCACCGTTTCGAGCAGCACCGGTAAATGGCGGCGGATTTCAACGGACCGGCTGCCCGGAAGCAGCACGATGGTTTTCGCGTCGTCTTGCAAGCCGTGCCGAACGAAGAATTCCTCGCGCGAGAGTCGCGTCCGGACCATGGCAGCGAGCGGATGTCCTATATAGGTTGCATTCACACCGCGCTCGCGAAACCAGGCTTCTTCGAACGGAAACAGGCAGAAGAGCTTATCTACCAGTTCGCGAATGACCTTGACTCTGCCAGGACGCCACGCCCAAACTTGCGGCGCCACCAGGTAATAGACGGGCACGCCTAAGCGTTTGAGTTGCCTGGCGAGACGCAAGTTGAAATCGGGATTGTCGGTAAGGATTGCGGCGAGCGGGGGATGTTGCCTGGCGAAACGAACCAGTTTGCGGTAATCGCGGTAGATTCCCGGTAAGTGGCCGATAACTTCTGCCAGACCCACGATGGATAAGCTGGCGGCATCGATTATTGGGTCGACACCGAGCGCCTGCAGTTTCGGTCCGGCACAACCGTAGAAGCGTGCAGAAGGGTGGAGCTCAAGGAGGCGGGAAACTACTGGGGCGGCGTACATGTCGCCCGAAGCCTCGCCGGCGGAAACCAGGAACTGCACTGCGTTTCCCTCAAGTGTAGCAGCGGCAAAGCGTATTGTAAGAAGGATGTGCAGACCAGGCGCTGAAGAGCGGGCTAGTGGGCAGCGCGGTTGCCAGAACGGGCCACCCGCTTTGCTAGAATCGAGGCGGAAAACGTAAGATGTCCACCCAACGAGAGCCGACTCCGGCGAGTCCGGCTCAAACTAACTTGGCGAGGGTCAGCGTCGGGCAGTTCGCGGAGCGATTCCGAAGCGAAGCGATTCCGCTGAGTAACACGTTCGGCTATTTCTGCGCTTCGGTTCCGATGAGTGAAGAAGTGCTCAAGGAGTATTTGGAAGAGCCGGTGGCGGCGCTGCCCGCGTCGATTGCGGCGATGCTGCCGCATATCTCGATTCTGCTGGTGCCTTACCTGGAGCGCTCCGGTGAGCGCGGCTCTGCGAAGGCGAAACGAAAGACGCGCGCAGCTCTGGAGAAGTTGGCGGATTTCGTCGTATCGGACCGGCCTGCGGAGGGACGCCAATCCTGGACGTCGCAGGTCAGTTTCGAAAACGAGACGGTGTTGGTGTTCGCCTTGAAGGAGCAGGAGGTTGCCGAGTATCATTACCGGCTCTACAGGCGGCTGGCGGGGCTGGTGGCGGATAAATGGTCAATCGAGGCAGCGGCTGGCTACAAGGCGATCGTTCGCGACGAACTCGCCGGGGCCGTGCACGGCGAAGTGGATGACGATAGCTGGCAAGCCAAGCAGGCGCTCCTGCGCCGGCAGTTGAACGGTAAGCGCGAGAGCCCGCTCTTCGCGGATTACGTAAGACAATCGTTTATCGATACATTGACGTTGTATTTGCATGGAATCTGCTGCGACATCGATGTCGAGACCGGTCCAAGGCAACTGCCGAGCCGCCACTTACGCAAGCGCTTGAATCTGCTGAAATCGCTTTACCCCGCGCCCGAGGGTTACGCCGTGTTCCCGGAAGACGCCGACGAGTTGAAGACGGCGCAATAGTTCAGACCTCCTCTAACCCAAGAAGGTTGGGGACTAAGACACGCCTAGGAGGGCGCGTTTATGAAAATGCTGGCGGCTCTCGTGTTGATTGGTGTTGCGGCTGGTGCGAATTGGGCACATAGTGCGGATGTAGCGAAGCCCGCGCTGGCGCCTATTCTCGTCGAGCTGTTCACTTCTGAGGGGTGTTCAAGTTGTCCCCCGGCGGATGCATTCCTGCGAAAACTGGATGCAACCCAGCCGATACCGGGCGCACAACTGATCGTTCTCAGTGAACATGTCGATTACTGGGACCATGACGGCTGGACAGATCCATACTCTTCGGCGCTCTTCACGAACCGGCAGACCGGATATTGCCAAGCTCTCCGGGTGGATGAGCCGTACACTCCCCAGATGATTGTTGACGGCGGCGCGTTATTGAAGATCACGGACCCGCAGCAGATGGGCCAGGTATTTCAGAAAGCAGCAGCGGCGCCGAAGATCCCGGTCGCGATTAGTTCGGTAACTATTGAAGCGAAGGCTCTCCGCGGACACGTTCAAGCGAAGGCCGGGCTGGAAAAGGGCGAAGCGGACGTATACGTGGCGGTAGCGCTCGATCATGCCGATTCGCAGGTCGAGCGGGGGGAGAATCGGGGCCGCCATCTGACGCATACGGCCGTGGTCGAATATCTCAAGAAAATCGGGAAGCTACCGGCGGGCGCGAGCTTCGATCAGGATTTTCAATTGAAGATCAAGAGCGCTGCCGATCCGGCGAATCTACGGGTGGTCGCGTTTGTGCAAGAGCCTCACGAAGGCCGAGTGCTAGGGGCGGCGTTGGAGAAACCGCCCCTTCCGTGATCGAGCCCGATCAGGCCCAGCTGTAGCCGCTCTTGGAGAGCGGCAGCGAGCGGATGCGCTGTCCGGTCACGGCGAAGATAGCGTTGCAGACCGCCGGAATCAGAGGCGGAAGCGCGGGCTCACCGAGACCGGTTGGAGCATGGTCGGTCTTCAGAAAATGCACTTCGATCTGTGGCGCTTGGCGCATCCGAAGCAGTTGGTGCTGGTTGTAATTGGTCTGAACGACACGGCCTTTTTCGAGGGTGATCTCCTGCGCCATTAATTCGCTAAGGCCGTCGATGATGGCGCCTTGCACTTGCGCTTCAGCGCCGCTCGGATTTATGATCTGGCTGCCGACGTCGCCGCAGGCCCAGACTCTATTTACCTTGATCGCGTTCTTTGCGCTGACGCTCACTTCCGCGACGTGCGCGAAATAGCCCTGGAAGCTGTAGTGGAACGCTACGCCGAGCGCGGTTTCCTTCGCAAGCTGGCGTTTGCCCCAACCAGATTTTTCGGCAACGAACTGGAGGACGGCACGCATGCGGCCGGCATCGTAAGCTTGAGGCTGCGCGCCTCGAGGCGTCGGGCTGGGCTCGTTTTCGACCTTGGGCTTCGCTGCGCCGGCCACGAGTTGATGGCCCGGGGCGTCGAGCAGGTCAAGGCGGAACTGTAGCGGATCTTTGCCGGCGGCATGAGCGAGCTCGTCGATGAATGATTGCATGACGAAGGCTTGCGAGTTGGCGCCGGGTGCGCGCAGAGCGCCGGTCTTCAGGCGCAGCGGCATGACGGAAGCGTACATCGCGTAATTGGGCACGAAGCCGGAAGGAAATTCCGTAGGCGAAATGCTGGCCGACGGAGCGAACTTATCGCCGTCCCCAAAGCTGACGAAGTGGTTGCGCCAAGCGGTGAGATTGCCCGAGCCATCGACCGCGCCTTTGAGAAAGTGGAAGCCGGCGGGGCGGTAATAATCGTGGGTCATGTCGTCTTCACGCGACCACAGAAGCTTCACGGGCACGCCGATAGTCTTGGCGATATAAGAAACTTCGACCATATAGTCGTTCGTGAGTCCGCGGCCGAAAGAGCCGCCGGCGCGCTGGAGGTGAATGGTGATGTCGCTCTCGGGGATGCTAAGGATTTTCGATGTGAGAGCGCGGCCACGCGCGGGCTGTTGGGTGTTGCTCCAGATCTCGAGCTTGCCGTTTTGGAAATGCGCGGAGCAGTTGCGGGGTTCAAGCGGTGCATGCGAGATGAACGGGTAGGAATAGGCGGCTTCGATCGACTTAGCGGCGGTTCTTAGCGCGTCCTCAACGTTGCCGTCGGTTTTGAGCGTGCGTTGCGCCGGCTGTTGGGACAGCTCTTGGGCGCGTTGCGCAAACTCTTGGCTGCTCTGATCGGCGGCGATGCCTTCGTCCCACTGCACGTTGAGTTTCTGGCGCGCGGATTGAGCTTGCCACCAAGTGTCGGCGACGATCGCAACGCCCGGCTCAAGGCCCGGGTCGCCGAGCATCACAGGGCCAACTTGCATCGAGCTTTGGACGAGGAAGGCGTGGCGCACACCGGGCAGCTTCTTTACTTCGTCGAGATTGGCGATAACGGGCTTGCCGCCAAAGACCGGACATTTTTGATAGACGGCGTGCAGCATGCCTGGGAGCGTGAAATCGATGCCGTAGATCGGCTTGCCGGCGGTGATGTCGGGCACGTCTACGCCCGGAGTCCATTGGCCGATGATCTTGTAGGCGCTCGCCTTTTTAAGTTCGACCGACTTGAGATCGGGCACCGGCATCGAAGCCGCGGTGGCCGCGAGTTGACCGTAGCCGAGAGAACGGTCGGTAGTTCGATGATAGATGCGGCCGTTGGAGGCATAGCACTCGGATTCGGGAACGTTCCAGGTCTTGGCGGCAGCGGCGATCAGCATTTGCCGGCCCACGGCCCCGACTTGCTGCATCGGGATGAAGTTGTTAGAGGCGGCGCGGCTGCCACCGGTAGTTTGCAAGCCGTACTTGGAATCGAAATCGGCTTGCTCGACCTTGACGGATTTCCAATCGACTTCAAGCTCCTCGGCGATTAGCATGGGCAGCATGTTCTTGATGCCCTGGCCGATTTCGGGATTGCGGGAGACGAGCGTGACCGTGCCGTCGGGAGCGATGCGAATGAAGGCGGTGGGGTCAAGCGGCGGGGGACCGGAAGGTTGCTGAGCTCGGGCGCGCGGCTCGGCGTAGAGGGCGAGTAGCATGCCTCCACCGGAGAGGGCGCTGACGTGAAGGAATGAGCGGCGGGTGAGGCGCATGTTACAGCCCTCCTTGGTGAGTTACAGAATGGGGGCCTGCGAGCGCGGCGCGCTGCGGATTGGAGCGCATGGCGGCGGCTTTGTGGATGGCCGTGCGAATGCGCAAGTAAGTGCCGCAGCGGCAGAGATTGCCGTTCATCGCCTCATCGATGTCGCTATCGGTGGGGCTGGGGTGCTTAGCGAGCAATGCCGCAGCAGACATGATCTGTCCGGCCTGGCAGTATCCGCATTGAGGAACGTCGACTTCGAGCCATGCTTGCTGTAGGGGGTGGGCTTGGTCAGGTGCGAGACCTTCGAGCGTGGTGACGCGGGCATTAGCGGCTGCGGAGAGCGGAGTCAGACAGGCGCGCGCAGGTTCGCCGTTGAGGTGCACGGTGCAGGCGCCGCACTGACCGATGCCGCAGCCATACTTGGTGGCATGGAGGTTGAGCAGGTCACGGATGACCCAGAGGAGCGGGGTGTCGGGCGGCGCGTCGACAGTGGCGGACCGGCCGTTGACGGTCAAGTTGGTAGACATATGCTCAATTCCAAAGATACGCCTGGGGCGCGGAGCGAAGGTCGAGGGATCATTGAAGCATGATGGCTTTCGGAGAAAACGGACGACTTATCGCCCGCGGTCGGGTGTGCGCGATTGTGGTTGGGCTGCTGTTTGCGGCCTGCTCTTTAAATAGCGAACGGGGCATTGCCGACCGGCGGAGCGACTTTCGCAAGTTTCTGCCAATGACGGGTGATGCAATGAAATATGGGCTGAAACCGGTACGGCCGTATTTCAAGAGGGCGAACCGGGCCGAGATTCTGCGCGCCATTGAGGCCGCGTGCACGGGGCGCAAAGAGGGGAGCTCGGTGTTTGAACCCACGGCACAATCGGGCTACTACGTGAACTGCAATCCGAGCAATCGGCAGCTATTGAATGGCTATGTCTCTCGCGATCCGAGAAAACGGCCTAGCTCGCGGCCGCCGAATTCATATTAAGATCGCGCCCAACGGCCAATGAACGCTCAGGGATTGGGAGAACCGGGATTGACGGGCAGCGGCTTGGCGGGCAATTCGGCATCGGGGAAGCCGCGCACCAGCTTAAATGTCCGTTCCCATCGTGTGCGTGTGAAGAAGTGCTCGCCGAGATCAACAAAATGCGCAAGCATGGAGCCTGCCGATTCCCCGACTAAGTCCTCCGTGGACGCCCGGTACGACCAATAGATAAGAAAGGGCTTGCCGATGATGTTTCCTCTGGGGACAAAGCCCCAGTAGCGGCTGTCGGACGAATCGTCGCGATTGTCGCCCATTGCAAAATACATATGGGGCGGAACAATCACCTCGCCGCCAACGACATTTCGAGCAAGCATTTCCTGCTGGGCTTGCAGCGCAAGCTCTTCCTTTACAGGGCGGCAACAGGGCGTGGGGAAATTATCGAGCATCGGGTCGTACGCATATTTGTGGTACACGTACGGCTCGTTCAACCTGATGCCGTTTCGATAGATCACACCGCGGTCAATCTTCAGGCGGTCTCCGGGCACGCCAATAAGCCGCTTCACCAAAGTCACACTAATATCGGCCGGATACTGAAACACAAAAATGTCGCCATGTTTCGGCTCTTGGTAAGGCAGCAAATACCTACTGAGAGAACCGTCCGGTGCATAGGCCAATTTGTCGACCAAGAGATGATCGCCAATGAGAAGCGTGTCTTCCATGGAGCCTGTCGGGATGACGAATGCTTGTGCCAGCGTGGTGGTTCCAAACAGAAGCAGGAGGATTGTGGCGGCCCACTCGGCAACGCTATTCCGCTTTCGTGCGGGCTCAGAAGTTGTTTTGACAATCTTCGAGTTGTTTCTGCTGGCTGGCATGAGATGGCCTTATTATCGCTTAAATAGCGCGTTCACATTCAAATCGTTCAGCGTCTCGACGAGGATGTCAGGCTGAGCGGCTGCGAGGGCGTCGCGGCCAATAATGCCGGTTGCGACCGCGACCGCCTGAAATCCGTTTTGCCTGGCGGCTTGAACATCGTTGGGGTGGTCGCCGACAAGTGATGTGTAGCAATCAACGGAGATGAGATCGCGTTGAATCGCACGCTTTCTGGCCATGCTGGCGAGTTCCACGCGCGTGGACGCGTCTTCGGCAAATGCGCCGACTTCGAAGTATTGCCGCAGTCCGGCAAGCTCCATCTTGCGCCAGGCGATAGCGCTGAGATTGCCGGTGACGAGACCGAGTACGGCCGCGCGGTCGCGGAGCTCAAATAAGAGAGCCGGCACACCGGGGCAGACCATGTCCGCTAGCGTCGACGGACAATTTGAACAATAGGAGCGCTGGCATTCCTCGATGATGTTATGCATCGCTTCTTGCGTCTGTTCATCCGGATAGCGCGCGGATCGAAGCATAGCCGCGATGAGATCATAATCGAGCATTCCAGAGGTAGAGATGCCGTCGAGATGCGTGGCCAGCCCAGTAACTTTCTGAATGCCGTCTATCAATGCGCGCTTGTGGTGCTCTGCCGCACCGCGAAGGAGCGTACCATCGATATCGAAGAGGACGAGGGTCGTGGCTTGACTCATACACTGGTGATAGGCACGAGCGAATGATAACCCGGCGAGAACTTTTAGGAGCAGCAGCGGCGGCTGTTTGCACAAGCTTTGTTTCGGCGCAGCGAGTGCTGCAGCAGTTCGACTATGGACAAGTGCAGCTCGATGCCGGGCCTCTGGCGACGCAGTGCGAGCAGACGCACGCGCTGTTAATGGGCTTGGACGAAGACAGCCTGTTGCGGCCGATGCGCGTGCGCGAAGGCTTGCCAGCACCAGGTAGAGACATGGGTGGATGGTACGACACATATGCGTTTGCTCCAGCGTGCACCTTCGGGCAGTGGGTTTCGGCGCTGGCGCGCTATTACGCAGCGACGGGAGACGTGGCGACTCGGGACAAAGTAAATCGGCTGGTGAGAGCCTATGCGGCGACCGTCGAACCGAAGGGCAAATTCTACATCGAGAACCGCTTCCCCGCATACTTTTACGACAAGATCGTGTGCGGCTTGATGGATGCGCATCAGTTTGTAGACGATCCCATTGCGCTTCCGACTCTGCGGAGAGCGACGGACGCAGCGTTGAATTATCTGCCGCCGAAGGCGATGCCGCACCATGACACACCCGTTCTGCATCACGAGGACTTCACCGAGCATTGGTGGGATGAGAGCTACACGCTGCCCGAGAACCTGTTCATTGTCTGGCAACGAAGCGGGGATTCGCGATACCGTGATTTGGCGCAGCGGTTTCTATTCAACGATGAATATTTCGATCCGCTGGCGCGCGGTGAGAATGTGCTGCCGGGGCGGCATGCCTATAGCCATGTGAATGCGTTAAGCTCGGCGGCAAAGGCCTATCTGGTGCTCGGGGACGACAAGTATCTAAAAGCCGCCCAGAACGGGCTTCGGATGGTCGAGGCGCAGAGTTACGCGACGGGCGGGTGGGGACCCGACGAGCACTTCGTCGTGCCCGGCAGCGGCAAGCTTGGCGAGAGCCTGAATCACACGCATGCGAGTTTCGAGACGCCGTGCGGATCCTATGCGCATTTCAAGCTCACTCGATATTTACTACGAATTACCAGAGATTCGCGTTATGGAGACAGTATGGAACGGGTGATGTATAACACCGTGCTGGGCGCAAAGCCGATCCAGAGCGACGGCCAGAGTTTCTATTACTCGGATTATAATTTTCAGGGGCATAAGTTCTATCATCCCGATAAGTGGCCGTGCTGCTCGGGAACGTTACCGCAGGTGGCGGCGGATTACCGGATCAGCACATACTTTCTTGATAGCGACGACGTTTACGTGAATTTGTATGTGCCTTCGGCCGCACGGTGGAACGGACGTTCGTTACGGCAGAGAACCGAATATCCGTATAGCAACGATGTACGGCTTGATTTGAGCGCGCCTTCTCCAGCGACTTTCTCAATATTCCTGCGAATTCCCGAATGGACTCGCGCGCCGAGAGTGACTGTGAGCGGGGTACGCGATTCGCGGCAGCTCGCTCCTGGGACGTTTGCGGAGATCCGGCGCGAGTGGAAGAACGGCGATCGCATCGAATTAGAACTGCCGCGTCCGAAGCGATTGACGGCGGTGGATGCCGAGCATCCGGATACTGTTGCGGTGATGCAGGGGCCGCTGGTGTTGATGGCGGTGGGGAGTTTGCCAGCTCGAATCGAGCGCGCGGAGCTGTTGAGCGAGAAACCGGAGACGTTACGGCTCAAATCGTTCATGGAAATACAAGACGAACCGTATACGACGTATCTGCGCACGACCGGTTAATGGGCGAAAGTGGCAAGCATGCCGACGGCGGCAGCGGATGTCAGCGCCAAGGCGAGCCAGCCGCACCAATTCATCCAAGCCGAATTGACATGCTCGCCCATGACTTTCGCATCGCGCGTCAGCAGAATGACGCGATGCTGGGCGGCGCAAGCAATCCGTTGAAGGCGGAGGCCCAAAAGAGCATCTGGATCGGATGCATCCCGGCGTAGATCAGTGCAACACCGAGCAAAGCTGAGATGACAATTACGCGATAGAATTGCGGGGCGATGGCGACCTTTGCTTCAAGCGACGCCCGGTTCTTGGCTTCTTTATTGATCGGCGCTGGGGCTGCTGCGGAGCCACTCACAATCGTGGGACTGGTGATGCGCAGGAACAGTTACTAAGAGCGTGATGGCGAATTAAGTAGTTATCCCAGCGAGTTTCTGAACGGTTTCAAATGTGTCAGCATCGGATGCATTCTTATCCGGCCGGTAACGCTTGACTCGAGCGAAACGTAGCGCGAGTCCGCTCTCATAGCGCGAACTGATTTGAATCTCGTTGAACGCAATCTCAGCGACCAGCTTCGGTGCTACATAGACGGTATAGCTATCGCGGGCGATCTCAATTTTAAGAAACTCTTGCGTTTGCCACGCCAGCATTTCGTCAGTGAGACCTTTAAAGGTCTTGCCGAGCATGGCGAAGCCGCCTTTCACCGTATCGCGTGCGCCCAGGTGAAGATTGCTGAGCCAACCTTGGCGGCGGCCATTTCCCCATTCGGCTGCAAGAATGACCAGATCGAGCGTTCGGGCCTGTTTGATTTTGAGCCAGCTTTGTCCGCGCGCACCAGCAACGTAGCCAGCGGCGCGAGCTTTCGCCATGATGCCTTCGTGGCCCTGCGCGAGCGCAGCGTGCAGAAAACGTTCCGCGTCTTCAGGATCAGATGTAGCAAGATGGGGCACGAGTGCCTCCTCGGGGGTCAGGCGGGACAACTCCTCGAAGCGGCGTGCTTGGGGCTCATCGAGAAGGCTGCCCCCGTCGAGGTAAAGCAGATCGAACCAGAATGGCGACATGGGCAGTTCAGCCAAGAGGCGCTCCACATCCAACTTGCGGCCGAAGCGGCGCATCGAGACCTGAAATGGTTGCGGCCGGCCGGCGGCATCGAGACTGAGAACTTCGCCATCAAGGATGAGATCTTGCGCGGGCATGGCGCGCACGGCAATGACCACCTCAGGGACCGCAGCCGTGACATCGTTCATAGCGCGCGAGAATACAACCACGTCATCGCCTGATTTGTGAACCTGGATTCGAGCCCCATCGAACTTGTACTCGAGTGCGGCTTCGCCCAGTTCCTGCAACGCCCCACCCACGTCTTCGGCGGTTTGAGCGAGCATGGGCTGCACGGGACGGAATAATTGAATGTCGAATTGCGACAGGCCGGCCTCCCCGTTCTCGATCACGGGCCGAGCGATCGCAGTCGCACTTCCGGCTAACATGGCAGCTCGGCGAATGCGTTCGAGCGGCAGGCCGGAAGCTTTCGCGAGCGCGTCGAGCATGATACCTTCGAGGGCGCCTTGACGCAATTCTCCCATCAGCAGACGCGTGAGGAAGTGCTGCTCGTCGCCCGTTGCGCGCGTGAGCAGATTGTTCAGAAGCTCGCGCCGGCGCTGCTCCGAACCACGACCCTGAACAGCGCGCAGCTCGGCGAGTGTGCGGTCGACCTCGACCAGATCAAGGCTTGATTTCTCGGCGGGGTCGGCATTTGCGTCGCGCAACGTGGCGTAACCGATTCCGATACGGCCCTGGCGGACGCCGCCTGAGAGGAATGCAACTGCGATCTCCACTTCTTCCGGGGTCAGCTGCTTCAACAAGGCCGCCAACAGGGCGGTTTTTTCAAGACGCCGAGAGGTGTTCGCGATGCGATTCGACGTCCCGACCAACTGAGCGAGCAGCATAGAATAGCGCTAGGTTTTGAACTGCTCGTCAACTGGGACGCGATAGCCCATGGCGAGCGCGTTGGTATGGTTCGCAAGACCTACAACGGCCATCAGCTCGCCGAACATCACTTCCGTCATGCCCTTGTTGCGGGCAGAGGCAGAGTGCGAAGCCATGCAATATTGGCACTGATTAGTGGCGCTGACGGCAAGATAGATCATTTCTTTGGTAACGGCATCGAGTGCGCCCGGAGCCATGATCTGCTTTATGTTCTCCCATGTGCGGCGCAAGGTGGCGGGGTGATTGGCCAGCGCTTTCCAGAAATTGTTGATGAAATCAGTCTTGCGCGTAGCCATGATGTCGTCATAAATTTCGCGCACTTCGGGACTGGCGTCTGCGTATTCAATCATGCCGGGCACAGGCTTTTCTCCTTCGAACCTTTTCTTCCAAGAAAAAAAATCAGGAATTACCGATCAGAATACCGGCCACGAACACCAACACGCCGCCGAGCACGACTTGCAGCGCCGCACGCACCAGCGGAGTTTCCATATAGTGCTGGCGTATCCAACTAATGACCCCGAGCTCGACTGCGACCACGATGACCGCAACTGTAATGGCGAGCCGGAAATTCGCGATGAGAAACGGGAGCGTGTGACCGATGCCCCCGGCGGTGGTCATAATGCCGGTAACAGCGCCGCGCACGACCGGGCGGCCGCGGCCCGTGAGAGAGCCGTCATCAGAGAGCGCTTCCGCGAAAGCCATCGATATGCCTGCGCCGATGGAAGCCGCGAGTCCGACGAGGAATGCGTCCCAGCTCTTATGCGTGGCGAATGCCGCTGCGAAGAGCGGAGCAAGCGTGGAGACTGAACCGTCCATCAACCCAGCCAGCCCGGGCTGGATGAACTGGAGCACAATGACGCGGCGGTAAGCCTCTTCTTCGTCGCGCTTGATGTCTGGCGTGATCTGTTTTTCGATAAAGTCCGCGGCTGCGGTGTGCTTTGCCTCGGCTTCGGCGAGATCGCCGAGGAGCTGGCGCGTGGAGGCGTCGCTGACTTTTTGCTGCGCTACTGCATAGAAACGCCGCGTCTCCGATTCCATGGACTCGATCGACTTTCGCACGGCGCTGGGCCCGATAGGCTCAACCAGCCAGACTGCCGGCCGTGAGACAAACCCCTTCACGTCCTGGCGGCGAATAAGCGGGATGTGGTCGCCGAATCGCGCGCGGTACATCTCGATCAGGCGAGTGCGGTGCTCGGATTCTTCGGCTTGCATATCCTCCAGCAACTTGGCGGTCACCGGATAATTGGTGCGCAGCCCTTCCGCAAATTCGCCGTAGATGCGGCCGTCCTCCTCTTCAAGAGAAATGGCTACCGCGAGGATCTCGCGTTCCGAAAGATCTTTGAAATGTTTCGCCATGGTCGCTTTCTGGACGCTAGCCGGATAATGGTACTAGTTTCATTTGAGCGCACAGGGTGTCTTCGCTTTAGCGCGTTGGCGTTCGGTGGTGCGCGATTCAAACCATGTTAGATCGAATTGTGGTGCATGGCGCGCGCCAGCACAACCTAAAGAACATCAGCGTCGAAATCCCGCGGAACACGTTCACGGTCATCACGGGTCTGAGCGGATCCGGCAAGAGCTCGCTCGCATTCGACACGATTTACGCCGAAGGGCAGCGGCGTTACGTGGAAACGCTATCGCCTTACGCGCGGCAGTTTCTGGATCAAATGGAGCGGCCGGAAGTGGATTCGATCGACGGCCTGAGTCCCGCGATCTCGATCGAGCAGAAGACGACCTCGCGCAGCCCGCGCTCGACTGTTGGCACCGTGACCGAGATCTACGATTATCTGCGGTTGCTTTATTCCTCGGTTGGCATCCCACACTGTCCCCTGTGCGGAGCAGAGATTGCGCGCCAGTCGCCAGCGCAGATCCTGGATCAGGTATTCACACAGCATCAAGGCGAGCGGATTATGGTCCTGGCGCCGATTGCGCGCGGGCGGAAGGGTGAATACAAGAAGGAGTTGGAGGCGATTTCGAAAGCCGGCTTTCGTGCACGCATCGATGGAGAGATCCACGCTGTGGATGAGCCGCGTAAACTCGATAAGCGCAAGAACCACACGATCGAAGTGGTCATCGACCGTTTAGTAGTGAAGCCGGGAATTGAGCAGCGCTTGGAGAACTCAATTCAAACAGCATTGAAGTGGGCAGACGGACTGGTGGTGATCTCGGTGATCGAAGGGCCGGAGCAACTCTATTCGGAGAAGCTGGCATGTCCCAACGACGGCACCAGCATCCCGCAGCTCGAGCCCCGCTCGTTTTCGTTCAACAGCCCCTACGGCGCGTGCGAGACGTGCAACGGAGTGGGCAGCACGTGGGCTTTCGATCCGCTGAAAGTTATTTGCGATCCCTCGAAGCCGCTGCTGGACGGCGGGCTCGGGCCGGGTTCCACCTCGTCTTACATGATGTCGAACGTGAACGACGCCGCGGAGCGTTTCGGAATTGATTTGGCAGTTCCGTTCGAAGAGCTGCCGAAGAAAGCGCGCCACTTGCTGGTTTATGGGAACGCGCAATTCCCGGGTATTCTAAGACTTCTGGATGAGAGTTACAGCCGTTCGAGCGAGGGTTATCGCGAGTGGCTCATGGAATATATGTCGCCGACCGAATGTCCCGATTGCGAAGGGAGGAGGCTGAAGCCGTCGAGCCTGGCGGTTCACGTGAAAGGCGTTTCGATTGCCGAGTTCACCGAAATGCCCATTGCTCGCGTTCTGCCGCTCAGCCGAACGTGGCAATTTGCCGAACGTGAATTGAAAGTAGTAGCGCGCGTGGTGGAAGAGATTCAGAACCGGCTCGAGTTTTTGTGCGCTGTGGGCCTCGATTACCTGAGTTTGGAGCGCTCTTCGGCGACGCTTTCGGGAGGCGAGGCGCAACGCATTCGGCTTGCGACGCAGATCGGCTCGAAGTTGCGCGGCGTGTTGTACGTACTCGACGAGCCATCGATTGGCTTGCATCCGCGAGACAACGGCCGGCTGCTGGACACACTGCACCATCTGCGCGATCTCGGGAACACGGTTTTGGTGGTGGAGCACGATGCGGAAACGATCGAGCGCGCCGATTACGTTATCGATCTCGGGCCGCGCGCCGGACGCTTGGGCGGCCAATTGATGGCGCGCGGGACTCCGGCGCAGATCATGAAAGAGCCGCGCTCACTAACAGGCGAGTATCTGTCGGGAAGTGCGTCGATTGCGCTGCCGCCGGTCCGACGGGCGGGCAACGGGCTGAAGATCACGGTGAAAGGCGCGCGCGAGCACAATCTAAAGGAGATCAACGCAGACTTTCCGCTAGGAACACTCATCGTGGTCACGGGCGTTTCAGGCAGCGGAAAATCGACCCTGGTACATGACATTCTGTATCGCGCGTTGGCGAAAGAAGTATATGGATCGAGAGAGCAACCGGGCGCGCACGACGCAATCCTAGGTTTGGAAAACATCGATAAGGTTATCGAGATCGATCAATCGCCGATCGGCCGCACGCCGCGCTCGAATCCCGCGACCTATACCGGACTTTTCACGCCGATTCGGGAGCTGTATGCCATGCTCCCCGAATCTAGGGAGCGCGGGTATAAGGCCGGGCGTTTCAGTTTCAACGTGAAGGGTGGACGATGCGAAGCGTGCCAGGGTGACGGACTGAAACGCATCGAAATGAATTTCTTACCCGATGTATATGTCACGTGCGATGTCTGCCGCGGGCGGCGCTACAATCTGGAAACGCTGCAGGTGAAATATAAGGGCAAGAGCATCGCAGATCTGCTGGAGGCGACAGTGGATGAAGCGGTGGAGATACTCGCGAACATCCCGCAGATTCAGGCGAAGTTGAAAACGCTGGCGGACGTGGGTCTTGGCTACATCCATCTGGGGCAATCCTCGACGACGCTTTCGGGCGGCGAGGCACAGCGCATCAAGCTCGCGAAGGAGCTGAGCAAGCGGCAGACCGGGCGAACCTTCTACTTGCTAGACGAGCCAACTACCGGTTTACATTTCGAAGACATCCGGCACTTATTGGATGTGCTGCAGCGGCTGGTGGATCTAGGCAACACGGTGGTCGTGATCGAGCATCAATTGGATGTGATCAAGAGCGCTGACTTCGTGATCGACCTGGGGCCTGAAGGCGGCGAGCAGGGCGGATACATTGTAGAGGCCGGGACGCCGGAAGAGGTGATGCGGAGCAGGCGAAGTCACACGGCGGAGGCGTTGCGCAGGATAATAAAGGCGGGAAATGCCGCCTGATCCGATTGAGACCACCCCGACCGAGCCGGTGATGGAAACACCATCAATAGCGGAAGTGGCAACCCCGCCATTGGAATCACCGCCGCTGCCCGTCCGGCGCGAGCCATTTTGGGGCTACCTGGACCTGTTACTCATACTCGGTTTCGTATGCGCCGGACTAGTAGGCATCGTCCTTTTAGGAGCTCTTTTGATCGTCATCTCACCCAAGTTGAAGGACGATCCCATGCCGATGGTACTACCGCTGCAACTTGTGTTTTACGCGGTGGTGTATGTGGGGTTCGTGGCGGTGTTCAAGCTGCGTTATCGGGCTCCGGTGCTGATTTCACTTGGTTGGCGGCGCGCCGGGTTGAATCCGTTGTTCGCGGCGGTGGGGGGAGTTGCCCTGGCATTGGGATTGGCTTTTCTGGCAACCCTATTGCACACTCCCCAGGTGGCAAGTCCAATTGAGAAGTTAGTCAACTCCCGGTCGACACTCGCTCTGTTTGTGATAACAGCAGTGATTGTCGCGCCATTCTTTGAGGAGCTGCTGTTCCGTGGATTCATTCAGCCGCTGTTATCGCGCACCTTCGGTGTGATTGCGGGTGTGCTGGCCACGGCGGTTTTATTTGGAGCGCTACATGCGCCGGAATATTCGTGGGCTTGGCAGTACGCGCTGGTGGTAACGCTTGCAGGAGCCGTTTTCGGATGGCTTCGCGCACGAACTAACTCGGTTGTCCCTGGCACGGTGATGCATGGCTTTTATAACCTGGCGTTCGTCATCGGATATCTGGCAACCACGCATGGAAAATTCAAATGAAGACCAACATCGTAGCCGCGGATGGAACTGCCGCGGGAACTGTTCTTGCGCAAAGCACGATCGAGACTATCGAATGGACGTCCGATGGCGTGGTGATGATCGATCAGACTCGACTGCCTCACGAGACTGCCTTCGTCACGTGCCGCAGCTACGGGGAGGTAGCCGAGGCTATTCGTGGCATGGTCATCCGCGGAGCGCCTGCGATTGGGGTTGCGGCAGCCATGGGTATTGCACTCGGCGCGCTGCACTCGGAGAATCTTGAATCCGATATGGCGGTGATTTGCGACACGCTCGCGAAGACGCGACCCACGGCCGTGAATCTTTTCTGGGCGATCGATCGCATGCGGGTACTTTATCTGTCGATGCGCGACGCGCCCGTCGACCAGATTCGGACGCGGCTGATTGCCGAAGCGCAGGCGATTCGTGAGGAAGATATTGCCATCAATCAAGCCATCGGGCGGAACGGCGCGCCGCTGGTTCCGGATGGCAAAACTGTCTTGACGCACTGTAATGCGGGCGCTCTGGCGACCGCCGGTTTCGGCACTGCCTTGGGTGTAATTCGTTCAGCCGTGCAGATGGGAAAGAAGATCGATGTGTTTGCGGATGAGACGCGGCCATTTTTACAAGGCGCGCGGCTGACGGCGTGGGAATTGCAGCGGGACGGGATCCAGACGACGCTGATCACGGACAATATGGCGGGACATTTTCTGAAGAGCGGGCGCATTGGCTGCGTGGTGGTCGGCGCGGACCGGATCGCGGCGAATGGCGATGTCGCGAATAAAGTAGGCACCTATGGGATTGCAGTGCTGGCGAAAGAGAACGATATTCCTTTTTATGTTGCGGCGCCCCTGTCTACGCTCGATCTTTCGCTCGAATCCGGCGATGCAATTCCCATTGAAGAGCGCGCAGCCAAAGAAGTGACACACGTACATGGGGTATTAGTCGCGCCGGAGGGAATTCTAGTTGCGAATCCGGCGTTTGACGTAACTCCGAACCGATACGTCTCGGCGATCATTACAGAGCGAGGGGTGGCGAGGGCACCGTATACGGAGAGCTTGCGGAAACTGCGCGAGAGCGCGTAAAATCTTAGGCATTCCAGGAGCGGTATGCCAAAGAAGCTCGCAATTACTATCGCGGGAGCGGTCTCTCTCGGCAGTTATGAAGCAGGCGTCCTCTGCGAAGTATTGGACGCAATTCAGCAACACAACGGCGATCCCTTGACAACGGACGACGACCGGGTCGTGATCGATGTGCTGACGGGAGCCTCGGCGGGAGGGATTACAGCAATCCTATTGGCGCAGAAGCTGATGTACAGCGCCGGAGAGTTCAACGGGCCATATGATAATCCGCTTTACAACACCTGGGTGAAACGGATCAGCTTGGCGGGACTACAGGCCACTGAAGAGAATGAGCCAGCGCTACATTCGCTTTATTCTTCGAACCTGATCGAAACTATTTCGCAAGAGATGCTGAAGGAGCGCTACTCGACAACAGTACTGACGCCCGCGAAACGGCATGCGGCGGTCCGAGACGAGCTTCGCGTGGGTGTGGCGCTAACGAATCTGAACGGCGTGGCGTACGGGTATCCGGTTACACCGGGCGGCAAGTTCGTCTACATCGATTACGGAGACCAGTTGACGCGACACGTGGTGGCGTCGAGCTGCGATACGGCAGAGTTCTGGGAGCCCTTGCGAGCGGCCGCCGTTGCGTGCAGCGCGTTTCCAGCGGCTTTTCGCGCACAAGACGTGCATCGTTCGAGCAAGACGGAGCCAGACGATTACCTGAGCGAAAATCTCGAGCCGTGGGAGCGGGATCCGAAACCTTTTACCTACTCCGACGGTGGCATTCTGCAAAATCAGCCGCTGGGGATGGCAAAGAACCTGGTGGATGCGATCGATTGCCATATGAATCAGGAAAGGCGCTTCTACTTGTTCGTTTCGCCGCAAGCGAAAGATCCCGACGCGAATGACACCTTCCACGCGGCTAATGCGGACTATCTGAACCTGGCGAGACGATTGATCGACGTGATTATGGGGCAGGCCGGATTCCAGGATTGGATCGCGGCCAGAGGCGTGAATAAACGCATCGAGTTGCTGGATGAGAGGGCAGCCGAATTGAAGGACGCGATTTTGCAGGGTGATATAGACGTCACGGCGCTGGCGAAAACAGCGGACTCATTGCTGGCGCTCTTCTTCAAGAATGGCGAGCATCTGTCGCCGGGAGCAACTATCCCGGAAAAACTTGGTGATGCACAGGCGCGCATCGCGGCACAGTATCAGAAGGAGATGACCGAGTTGGCAGGGGTACCTGGCCGGGCTGAGGCGTTTCGCAACGCTGTGCTGACATTCGAAACCGCCGCGGGATTAGGGGCGCGCGACTGCATGACGATCTACGGCGTGACGGCGACGGATACCGAATTGGCGGGCGCGGGATTGCAGGCGTTCCTTGGATTTTTCGATCAACGCTTCCGGGACCACGACTATGATGTGGGGCGAACGCATGCTCGAAAGGTATTAACCGATGAGGCTTTGGCGAAGCCGGGAGAGCTTGGGCCGCTACGATATACAGGCAGCGAAATTCATCCGATCGATTCGCGACTGGATGGGTTGAAGTTGCGCGATGTGCCGCCGGCCGATTTGCAGGTGTTCAAAGCAGGAATGCGGAAGCGGTTAAACCAGATGCTGCGTGAAGTTTGGGGACCCGTTTTTTCGCTGCCCGCTATTCCTGGAACAGACTTGATTCTGGATTCCGTGTTGAATTATATGGTTTCAAAATCTTAAACGGAGCTGCGGGCGCGTCGGAATGGCAATACAACCGGCAAGTGTCACACTTATGGGCGGTGAGAGCTGCGCTTTCACCTGCGATGCGGGATCGGTGACCTGGACAATTGCTCCAGCGCACGGAAGTATTACCAGTAGTGGCGTGTACTCGGCGCCCCAGAAATGGCAGATCTGGTTTTCAACCACCATCACGGTGGAAGCGAGAACGGATCCGGAGGGCAAATCGTGCGGCACTGCCGCCATTCTGCTCTCTGCGGCCCCGGCATGGATAACGTCACTCGCGGTATTCTTCGCGATCCTGCTTGTAGGATTGTGCCTCTCAATCTTTCTCGTGTGGCCGCCCCCGGCCGAACAACCATGGCTCGAAGTGACGCCTCCCGTAGCGACGGTGGCACCGGGAGCGTCTCAGATGTTCGATACCAGAATCTGGCACACGCGCGATCAAGGCGTCACGTGGTCAGCTACGGGCGGGCTGATCACGCCGAACGGGCTGTTCACTGCTACAGCGCCGCTCGGAGCGGGGAACCGCGTAATTCTGACCGCGGCCAGAAGCATTGACCATACACTCACCGGAACGGCCCTGGTGATCGTCAAGCCGGTCGGTTTGGTAATTACTCCTGCAACCGTCTCTCTCCTCGGCGGCATGCCTCAGCAGTTCAGGGCCATCGAATCGCGGCCTGCCTCCAGCGCGCAGGCATCCAATGCTGCGCCGGCAACGAATGCCGGAGCGGCTCCAATCACGGTGACCTGGAGCGTTTCCGACCCCAGCGTCAAAGTGACGCCAGACGGAATCGCGACCGCTCCTGAGCAGATTTCTCAATTGAAGCGAGTGATCGTTACCGCCACCGATACCACGGACCCCGAACGGCAAGCCGCGAGCGTGCTCTATCTAAACCCCGGCAACATGGAAATAAACGCGTCGCTGCCAACTGCCGAACTGAGCCGGGACCGGGTGCTGATCTCATTGGTAATGCTGATGGGAGCACTCGGTGCATTGCTGGCGGCGTCGAGGTCTCTGGCAAGCTTTGTTGGAAACAAAACCTTCGCACCGCGTTGGAGCTTGTACTACATCTTGAGACCGTTATTCGGTGCGGGCCTGGCAGCGATCGTCTTCTTTGGCTACCGCATCGGAGCTGTTACGGGCCTTAGAGACACGGCTCCTGCTGACCCTTTCGCCGCAGCGTTCATCGCAGGCATGGTCGGGCTGTTTGCAGACACAGTACTGCAAAAGCTCAAGGATACGATCGACGCACTTCTGCCGTCGAAGGATGATCGTAGCAACAAACTGACTCCTTCTACACCGGCAGCCGCGCCGTCCGTTAGCTCGGCACAGGGGTCTGTTACATCGAAGCAAATGACGGTAAAAGGGCAGGGGTTTTTGAGCGGAGCGACGATTACGCTGAACGGCCAAGCAAGGGAGGTTACGTTTGTGGACACCACCGAACTGCGTGCGGCACTGACGGATGCGGATACGGCGGGCAAGGTGAAAGTAATCGTGACTAATCCGGATAAGCAGGCCAGCTCCGCCTTAGACGCCGAAATCCAAGCTTAGGCGGCTAACTCCTGCAATGACGCCCAGCGCTACAAAGGAGTAATATCAGCCTAACTGAATTACGTCTCAAGAATCGTCCCGCGGCCGAGCAGCCAATCGGGATCCAGGCGCCGTTTGACATCGCGCATGGCGCCGATTTCACTGGCAGAATACATTAGTTTCAACAGATCGGTCTTGCTTTTGCCGATGCCGTGTTCGGCGGCGACTGTGCCGCCGAGGGAGACCACATATTCGGCGAATTCGCGCATTAGTTCTTCGACTTTCCGGGCCTGTTCCGGAGTTGCAGGGAACAGGTTGATGTGATTATTCGCATCACCGACATGGCCGAAGATGGTGTACTGACCCGGAAGCACCTGATCGCAGCGGCGCTTGTAATAGTTGTGCAGATCGCGGTTGCGTTCGAAGGGAACCGCGAAGTCGGTTGCGAATTTCGGATAGCCGTTACGGCGGGCAGTGTCGGTCACCATCACGGCTAGCGTGTGACGGAATTCGCGAAACCGCTCGCGATCTGCTGCGGTGAAGCCGAACCAGGATTCATCCTCGAAGGCGCCTTGGTTGGTGAGCCGGTTGGTCCATGCGTCTACTTCCGGGTCATCGTCGGATTGTAAGTTCTGCTCTATGAAGAGCGCGGCACGGGCAGCAGAGGGAATATCCGAGTAAGTGGGACGGAGCAGGCGCAAGGAGTGCTCGTCCAGGAATTCAATCTGCCGCAGCTCAGGAATGGGCCGCCACGCATCCACGGCCGCGAAAGCGGCGTCGTCCGACGGGAAAAAAACAATTCCGCTGAGAATCGCTGCGGGCTCTGAAAACAGTTGCAGGTCGGCGGAGGTCACGATCCCCAGCGTTCCTTCGCTGCCCGCAAGCAGGTCGACCCATTGAAGATCGGGCTGAAGATAATAGCCGGCTGAATTCTTGGTAGTGGCCGGAAGGCGAATGGGTTCGAAGGAAAAGCCGACGCGCTCCCCGCGCTGGAGATGTAGAGTGCGGCCGTCCATCAGTGTTATGTCGAGCGCCAGCACGTGGCGGCGCACGGAACCGTAGTGAAAACTGCGCGCCCCTCCGGCATTCGTGCCGATGATGCCGCCTATGCAAGCAGACGATTCAGTCGGGTTTGGGCCGAAGAACTGGCGCGTTTGTGCAGCGGCGTGCTGCAAATCTCTAAGAATTACACCTGCCCCGCAGCGCGCGAGGCCGCGATGAATTTCAATCTCGCGAAAGCGTTCGGGCGAGATGACCCAGCCACCATGCGGGACACGTGCGCCCGTGAGCCCCGTGCCGGCGCCGGCAACGGTCAACGGAATTTTGCCGGCGGAAGCGTTAGCGACGATTTCGCGAACCTCGCCGCCGTCAGTGGGAACGAAGACCCGATCAGCCTCTCCGCGATAACCGGAAGAATCCTCCAGATACCGGCTGATGTCCATACCGTTTAGATGCTGGGCGCTGACGTAACAGCACCATCGGAAGCTGAGCTGACTAGGGCGACATACTTTGCCATGACGCCGGATGTGTATTTCGGCGCGGGACGCTCAAACTTAGCCAGCCGTTGATGAAGCTCAGCGGTGGAAATGTCGAGACTCATCTCGCGCGTTTCGATATTGATGGTGATAAGATCGCCTTCCCGCACGGCTGCAATCGGGCCGCCGACGGCCGCTTCGGGCGCAACATGGCCGACCATTAGACCGCGGGTCGCTCCGCTGAACCGGCCGTCGGTGACGAGCGCAACGCTATCGGAGAGACCTTCGCCGACGATCGCGCTGGTCACTCCCAGCATTTCCCGCATACCCGGTCCGCCACGCGGCCCTTCGTAGCGGATCACCACCACGTCACCCGGCTTGATTTTGGCGCTCAGTACGGCATGCATAGCGGCCTCTTCGCTATCGAAGACGCGAGCGGGCCCGGTTTGCGAAGTGCGCTTGAGGCCGGTCACTTTGAGCACGCTGCCTTGGGGCGCGAGTGAGCCTTTCAGAATCACGATCCCGCCGGATTGCTTGATCGGATTGTCAAGCGGGCGGATCACGTCCTGGCCGGGCGTTTCGTGAGCGGATTGGACCTGTTCGGCGAAAGTTTTGCCGGTGATGGTCATGGCGCTCGGGTCGATATAGCCGCCGTCGTAGAGGCGCTTTGCGATTACTGGAATTCCGCCGGCTTTGTCCACGTCGGCCGCGGTGTAGCGGCCTGCGGGTTTGAGGTCGGCAAGCAGCGGCGTTTTGCTGCTCAGCTCTTGAAAATCATCAATGGTGAGCGGCACGCCCGCTTCGCGCGCGAACGCTAGCAGATGGAGAACAGCGTTGGTAGATCCGCCGGAAGCGGCGACGCTGGCGATGGCGTTGTCTATTGCAGTGCGCGTGACAATATCGCGCGGGCGCAGGTTCGTGCGCACGGCGTTCATGATGACTTCTCCGCACTGGCGCGCGGCCTCATGCTTGCGGGCATCCACTTGGGGGATCGCGTTGAGGCCCATGGGCGAAAGACCGATGATCTCCATGACGGTTGCCATCGTATTGGCTGTGTACTGGCCCCCGCACGCGCCGGGTCCGGGGCACGCGGCATTTTCGATCGCGAGCAGCTCGTCGTCGCCGAGGCGGCCTGCTGCATTGGCGCCCACGGCTTCAAAAACATCCTGGATCGTTATGTCCTTGCCTTTGTATCTACCCGGAAGAATGGTTCCACCATACAGGATCACGCCTGGAACATTTAAGCGCAACAGAGCCATCGCCGCGGCGGGAATCGTCTTGTCGCAGGCGACGAGCGCGACCAATCCATCGAACATGTGGCCGCGCGCGACCAGTTCGATCGAATCGGCGATGACCTCGCGGCTCACCAGCGAAGTCTTCATGCCTTCGGTGCCCATGGTGATGCCGTCGCTGATCGCAATGGTGTTGAACTCCATGGGCGTGCCGCCAGCTTCACGTATCCCCTTCGCAACATCTACCGCCAGCTCGCGCAGGTTGAAGTTGCATGGCATGGTGCCGATCCAGGTGTTCGCAATGCCGATGATCGGCTTCTTAAGGTCCGCATCTGTGTAGCCGATGGACTTCAGGTAAGAACGGGCCGGCGCGCGATCCTTGCCCTGCGTAATGGTGTAGCTCTGGAGCTTCATAGAAACTCCTATTTAAACAGGAGAACGGCCCAGCGACTACAACCGACGCAGGTTTCTGCGGAGACGGCCCGCGAGACAGAGAAGGATCAATCCAGCGATAGCGAGCGGGAGAGACGCGGGTTCGGGCGTGGCAAGCGCATCATCCGAATCCGTCACGACACTCGCGGGCAGTAATTCTACGGCATAGGACTCATTGCCGAACGTGCCTGAAGCGAGAATATCGCCAGAGGCATTGATTGCAAATGCTTCTTCGATTGACCAGCCGGAGCCGATCGGGAGCAAATTGTTGACGTCGAACATGATGCCATTCGAGTAAACGAAAGCATGCGAGCTGTTATCGCTCATCAGCGAATAGCCGACCACCGTGCCCGCATCGTTGACACCATAGGCGTAGCTTTGCGTTCCGCCTAGAGTGCCGATATCGACGGGAGATCCGCCTGTCCAGACGAAAGCATTGGCAAAGCCCTGAGCATTTTGCGCGCTGCCGACGATCTCTCCGTAATCATTGATCGCCGTGCCATAGCTGCTGCCGTTTGCGCCGGCGAACGTGCCGATGGGAGTCAACGCCGAGCCGTTCGAAAAAAAAGCGCTGAAGAGACCATTGCCGATAGAACTGGTTCCCGCTATCTGGCCGGAAGAATTCAGAGCGTAGGCGGCGCTCCACGTGCCGCCGGGCAGTGTACCTAGATCGGTCAAGGTCCCGTTGCTCCACGTGAAGGCATGCAATTGCCCATTGGCGGTTGTGTAGCCGCCGGCTACTTCACCACTGTTGTTGATGGCGGTTCCATAGCCTGGAACGCTGAGGCTTTGCGCTTGGCCGTTCGACCACTCAGTCACGTTTGGATTGTTGTTCGTCAACTGCGTTCCGACGACCGTGCCGGCATCATTCACTCCACTCGCCTGGCCGTCGCCTGCCAGCGAATTCGGCTGCCCATTGAAGGTGACCGGTACCTGATAGCCGGAAGGATTGGTGACGAAACCCACGGCCGATCCGGAATTATTGATGGCCGTTGGCATGGCGGCCCCGGCGCCCAGCGCGCCAAGGTTCACAACGGAATAAATGGGGTCCGCCGCAAGCTGCGACGGACCCCCCAGGAAGAAGTACAGGACCGCACTGGACCACGCAAGGAGAAGAGAGGAACGAGGCTTGAATACTGATCGCCGCATACCTACTCTTCGGCGTGCTATTGGTCCCAGTATGCAAAGAAAAGCGCAGACGGCCAAGAGGAATAGGTTTCAGGCTAGGCCGGCATAGCAGGGTACCGGCTAAGGCGCGGTCCCGTTCCATGCGATCGCTTCCCCGCTCAAGCCGCCGGAAACCAAAGCTCCAGGTTTTGGCCAGGCGCAATCGCAAACCACTTTTCGAAGAGCTCCGCGCGGAGATTGCGCACAGTGTGAATCTCCGCAGCGCTGAGTGCGCGCGGAGCAAATTGGCTGAACTCTTCGATTGCCCAGAGCACACCCGAACCGCGCTCCGAATCGAAAAGACCAACGATTCGCTCCACTTCGATCGCTTCGGGGGGCAGCGGGCCCCGGGCGCCTTTACCAGTGGTGTCGTCTATGTCCCAGCCATCGGCGATCAAACCGAAGAATCCATGCCGATAGCCAAGGGCGGTCTCGACGGCAAAATGCGTCAGATCATGTAAAACAAAATGTGCGGCGTGCCTGGTCTGCTTCTGCCAGGTTACGGACCCGTTTTCGCGGGTGCACCGCAACACTTCCGCGCCATCCGGCTGCTTAGAGATCTGAATCCGCAACACTCTCTTAATCCATCTGAGCCAGAACAACTGTAAGATCGTCTTCCGGGGCGGTGGTTGAGATCTTGGCAAACAATCTTCCTATAAGATCGGCTGGCTCGAGATTATTGGTATCTAGTAAGAACTGCATGAGCCGGTCACGTCCGAATTGCTCGCCATCTGGAGCCGTCGCTTCGATGATGCCGTCGGTGTAAAGAAGCAACTTATCTCCGCTCTCAAAGGGAACGGAAATATTCGTATAAGTTGCGTGTGGAAACGGGCCGATAAACAGGCCGTTTTCTGCAAGCTGCAATAAGTCGCCGCGACTTCTTCTAAACAAGAGCGAAGGTGGATGGCCAGCGCCGGAATAGGTCACCTGCCGAGCAAAAACATCGACAGATGCACATGCCGCTGTCACGTATTGACCCCCCAGTACATCGCGGAGCATGCTGTTGAAGCCGGTGAGCACGCGGGCCGGGTCACGTGCCTCGTCCCGCTGTGCGGAAAAGCAGATTTTCAACATAGAAGCAACCAGCGCCGCAGGTACGCCGTGACCGGAGACGTCTGCGACGAGGATGGTAAGCGAGTCGTCGCCGGTTTGAATGAAGTCGTAGAAATCGCCGGCGACGGCTGTCATCGGTTGATAACGGGTGGCAATTCGCAAAGTTGAGAGTCGCGGCGCGCTGCGCGGAAGAATAGAGCTTTGTATGTGCCTGGCGGTAGTTAGTTCCTTCTCCACCTCCGTCAGTTTCCGCTCTCGGGCAACAGCTCGCCACGACGCCGCGTAACCGAGCCCGGCTAGCAGAATCAGAATGCCGAGTGGCTCGAGGTCGATTTTCGCCGCTTTCAGCCCCAGGTTGTCGAGTAGCACCAGGACGCCGCAGACCAGTACAGGCCATCTCAAGCTTTTCGCCGCTGCATCCCGATTGTCGCGCAGAAAGACATGCAGCAGCACCAGCAGAGTTCCGGCGATGATGAGAATGTTATCCGCAATATCTGTCAGGCGCCACTGATGGCCGAGCATGCTTGCGCTTACGGCAATTGGTGCAAAAGCAACCTCCACCCATAGCCAAATCGAGATGGACCTCTTCCAACCTGGACCAAGAAACTCACGAGAGAAAGCAGCGTATGGGATTGGAATGACAAACGTCAGGAAGAGCGCCGATAGACTGAAGACCCTTACATTCGCCCCGGTCGCAGTTCGAACTAAATCATTCTGAAGAAAAAGACGTACTGCATAGATAAGCGCGAAAATTCCCAGCCACAGGAGCGACCGCTCGCGAGACCTGAGCCTTGAGAGCACGATCGATGTGATGCCAACGGCAAAGATAATGCTTGCGATCGCAATAAAGGGAAGGCCGGTGCGCAGAGCGCCTCGAACGACATCGAGTGGAATGGAAGAATCACTCAAACCGATGAGCGCCGCCACCGCTGAGAAATGCAGTGACGCAATTTATCGGGCTTCGGCCAGCTTGCGCGCCCGCTGCCACCGCAGTTTGTTCCGATATTCCTCGTAGAGCGTCGTAAAGGCCGCCCAATAGTAGCCGCACACGAACAACAGCAGAAAGGGAATGGCGAAAAAGTTGAGGGTATCGATGGCGAAATCTATCATGAAGACAAAGTAAGTGCCGATCGCGAGCTCGATATAAGGAAGCCAACCGCTGCGGCGCCGGTAAGCTGCAGGATTGAGCTTCACTTTCTCGCTGCCCATAGCGTACTTTGGTGTTCTCGCAAAACTTGTCTGAATGCCCAGTAGGGCCTCCACGACGCCTTTGGTGTTGCTCACTGTCAGCGCGACCCCCGCGGCCATCAGCATCGGCAAGAATGCAATCGATTTCCACCAGGTCTTCGGATAAAGCTCTCTTTGCGCGTAAAGGTAGAACGCGGAGATAGACCAGAAGGACGCGATGATCAACGGCAGGTCAATGAGCACCATTTGGAAAACGCCCATGTAGAAGCGCACGATCATGACTGGAAGCATCAGCATGGAAACGGCGAGCATGAGCGGATAAGAAATATTGGGCGTGAGGTGCAGGAAGGCTTCCGCCTTGACACGGAATGGGAGGTCGGCCTTCAAGATGCGGGGCAGCAGCTTTTTCGCAACTTGCGTTAATCCCTTGGCCCAGCGCGCCTGCTGCACCTGGAAGCCGTAGGTCTCGGCAGGCAACTCGGAAGGGCAGTCGAGAGCTGGAACGTAGACGAAGCGCCATCCATTAAGCTGCGCGCGATAGCTCAAGTCCGAATCTTCCGTGAGGGTTTCGTGTTGCCAACCGCCGGCGTCATCGATCATGCTGCGGCGCAGGATTCCAGCCGTCCCGTTGAAGTTGAAGAACAGCCCGGAGCCACAGCGCGCACCGTGCTCCAACACGAAGTGCCCGTCGAGGAGCATCGCTTCCACCTGGGTGAGAATGCTGTATTCCTTGTTGAGATAGCTCCAGCGGGTTTGGACGACACCGACTTCCGGGTCCACGAAGAAGTGCGCGGTTCGATGCAGAAAGTCCGCAGGGGGAAGAAAGTCGGCGTCGAATATTGCGATCAACTCGCCCGTGGCAGTTGCAAGCCCCTCCTGCAATGCGCCCGCCTTGAAGCCGTGGCGATTGTCCCGGTGGCGGTATTCGATCGGAAGACCTGCCGCTTTGTATTCGTTGCAGAGACGCTGAGTATAAGGATGCGTTTCGTCCGTTGAATCGTCGAGTACCTGGATTTGCAGGAGGTCGCGCGGGTAGTCAATCTTGCTGACCTCTTCGAGAAGACGGGCAACCACGAAGCGCTCGTTGTAGAGCGGTAGCTGGATGGTGACTTTAGGAAGCTGCTCGAATTGCCGCGGCGCCGTTCGCAGAAGATTCTTGCGGTACTTCTTATACCGCCGGATGGTCTCGTAGCGGTGTATCCCGTAGATCGATAGGATAAAGAGGATACCGAAATAAGGGATCAGTAGAGACCAATCGAAGGGCGACAGCTGGTATATTCCCGAAAAGGTATTGTCGAAGAGCCCGTTTGCAAGGCGCGAGCCGAGACTTGGCTGAGCAAACAGCAATAGACAGAGCGAATACATGAGCTTAGAAGCGCACGGCCCTTACGGCCTCCCCAAACCAGTTTAGCTTGTTTGCCCTGCCTCTTGAAACTGTACGGTCTATTACTAGCGCCCGCTCACTGGTACCTTTCCGCGCCACAACACCGCCGTAAGTTATTGAACTGGCTAATTTCGGAGAACAACCCGGCGTAATTTCGCGTATGATCGAGCGTGTGGGTTCGTTTCGTTAGGAGGAACCACCGATGAGAGACAACGTCAAGATCGTAGCGATTCTGAACATTGTATTGGGAAGCCTCGGAGCGCTGGCTGGGCTGGTGGTGCTGATGATCTTCGGTGGGTTGGCAGGGATGGCCGGGTTGAACACCGGCCAAGATGGGGCGCCACCGGCGGCGATTCTGGCGCTGATCGGAACGGGCATAGCAATTTTCTTGTTCATCCTCTCCGTACCGGCCATTATCGGAGGCTGGGGGATGTTGAAGTTCCGGCCCTGGGCCCGCATCCTGATGATCATCGTCTCAGTACTTAATTTGCTCCATTTTCCGATCGGCACCGCGCTCGGAATCTATGGTCTTATTGTGCTCCTGAACGACGAGACGCGGCGGCTGTTCGAGACCGGCGGGACGTATGTGCCTCCCCCGGTTCAGTATGCAGCGCAAGCTCCTTATGGCCAGCCGGCTTACGGGCCAACGGGTGGCTATGCGTCGCCGGGTTACCCGCAGCAGAATTATCCGCAGCAGCCGCCTCCGCCGCCGACTCCGGGCAGCTAGCATTCGAATCACCCGCCGCCAGCAGCTTGCGCGCCGAGTTGAAAATGTCACGGAGCATTTCGGCGGTGAGCCGTCCGGTAGATGTATTCTGCTGGCTCGGGTGATAGGAACACAAGACCCGGGCCCCGTTTGGATGGGTATCGAAAAAGGCTCCGTGGGCGAAGCGGAATTGTGCTCGCGAGCGGATGAGAGCGGAATCCTGCAGCACAGAGAGATATGCATCCAGAGCGATAGCGCCTAGCGCGACTACTGCGCGCACATTCGCAAGCAGCGCCAGCTCGCGAACAAGAAACGGCCGGCAGGCCAGCGTCTCTTCCCGCAGCGGCTTATTGTCAGGCGGGACGCAGCGGACCGACGCGGCAATGTAAGCGTCTTTCAGCACCAGCCCGTCGTCGCGGGAGATGCTGTGCGGCTGGTTGGCGAATCCTGTCTCCCACAGGGCACGATAAAGGAACTCACCGGAGCGATCGCCAGTAAATGCACGGCCAGTGCGATTGGAGCCGTGAGCGCCGGGCGCGAGGCCCATAATCAGAAGGCGCGCGAACGGATCACCGAAACCAGGCACGGGCCGTCTCCAGTAATCCTGCCCGCGGTAGGCGCGTCTTTGTACACGGCCGATCTCTTCCCGATGCGCAACCAAGCGAGGACACCGCCTGCAACTTACTATGTCGTTATGAAGGACGCGCAGAGCGCTCACGAATCCGGTCGATGAACTCATTGGATCGGAAGAACGTGCCGAGACACGCCTTCGCTCGCGATTATAATCCGCTGACGAGTTTCAATTGTTCCGATCTTTGTTCGGATGAGGCGCGCTTTAAGGTCCGGGACGGGTTCTTGCGGAACCGCTCAATGGAAGCTGCCAGGGCGTGCAGCGACAGTCGCGAGAAATCCGGCGGGGTAGGAGTTCGGAACATGGGCAGGATATCGGAGAACGTCTCCACTAACCTGGGATCCCGCCATCCCTTGGCAACCTCTTCGCGAATAACGTTGAGAGCATCATCAGGCGAGAGAGCGCGCTTGTACGGGCGTGCGGTGGTGAGCGCGTCGTAGATGTCCGCCAACTGTAGAATACGCGCCAGCAGAGGGATCTCTTCGCCTTTGAGGCCATCCGGATAGCCGGTCCCGTCCCATCGTTCGTGATGATGCCGGATGATGGGCAAAACTGGCGCGAGCGATCGCATGCTGCTGCAGATACGTTCACCGCGTTCAGCGTGAGTCTTCATGATCTCCCATTCTTCGGGAGTAAGCGCTCCGGGCTTGAAAAGAATATGGTCCGGGATAGCAACTTTACCGACGTCGTGCAGATATCCGCCGCGCTGCAGGGCAAGAATGTCGGACGGAGGAAGATCCAAGGCCAAGCCCATCGCCGCAGCCATGAGAGCGAGGCGCTGGCAGTGCTGTCCTAGGTCGCGGTCGCGTTCTTCGACCGATTGAGCGAGAGAAAACAGGACGGTTTCGGAATCGTCGAGCGAATCGATCATCGCCTTGTGGCGGAGGCTAGCTTGTACACGGGCCAGGAATGCTCTGGGTCGTAGCGGAGCAACTAGGAATTCATCAGCTCCGGCTTCGATGGCCAGTACTTCGTTTTCGAGGTCGTCACAGGCGGCCATCACAAAGACCGGCAAAAACTGTGTTGCAGAGGCTTTCTTGAGCATGCGGCAGAACTCAATTGCCCCAAGCTCATGCGCGGCCACATCGATTAAAACTAAATCCACCCGATGCAGGGAAATGGCCCCGATCGCCTCTGAGGTGGTATTCGCTTCGCTCAGTTCATGATGGATCTCACCCAGCATGTTTCGCAAATTGTGGCGGTTCGCGGCACAACTGTCGACAATCAGGATCTTGCCACGCGCGGGGGATGCCTTCGGCCCGGCGCCCTGCTCCAGAAGGTGCCACTGCTCCGCCGGTGCGCTTGACTGGTTCAAACTTGTGGGCTCAATCTCCATTCACGAAATCACGCTCTGTTTGTCTATCGGCCTAAGCGCTTAACGGCTTTAGGATTCCTTGGCAGCGAGGCGTAAATGTGAGGGGCTACTTTGACCCGTTTTTGACAATGCTGGGGTTTTTCTCCACACCGTAAGCGTAGAACTCCCGCGGCCTAAGTATCGGTGAGCTGCTAGTAAGCAACCGGGAGATCGCCCAGTATATTGGAAAGGTACTGCAAGGTCTCGGCGATGGGCGGCACGCCACCGGCCCTGTCGACCGCTCCCGGGCCAGCGTTGTACGCGGCCAGCGCCAGCGTCACGTCCCCACCAAAGCGATCCAGCATCATCTTCAAGAACTTCGCTCCTCCATCGACGTTACTCGGCGGATCGTATGGGTCTTCTAAGTGAAGCATGTCTGCCGTTTCAGGCATGATCTGCATTAAACCCATAGCCCCGGCTGTAGACAATGCACAGGGCTTGAAAGCGGATTCTTGTTTCATCACCGATCGGAGCAAGTCAGGGTTAAGCCCGTGCTTGCCGGCAGCGACTTGTATCAGCTTATTTACCTCAGGGCTTCCGAGCGCATCACACGAATCGGGAGCTACCTGAACATTGGGCATAGACAACGGAAGGGAACCCGGCCACGGCAGACTGAAAAAAGCCAAGGACTTGGAGCTGCTCATTCCATCCGATGACGAAGTAGAAGACGGACCAAGGGTCGCGGCCAGCCCGCTGTGAAGCTGTAGCGGCTGCACCTGCTGCACAATCGATTCGTGCTGTTTGTGCAGCGAGGTATTTTCGATATTCTCGCGAAACGCGTCTAGAGAGACCTGCTGCGCTTCAATCGATTTCTGCATGGCTGCCGCGCCTTGGTCGGCCGCAGGACTTGACTGGGAAAGTGCCGGAGCACCGCTACTTTGACCGAGAGAGGTACTGCAAAAGACCAGCAAAAGTACCAAAACATTCTTGCGGATGTTCGTACTAAACGTTCCCATTACTCAAGCCATCGGCAAATTAGGTCCGCAACTTTATCGTCGAAAAACAAGTCTTACGCAATGCGACACAGGCGGTGGGGAAGTGGTGTGTTCACAGAACCTCGATAAATCACGGCGGACCAGGTGCACAAGACCATTCAACTGCTGATCATTGAGGATAATCCCGGCGACGTTCGATTGCTCGAAGAGGCTTTCCGAGAACTGCGTGCGGACGTTAACATTCATGTCGCTAAGGATGGCGCCGAAGGGCTCGACATGGTCTTACACTCTCCGCAGCCGAAGGGTCACTGGCACCCGGATCTGATCCTGCTAGATCTGAACCTACCGAAAGTCAGTGGCCACGACGTCCTGATCCGGATAAAAAGCAATCCAAAAACCTGCCGGATTCCCATCATTATCCTGACCTCTTCACGCGCCGAATCCGACGTGCGCCGGGCTTACGAGTCGCACGCGAACGCGTATTTGAAAAAGCCGTCGACGCTGGACGGCTTGATGGCGACGGCGCAGGACATCAAGAGCTTCTGGATGGAAACCGCTACCTTGCCGGGCTAGCCTCAGCCGAGAAGTTAGCAGCGGCGGCCAGCCCAGTTGCCCGGTAAATTTAAGAGCGCGAAACGCTAGCTTCCGTGTTTTAATTGAGGTGGAAACAGGCGCGCCCGCGGCCTTTCTTCCAAACTCCCAAGGAGTATCCCCGCTGAATACCAAAGCTGCTGTTGCCGCCCAAGTGCGCGAACCTACCGACCGCTGGACCACCACGGACGCCGCCGAACTCTACGATGTCGCCAGTTGGGGGAAGGGCTACTTCTCGGTAGGAGCCAACGGGAACCTGTTAGTCCATCCGACCAAAGAAGCGAGCCGGAGCATCGACCTGAAAAAGCTGGTTGACACGCTGGAATGGCGAGGCATTTCGCTGCCCATCTTGATCCGTTTCGCCGACATTCTGAAGCATCGCCTAGGCGAAATGCACCAGGCATTCGATACGTCGATTCGCGAACATGGCTACCACGGCGGCTACTGCTGCGTGTATCCGATCAAAGTGAATCAGCAAAGACAAGTGGTTGAGGAGGTCTTCCAATTTGGCCGGGCATACCGGTTCGGTCTCGAGGCTGGCTCCAAGCCGGAATTGTTGGCGGTGCTCGCAATAGCGGATAACGAGACGCCGATCATCTGTAACGGATTCAAGGACGACGAATACATCGAGATGGTGATGCTGGCAAAAAAAATCGGTCGGCGCATCATCCCTGTGATCGAGAAGTTTACCGAACTGGAGCTGATCGCGAAGCATGCCGAGCAGGTGGGCGTGAAGCCAACCATCGGGCTTCGTGTGAAGCTTGCCAGCCGCGGCTCCGGGCGGTGGAAGTCTTCGGGCGGCTACCGGTCGAAGTTCGGCCTGACAGTCAGCGAAGCGCTCAAGGCGGTAGAGTTCTTGAAAGAACGCGGATTGGAGAACTCATTGGAGCTGCTCCATTTCCATCTGGGCAGCCAGATTACCAACATACGGCAGATCAAGGCCGCGGTGATTGAGGCGGCGCGCATCTACGTCGATCTCAAGAAGCTGGCGACGGGGCTGACTTATTTGGACGTCGGAGGCGGTCTTGGCATCGACTATGACGGCTCGCAAACGGACTTCGAATCAAGCGTCAACTATACGCTCGAAGAATACGCGCGCGACGTTGTCTATCACATCCAAAGCATCTGCGACGAGGCGGAGGTGCCGCACCCGCACATCATTACCGAGAGCGGCCGCGCGGTGGCCGCGTATCACAGCGTTTTGGTGTTCAATGTTCTAGGCGTGAGCGGTTTGGGTGAAGCGGACCTGCCCGCCAATGTGCCAGAGGATGCCGAACAACCGCTGATCGATCTTTTCGAAACGCATCGATCGATCAACAAGAAGAATCTGCTGGAAAACTATCACGATGCGCAACAGGCTTTGGATTCGGCGCTGAACCTGTTCAGCCTGGGGTATCTTTCGCTTCAGCAGCGCAGCCTTGCTGAGAATTTCTATTGGGCGATCAGCCGAAAAATCCTGAAGCTCGCCGGCGAGCTGGAGTTTTTTCCTGAGGAGCTCGAGGGGCTGGACGCGATGCTCTCCGACACTTACTTCTGCAACTTTTCGCTGTTCCAAAGCATGCCGGATAGCTGGGCAATCAAGCAGCTCTTTCCGATCATGCCCATCCACCGGCTGGACGAGGCGCCGATTCGTCATGCGGTTCTGGGTGACATATCGTGCGACTCGGACGGCAAGATAGATCAGTTTATTGACCGTCGCGACGTGAAGAAGACTCTTCCGTTGCATCCGTTTAACAACGGAAGCTACATTCTGGCGGCATTTTTGTTGGGCGCATACCAGGAGATCCTCGGGGATCTTCATAACCTTTTTGGCGACACCAACGCCGTGCATGTGAGCTTGGATCAGCATGGCGACATCCTGCTCGATACCGTCGTGCAAGGCGACACCGTGCGCGAGGTGCTGGATTATGTCCAATACAACTCGCAGACGCTGGTTGACGCTTTTCGCAAAGACGTGGAGGCGGCAGTTCGCGAGCAACGCATCGGCTATGAAGACGCCGGGCGTTTGCTGAAGTTCTACGAAGAAGGGCTGCAAGGCTACACGTATCTGGAGCAGTAGTGGGTGAGCAGCCCGGAGCGGTGGCCGTCGCGGCTCCGGGAGTCCCGCTTCGCGTGGTTCTGGTTGCCCCGCGCAATCCCCTGAATATCGGCGCTGCGGCGCGCGCCATGAGCAATTTCGGCTTCACTCGGTTGCGTCTGGTGAATCCTTACAATGCAGCTTTCCTTGAAGCACGCTCCGCGATCAAGTCGAAGTACGTCCTGGAGCAGGCGCAGATCTTCGATAACCTGGCGGAGGCGGTTGCGGATTGCACGCTGGTGGTTGGCACCACCGCGGTGGGCCATCGCGATCTGCACGTGCCGCTATACAGGCTGGAAACTGCGGGCGCGCTGATTCGCGAGCATCTGGCCAACTCCAGCGTGGCGCTGCTGTTCGGGTCTGAGAAATTCGGGCTGTCGAACGAAGACATGAGCCATTGTCATTGGCTGTTGCGCATCCCTACGCGGGAAGAGCACGGCTCGATGAACCTCGGCCAAGCCGTCGCTGTCTGCTTATACGAATTGAGGCGCAGCGGAGAGGCGGCGGAGCATCGGTTTGAGCCGAGCGCGAAAGCATCAGCCGCGGAGAATGAACGCGTCACAGCATTGTTGCTCGAGTTGCTCGCGCGCTCCGGCTATACAAATCAGCGCACTTCGCAATCCACAGAGCTAAAGATCAGGCGCCTGGTACGGCGGCTGGGCATTCCAGCAGGAGATGCGGAGACTTGGCTCGGCATTCTCCGGCAGATCCTATGGAAGGTAAAGCAGGGCGGCGAAGAATAGAAACCTACGAGTGTCCGTTACTCGATTTGCGCTCTATGTCTCCCACGCGCTCTTCGAGTGCGATGAGCCGCTCATTGAATCCGCCAACTAGAATTTCGTTCGCCTTGAAACGGCTCTCAAAGCTGATTGCCCACTTGCGGAATTCCTTGAGAAGGGCAGTTTCAACCGAGCGCGTCAACTTCACGTTCTCGTCAGAACGCTTGTCCAGTTGGTCCAAACGTACTTCGATGGGTTGGAAGCGTCTTTCCACCCGTTCAAAGCGCTTGTCTACTTGCTCGAAGCGCTTGTCTACTTGCGCAAGAGCTCCACCATCTGGTCAAACCGTTTGTTCAGTTCTTCATCGGTCATAGGCGCAATCAGATACTATTATGGCCAAAATCGACTCCCTCCTCAATTCTCCACATCGAAAGTCGTCTCGCCGGTAGCTCGCGCCCCGCTTGCCGTTGTCGCCGTGATAGACAACGTATGCGTCCCGTTGCTCAAGGTGGTTGTGTCGACATAATAATTCCAGCCGACATCCGGGCAACCGGGCGCGTTGTATCTGGCACATACGTCCGGCCGGGCCCACGACCCGGCGTTGCCTTGCAATACGCCGTCGATCTGGACCAAAACGCTGGTCACAGGTTCTGAGGTATCGAGCGCCCAGCCTCCAAACCCCGCCTCGCCGCTAACGGGGGCCCCAACGAGCGGCGCGTCGATAGCTACATGAAGCGGACTCGCGGCCGTCAAGTTGACAACCGTGAAAGCCATGCTGGTCGTGCTGCTCTGCCCAGCCGAAGAGGTCGCCGTCACCTGCATCGTGTGGTTGCCGTCTCCCAGCATCGTCGTGTCCAGCCAAAGTGACCAGCCGACGTTCGGGCATCCAGTCCGATTTGGAAAGAGTGCGCAAACGTCAGGACGGGGGTTTCCATAAGTAGCATTCCCGACTGGAACGCCGTCCACCGCTACTGTCACTTGCGCGATGCCGGTCAAATCATCGATCGCCCATCCGCCAACGATGTTTCCGCCGGTAAGCCGATTATTCTGCGTGCTCGGTACGTCGATTACGACCCGCATGGGATTGGACGTGGTCCAGTTCGCGATTTTGACGGGAACGCTCGTCGTCGCGTGACTGCCGTCAGCCGATGTGGCCAAAATTGCGAGCGAATGAGATCCATCCGGAAACTTGGTCGTATCGAGCAGGAAACTCCATCCCACATTGGGACATCCCGTTGCACCTGCAAAATTCGCGCATACGTCGGGACGGCTGATTCCGTAAAGCGCGGGTCCCACCAGCACGCCGTCAACGTATGCCGAAACGTTCGTGACAGCCGAGCTCTGGTTAAGCGCCCAGCCTTTCACAGTTGTCCCGCCCATCAAAGCCGCCGACTGAAGACTCGGGTTTTCGAGCGTCAGATGTAGAGCCCCCGATGTTCCAGCATTCATCGAAGTGAACTCCGATTGGCTAGTCAGATGTAGGCCGTTGGCATCGTATGCGGTAATGCTCAAGTTGTGTATTCCGTCCGCCAACATCGTTGTATCGAGAATAAAATTCCATCCAACATTCGGACACCCCTGCCGATTCGGATAAGCGGCGCAAACGTCCGGGCGACTGCCGCCATACGCGGCATTGCCCCAAACGACCCCATCCACCGATACCGACACCTGGCTAATGACTGAATTGTCGTCTACAGCCCAACCCCCCATCGCAGCATACCCGTTGAATGCACTGTCTGCAGAATTTGGACGGCCAATGGAAAGATGTATGGGACTCGAAGCCGTCTGGTTCGCCACCGTGAATGACGCTGTCGCCGTTGTACTCTGGCCCTCCGTGGTGGTTGCAGTCAGGGCCAATGTATGCGCACCGTCGCCAAGGTACGTCGTGTCTATCCACGCGTTCCAGCCTACGTTCGGGCAACCGGGCGCGTTCGCACGCGCAGCGCAGACGTCAGGTCGGGAACCGCCGTAGCTGACGTTGTCAACTGGGATTCCATCTACACTCAGCGACACCTGGGCAATGGCCGCTAACGAGTCGATAGCCCAGCCTCCAAAGAATGCGCCGCCGCTAAATGCTGTATTGTTGGCTCCAGGCGTATCGATTGCGATCTTGATGGGATCGTTGGACGAAGCCGTCCAATTCGCGACCGTAAACGCCGCGCTCAGAGCGGCATGCTGGCCGGCGGCGTCAGTGCTTGTGATCGTCAACGTATGACCTCCGGTTGATAGCGCGGTCGTATCCAACGTGAATATCCAACCCACGTTCGGGCACCCCAACGCGGCGTAAGCGCCACACACGTCATTGCGCACGCCCCCATACTGCGCAGGTCCAAGTACGACTCCGTCCACCGATACGTCGATATCTGCGATGGAAGACGTTTCGCTCGCCGCCCACCCGGAGAACTCCACCGTCCCCAGAAACGGCTGCGCATTCGGGCCAGGCACGTCGATATCAAGCAGCGTGCCTCCGGCCGGTACCGATGGCGAACTTGCAATCACGGCGCTGTAGCTGTTACTGAGCACACCATCGACCGTAACCACGACGCTTGCGGCGCCTGGGGTCGCATCGTTCGGCAACTGAAGCACAATCTCTCCGGGGGCGACGGAACTAAGGGGTGCACGTTCGCCATTAACGGTCACATATGTGCTTCCGAGCACCGGTGCGAAACTCCCACTCGAAGCAGCGGCTGCTGCGCCCAGATTTTGTCCCGTGATAATCGCAATCGTACCCGCGACCAGCGAACCGTCCGGGGCCGGCTGCAATGATGCGATTGAAGGCTGATTTGCAATCGGCTGATAAGAAGTTGCGCTTACCTGAGTAGTGACGTAGGTAGATCGCGCTGCGATGAAGGATTGCATTTGCGTCACCGCCGTCTGGAATGCGCCGGCCGGACAAGGCCCGGGGGGCGAGCTAACCAGGCATCGCTTATTCGGATCGTTCTGGGCGGCCGCCGCAATCACGCCGTATTCGCGGTTGAGTTCCTGGGTTGCCCAACCGCCCGTGCCTCCAAACATCTGTGCGGCTTTGGCGAGAGTTGCCATATAAATACCTTGGTACTCCGGGATGCTCATGAGACGGTTCGCAAGCACATCGCTCGACACATCTTGAGTAATCGAACGTTGCGCGTTGCTGAAGCTGTCGTCTTCGTCCCAGGGAATAAATGTGTATAGCGTAGAATTCTGAAACTGATAGAGGTAGAAATTGTTGATGCCGTACGGGTCGCTCAGAATGCCGTCTGAATTAGCCAATACGTTATCGATCGCGACGTACTCCAGGTAATACGCCGGGCTTAGATATGGAGAAATCGCCGCAATAAAATCGGCGTCCGACGAGTTGTTGATTGCGGCGGCCATGTTCGCGAAGTTAGCGAGATCCGGGCTGTTCTGATTCGTCTTGAGGTCCAGGAATTGGGAGTAAAGCGAAGGGTCTGATCCAAGGTCGCTGAAATAATAAGACGCAGCTTCTTCCCACTCATACAGATAACCGCCATTCTCGCCGAAATCCCGCTCGAGAAAATTTGTGTCTTCATGCTCCACGATCGTAAAAAATCCAAATAGCTGGCCGTTGACGTAGAGCTGAGCAGGCACTTCGCGCGGCGCGGGTAAACCCATCATCTGATAAAACTTCATAGCGATCGTCTCGTGCATGTTCGACGCGTCGCCATTGTTCGCTTTCAGCAGAAAGAAATTGATGCCGAGAAAAGACTGGCTCTTCTCGTAATGCGCGATATTTACGTCCAGGTTCGGTTTCACCGGGCTCCGCGTCGCTCCCCCGTGCTGCCGGATGCCAACGTCCATGCTGACGCCGTTCCAGGAGAACTGCGCGTGATAGTAAGTATTGTCGAGAAAGTTGGCGCGCAATGCCGCCCAATCGCTGGGGTCGACGGTTAGCGAAATCTGCTGGACAACCGTGTCGTCAAAGAATGCGTTCGATGCGCTCTGTGCGCGCATTTGCGGCACCCATACGGCGAACGCCGTGATCCAAATCCAGTAGATTCGTCTGCTCATTGGAACCCGGTCTAACTCCTGTCTTTGTCATTTTTCGTTCCCCAGAGCCCAGTTCTTCAGTGAATGTCTCGCCCAAATGCCTTCTACGTTACTACAGGTGCGGCGTTGGCGCTGGTGATCGCAAACGGGAAGAGATCTCTTCGGCTCAACGCGCCGCCAAAACCTGTCATTCCAGAAGGCCAATGCTATTCTGAAACGCAATGACGAAGGTCCAGACCACCTTCAAGCTTGCCCGCCAACTCAACGATCCGGAACTCAAAAGCATCTCGCGTCTGCACGCCGTCTACGGAATTCTCGCAGCCTGGGTGCTGGCTTCAAACGAATTGTTTGTCGAATACGACGCATCGCGCCTGTCGGCCAGCGACGTTCGCGGCGCCGTCGAACAGCACGGCATTCCGATCTCATGAAACTCGGGCGGTGGTTGCTACCGATAAATCTTGTCTGCGCTCTTATTAGCTTGGCTGCCGAAACAGGCGAGTGGCTCTACTACGGCCATGACCCGGGTGGCCAGCGATTTTCGCCGCTTACGATCATCAACCGGTCCAATGTGAAATCGCTGAAGGTTGCCTGGACGTTTCGCACGGGCGACGCCTATGCGCCAAAGAATGGATCGAAGCCGACCCAATTCGAGGCTACACCTTTATATGTAGATGGCGTCCTCTATCTGGGCACGCCGCTCGGCCGCGTCATTGCGCTGGACCCGCTAACGGGGGCTCAGCATTGGTCCTACGATCCGCACGTCGACAAAGATAAAGGTTACGGCGACTACGCCAATCGAGGCGTCTCCACCTGGAAATCTCCAAACCGGCAACGCCGCATTTACATCGCTACCATCGACGCGCGCCTCATTGCTCTCGGTGCTGCAACCGGCAAGCCATGCGCCGATTTCGGAGACAACGGAGTCGTCGATCTTCGTAACGGTTTGCGCATCGCTCCCCATTGGTATTCAGACTACGAGGAGACCTCCCCGCCAGCCATCGTCGGGAACACCATCGTGATCGGCTCGGCGGTGGCCGACAATGGATCCACCGCACAAGCCAGCGGCGAAGTGCGCGCCTTCGATGCCATCACCGGCAAACTGAAATGGTCCTGGGATCCGATTCCACAGGATCCGCATGCGGTCGGCGCCGACACGTGGAAAAACGGCAGCGCGGCTCGCACCGGTGCAGCGAACGCCTGGTCGGTCATTGCGGCCGATCCGGTTCGTAATCTGGTTTTTGTTCCCACTGGCAGCGCAAGCCCGGATTATTATGGCGGAGAGCGGCTCGGCGATAATCTGTTCGCCGATTCCGTCGTGGCTTTGCGCGCGGATACCGGAGAGCGCGTGTGGCACTTTCAAACCGTGCATCACGATCTGTGGGATTTCGATGTCGCCACCCCACCACTTCTGTTCGACATGCACCGGAACGGCGCCGTCGTGCCTGCTATCGCCATAGGCTCAAAAACCGGCAACCTCTTCATCCTGAATCGCGAGACCGGCCAGCCGATCTTCGGAGTTGAAGAGCGCCCTGTTCCCCAGACCGATGTGCCCGGCGAGGCAACCGCCCCCACCCAGCCCTTCCCGCTGAAACCCGCGCCTGTAACGACACAGAAGATGACGCCGGATGATGCCTGGGGAATCGACGAGGCCGATCGCAAGTGGTGTCACGACGAAATCAGCAAACTGCGCACGGGCGGAATCTTCACGCCGCCATCTCTTCAAGGGACTTTATCGATGCCCGGCAATGTCGGCGGCCAGAACTGGGGCGGCATGGCGTATGATCCCATCCACGATCTTCTGGTTCTTCCGCAGAATCACTTCGCAGCAGAAGCCCGGCTGATCCCGCGCGCCGATTACGAATCTCTACGCGAATCGCGCGGCCGAAAAATCGACGGCGATTGGGAGTTCGCACCGCAGAGAGGCGCGCCGTACGGAATGATGCGGAGATTTCTGCTGAGTCCCAAACGTCTGCCATGCACTCCGCCGCCGTGGGGCGCTCTGTTAGCCATCCAGGCGAGCACGGGCGAAAAGAAATGGGAAGTACCGCTAGGGCAATTTTCGCCGCGACTGCCTGCTAAGTTCGGATCCATTTCGCTGGGCGGACCGATTGCGACGGCGGGAGGTCTCGTCTTTATCGCCAGCACGCTCGACTCCGCCATTTACGCTTTCGATTCTGAGACCGGCCAGCAGCTATGGAAGGGCGACTTACCCACCAGCGGCAAAGCGACTCCTATGACTTTTCAAGGCCCGGATGGGAAGCAATATGTGGTCATTTCCGCAGGCGGTTATGGCATCCCCGATCTCTCTCCGCTCGGCGATTACGTCGTGGCATTTAGTTTGTGAATCGTTTGACGGTGGGCGTGAATCCCGTCCGCGAAGCGTTACGCGCGCACCGGCCATTAGATAGGGTTCTCATCGCGAAAGGCGCGGCTGGTCCACGCATTCAGGAAATTATCGAACTGTGCCGTCTGCAGGACGTACCGATTCGCTTCGAACCGCGCGAGTCGCTCGACCGGGCAACTAACAGTGCCTCGCATCAAGGTGTGATCGCCTTTGGATCTGCTCACTCGTACGTTGAGCTAAGTGAGGTACTCGCGGGCGCCAGGCTACTGGTGGTGCTGGACGGCGTAGAGGATCCCCACAATTTAGGGGCAATTGTTCGGACCGCGCATGCAGCGGGCGCAAACGCGGTGGTGATTCCTGAGCGAAGAGCTGCGCCTCTCACGGAAACCGTGGCAAAAGCGGCGGCGGGCGCCCTGGAATACCTGCCGGTGGCACGCATTACCAACGTGAGTCAAGCCTTGGAACATTTGAAGCAGCAGGGATTTTGGATCTACGGCCTGGACGAGCATGGTCCGGCCCCGTACGACCGGATCGAGTACAACACGCCGACGGCGATGGTGCTCGGAGGCGAAGGCAAGGGACTGCATCACGGTGTGCAGAAGCATTGCGACGTGCTGGTTCGGATTCCCATGGCGGGAGCTGTTTCGTCGCTGAACGTTTCCGTTGCCGCCGGCGTTGTGTTGTTTGAGTGGAGACGCAAGAATCAAGTGGCCTGATTCCGGCGCTGCCGCCGCCCCGCTATCATCGAATCAACGCAACATGAAAAGAGTCGATTTGTACATCAAGGTTGAAGTAGATTTGGAAGAAGATGAAAAGCTGGAACGAGTGGCGGGCGAAATCTGCCGGCAACTTGAGAAGCTGTACTCGGTCCGATCCGCCGAGTTGTCCAACGCTGTGGTTCGCGAGTAGTTACTCGATCAGTTCCCGATGAATTCGAATCAGATAGCCGTCCGTCATGCCTGCAATGTAATCGCAGACTAAGCGATGAACAGGCACATCGTTCCGGGTGTCGCGATAACCTGGAATATTTTCTGGATTTTTAAGCAAGAATTCGAATAGCTCGCTCATCTTACTAACTGCAATTGCTCGTTCATCCAACAACTGCGGGCAAGAATAGACGTGATTTACCAAAACCGCCCGGAGTTGCCGGTTAGTTGGAGCCGTCTCTGGCGAGAGCTGCACCAGCCGATAGCTCAGGGACCGCACATCTTCTACAGTTTCGGCTCCCGCGATTTCCGCTGCTCGAACCGTCGCTTCGATCAGGCCGCCTATCAAGAAATTCATCAATTGCCGTTGAACTTCCCAGAAGCGCGCTCGATCGGTAGCGCCCGGATACTGCGTGTCCACCTGTTCGGCCAGTTGCGCGAAGATGGGGACTTGATCGCGAAGCTGCTCCATCGAGAGCAGGCCGGCGGAGAAAGCATCGTCCAAGTCCGCGGAGTTATATGCAATCTCATCCGCAAGATCAAGGATCTGTGCCTCTAGCGGAGGTCTTTGTCCCGGCAAAAACTCCTGTAGGTCCGCTTCCGCATCGGCATTTACCTCGCGAGAGTGTTTGACGATGCCCTCGCGGACTTCGAAAGTCAGGTTGAGTCCGTCAAAGCGAGCATATCGCTGCTCCAGTAAATCGACAATTCGCAGCGCGTGCCGGTTGTGCTCGAAGCCGCTGCCGAACCGTTGCATGTGCCGGTCTAGCTCTCTCTCTCCCACATGCCCAAAAGGCGGATGCCCCAGATCATGAGCCAGCGCCAGCGTCTCCGTGTACTCTTCATTCAAGTGCATCGCAGCCGCTATGGTGCGCGCTACCTGAGAAACTTCAATGGTGTGCGTAAGCCGGTTTCGAAAATGGTCGCCCAGCCCTCGAGCAAAGACTTGCGTCTTTCCTTCCAGCCGCCGAAACGCTCGCGAATGGATGATGCGGTCGCGGTCGCGTTGAAAATCGTTTCGGTAAGGATGCGAGGGTTCCGGAAACCTGCGGCCGCGCAGATTGTATGGACCAAGCCGAAGTCGGCCCAACATGCGTCGTTTACTTGTTCAATTGAGAAGAGATCTGCTGGACGGCCCGGCTCACCGCGGGGTCCGTCTCAGCCCGCAGCGATTGAAGCAGCTTTTTGGCTTCCTGCGGGTTGCTGGTTTCGTCCAGATGCGCGAGAAGAATCTCGGCTTGCGCTTTGGAGACAAGATCGGTCGGCTTGCTGATGATGTCGCGCAGAAGCGCCTGCGCTTCGCTCACTCTATTTGCGCCCGCGAAAATCTGAGCCAGCGCAATCTTCGCCAGAGGCGCACATTCGCTGCTTGAATTGGCAACTGCCTGCAGATCGGTCTCCGCGCCCTTAGTGTCCTGTCTGGCAGCCTTTAGGGTACCCAAATAATACTGTGCGATCAACCCCTGTCGCGTGCCGCCATCTTTCGTCACTACGTCCTGTAGCGCCTTCATAGAGGCTTGCGTCTTCGCCTCCTGTGTGGGGAAAGTTTTCCCGAGTTGGCCCGGCGCGCCGACCGGCGCCTCTAGAATCGCGAACGCGTTTTCCAAATCCTGCTGCCGCAGGGCATTTCTATACGCTGCGTACCAGAACGCTCCACCGCCCAGGATCAATACGATGCCTAGGATGATACTCCATCGGATAACGTTTTCGCGATGCGAACGCGCGTAAACAACAACGCCGGAGACCGCATCCGTGAAATGATCGTGCTGGAGCTGCTCCTTAAGTTCGTGACGGGTCAAAACGCACTACTACCTTTCTAACTGGGTTGACATCAGTAGTTTAGCACGACATCAGCATCCTGAGATTCGCTACGACGCGGCGAATTCAACGCAATCTGGCGCCTCGTCCCCAACGGTCTGGCGCGGGGCGAAATACAAGATTCAAATTATGCCGGCGCGCCGATTACGGCACAGGAACGAGCAGAGCCTTGCCAGCTACCGTTGTGAGCCCGTCCAGAGTGTCTTTGAAAGCCTGGGCGAGAGGCGGCGAAGCGCTCAGATTCCACAAAATCTCGGCATTGTTCCACGCTTGCTCGCGCGCCGCGCTCACGCTCCAAGCAGCAATCGTATCTTCCAGGTGAGATACCGGGGGAAGGGGATCCCCAAGGAGTCGAGCATGCAACGTTTGCTTCGCGCTCTCGATGATGGCGTCTAACGTGCTATTCAACGCCGTATAGTCGCGGTATTGCTCGGAAAGGTGCTGCGGGACAGTAGATTTCGCTCGGCAGGTCGCAACTAGGGCCTCCGGAAGGTCGTGGTTGATGTGCGCGTTGATCCCACTTAGCGCAAATTGGATTCGTGCAATCCTCGTGTTACTTCGGGAGACAAACATGACCTGCCAACACCCCGCAGGAAACGCTCCCGTGAGCGAAGTGCTCAATGCGTCGAAATACAGCTTTGCAAATTGAACGTCCAATTCCGCCAGCCACCCGGAATCGTTAAAGCCGCCGGAGTTGACGCGCGCTTCTACAGCCTGTGTCACCTGGAGATAAAGCCAGTTAAACCACTTGAGGCCATCTCCGTCGATGCATATCCCATCGATCGTCTGCATGGTTCGCAGTACGTCCGCAATCGATACCGGAGTGGCTTGCACTGCAGCTAGTAGCTGTGCATCATAGGGGAACATGGCGACTTATTCTATCGGACTCCGCGCACACTCCGGCTGGGCGGTTCTGGTCGCCGTCGCCGGTACGCTGACCGCCCCGCTCGTTCTGCAACGCCGGCGCATAGAGTTGACCGATTGCAGCATCCCTGGTTCCCGCCAGCCGTATCATACGGTCCGCCCGATGCAACTGGCTGAAGCCCAAGTCTTCCTCGACCGCTGCGCCGAACATTCCCGAGCCATGGCCCAAGCCGCCATTCAGACTGCGCTCCACGAGTTGACGAACCAAGGTCACACCGTCGCCGCCTCGTGCATCCTCTTAGGTTCCGGTCGAACTACCAAAGATCTCGCCGCCATACTGGCATCCCATCCTGCCATGCACACTGCCGAAGGCGATTTCTTTCGCGAAGCGCTCCGGCAGGCCTGTGCCTTCTGCGGCCTTGCGCTGACAGGCATCAATGAACGCGACCTGCTCAACCAAACCTCCGAGGCACTCCGCATGCCCGTCGATCAAATTGACCACCGCCTCTCTGCGATCGGCAAATCGATCGGCCCCCCATGGCGTCAGGACGAAAAGCTCTGCGCCCTCACAGGCTGGCTGCTCCTCAAGTGAATCACCCCGCCTTGCTGGTACTGAAACTTTTCGCGCTATTCCGCTCTCGAGAATCTCCTTTTTGCTGTAACGTTACGTTGCTTCCTTGGTCCCATTATGGTCAGCCTGCAATGGCTCTAAGTCGCAAGGAGGAGGAGATGAAATCACTAGCAATGGCGGTCTTGATCGGCTTCCTGATCACGCCTGCAGCCGTCCTGGCGTCCAGCACCACCGTTTCAAGTTGCGCTTCGGACAACCAAAGCGGTCTGTGTTTTTGGACCATTAACGACCAACAAGATAATAACCCGCCTAACACCGCAACGCCGGAGACTTTCACGCAGTTGCTCGGTATCAATAACGCCAGCACGGTGGCGGGCTATTACGGAAGCGGCACGCTTCCCGACCACCCGAATAAAGGAATCACCTTTAGCGTGGCCGGCGGTTTTCCTCAGACCATCACTTTCAACCCAGAGAATTTCCCCGGTTCGGCTCAGACACAGGTTGTCGGTATCAACAACTTATCCAATGCGACAACGGTCGGATTTTGGGTCAACTCGGCAGGCACAAATTTCGGTTTTGCGGATGTTGGCGGTACGTATACCAGTGTTGTCGATCCAGCCACTACCGGCGCCGTCAATCAGCTTCTGGGAGTAAATAACAACAACGTTGCCGCAGGGTTCTACACAGATTCGGCCGGCAATAACCACGCATATCTATACAACATAGGAACCTCCACTTTCACGCCGCTGACTTTACCCGCCAGCTTCAACGCTGTCAGCGTTACCGCTACCGATGTTAATAACGCCGGTATCGTTTGCGGATTTTACACCGACGCGAACGGAATCACTCATGGATTTCTCGACAATGCCGGTCATTTCACCAGTTACGAAGACCCGAATGGGACTGACACCATGTTTTTTGGCTTGAACAATTCCAACGAAGTCGTGGGCAGCTATGTGGGGGCAAGAAGCGGGATAACAAACGGACTTTTGTTCGAGACCGCTAGTAACTGGTGGGTTGAGGTCTACGATCCGAACGCTTCGGGGACGCCCGAATTTGGCGTAAACGGCACAACTGTGAACGGTATCAACGATCAAGGTTACCTGGTCGGGTTTTATTCGAATGGAAAAGACGGGGTTGACGGCTTTCTTGCGACACCTGAACCATCCTCGTTGGCCTTCATCGGTCTGGCTGGGCTCGCGGCCGGTTGCTTCTATAGGCGAAAAAGGCGCAGCGTCCGATAGGCATTCGATAGCAAGTCTCGACAACGATTCAAGACCTTTCTGCCATCGAAGCCGTTCGATACGAACTCGGGCGTATCTGTCTATCGCCGGCCGCGCTAAACTGAAGGCTAGCGCTTGCAACTGGAATCTGCTACTTGAGTTCTTCAACTGTCCTTGAGGCCCCGGTGGACACACGGGCTGCCGCACGGCGTTCTTTTCTGCTGGTTTTCTTGTGTACGTTCGTCGGCGCCGCCGCCCAGATCCTGGTCAAGCAAGGCACTGCGGAACTGGGCGCAGGCCACATTACACTGGGCGAGGTGGCACGCCATCCCGGGCTTTTTTTCAGCTTCTGTATCGGAATCATCACCAACTTAAGACTGTTTTGCGGGTATTTACTGTATGGCGTAATGACCTTCTTAATGGCTCTTGCGCTCAAAGGCCGTGAGTTGTCCCGCCTGTTTCCAATCATCGCGCTGACTTATGTCTGGGTGACGATTCTTTCGCTTTTTATACTCGGTGAGCACATGAACTTTTTTCGAAGTATCGGGATTGCTTTCATCGTCTGTGGCGTATCCGTTCTGGGTTTGAAGAAGTAGATCATGCACACTCCGGCAAGCTCAATCGTTCTGGTTCTGTTCGGGTCCTTCATCGGGTCCTTTGGCGCGGTGTTCTTAAAGCTGGGCGCGGAGCACATGCAAGGCAGCCTGTCCCGCATCTTGAATAACTACTGGCTTGCCATAGGCATTGCGCTGTATCTGCTCTCCTCGGTCTTCTACATCATGGGCATTTCGCAGGGGCAGCTCACGGTTCTGTATCCGATGGTCTCGCTCGGCTACATTTGGGCTATTTTGTGGGCCAAGCTCTTCTTCAAAGAACCTTTTACGATGGCGAAAATAGGCGGTTTGCTGATGATCGTCTTTGGCGTCGCGCTGATCAATTTGGGTAAAGCTTAGTTTTTCACGTGCTCACGCCAGGTGGTGGCGAAGCTTACCAGCGCTTTGGGGCGGCATCCGCGCACGACAATTTTGATGATCGCCAGCGCGACCCAGGCGAAGAAGACGGCCGTGATCCAGACCCTCGCGCCCTGGCCGAAAAACGCGGGCAGCACAAATTGCGCAGCGAACAAAAGGAACATGGCAAGCGCTTCGCGCCACTCGAATTCCATGTTGAGCAGGAACGTGAGCCCGACACAGCTTTGCCCAATGGTCAGCAACAGCTCGGATTGTTGTTGGCTGTCGAGTGGAATGGCGGAGAGCGCACCACGGCTCAACGATAACGCGATAGGCAGCAGAGCCACCAGCAGCGTCCATTGATTGATGTTGCTGGATGCGATATTCATGAGCCCGATAGAGGCGCTCTCCTTCTGCCGCGCGAAATAGAACGTAGACGCAAGCTCCGGAAACTCCGATACGATCGGCGCGAACCACTGGATCACGATAAAGCTCGGCACGCCAATGGCGCCCGCAAACGCGATCAGGCTACCGAGAAACGGCTCAGCCGTGAAGTAGATCAACACGCCACCGATGGCGAAGCAGCCGGCGATTGATAGGATGCGCCAACGCCTGGGGGCTGTTGTCATGGCGCGGGGAACGGCCTCCAAATCGCCCACACCTTCGCGTTCCTGTGGCGGAAGCTTAGTGAGCAGCCACAGATATCCTGCGTAAAACGCAATCAGCACGCCCGCGTCGTAAACGTGCAGGCTGCCTTTCCACCAGATGACTGCCGCATACACTAGCGGGAAGAAGAGGCCGATCACTTCGACGCTCTGGTGGACATCCAGTTCGATCGTTCGAAGCGGTTGACCCGTGCTCCGGCGATAGACGGTCGCGGCAGTTGCGTAGATCATCGGCCACGCCAGCCCGGTGAGCAGCCGCAGCGCGCCTGTCAGGTTTGCCAGCAGCAGATCCGTCTGCTGCCGCCATGCCAGAACTCCTTCTACTGCAAATTCCGGCAGGGTTTGCATCCATGCAAGAATCGCCAACGCGAAGCCTTGCGCCACGAAAAATTGCGCCGACTCCGCGCCCCACGCGATCAGAACAGAGGCGATCAGGATGCACGGCGCTGTCCAAAGCACCGCCCATGGGCTCGAATGATACAGAGGCGCTGCGTAGAAGAGTAGCGCCAACGCGCAGAATCGAGGCCGCAATATCCCACATGGTAGCGCCCCGAGCGCTCGTTCCCGGTAGGATGAAGGTTATGGCGATTTGGTCCTGAATTGAATGCCTGCCTTTCCTGTCCAAACTCCCCAGGGTAATTACTCCGCCATTGTTGAACGCGGCCTTTTGCAGCGCGCCGCAGATTTTATTCCCCGACGTGCGGGCAAGCTTTTCATCATCAGTACGGAAGATGTCTGGCACCTGCACGGCCAAGTACTCGAACAGCAATTGAAGTCTGAGCATCACGTCCTGTTTTTGGCGCTCGGCGAATCGAACAAGCGCCTCGCCACAGTAGAAGGACTGGCCGAGCAAATGATGGAGCACGGTGCGGACCGGACCAGTATCGTGATCGGCTTGGGCGGCGGCATCGTTACCGACGTCGCGGGCTTTCTTGCAGCGATCTTCATGCGCGGCATCCCAGTGCTGCAGATCCCGACTACGCTTCTTGCTCAAGTGGACGCGGCCATCGGCGGCAAAACTGGGGTCAATCTCGTCAACGGCAAGAACCTCGTCGGCAGCTTTCATCAGCCGCTCGCAGTCTTGATCGATCCCGAAGTGCTGGCAACTCTCCCAGCCCGCGAGTACCGCGCCGGGCTGTTTGAAGTAATCAAATGTGGCATCATTCGCGACCGCGGCTTGTTCGATCTACTTGCGAGCCAGCCGGACGCCGTGCTCTCGATGCGGGCGGACACAGTTGACGGTTTAATCGCCGCCGCAGTGCGGATCAAAGCGGAAGTCGTTTCCTGCGACGAGCGCGAAAGCGGCTTACGCCGGATCCTGAATTTCGGCCACACCATCGGTCACGCGATTGAGGCCGAAATCGAATATGCGCGCTTTTTGCACGGCGAGGCGATCGCCTGGGGCATGCTGGCCGCCACCCGATTGGCGGAACTGACTAAGTTACTGGATGAGGCAAGCGCAGATCTCATTCGACAAACAATCTGCCGCTACGGACCGCTGCCGCGGGCAGACAACCTGGATCCCGATCGCCTGATTGCGCGGCTTGCAAGCGACAAGAAAACGTTGCAGGGGACGGTACACTTCGTCTTGCCGACCGCCATCGGTGAGGTGAGAGTGGTGCCCGGAATCGAATCGCAGCTCATCCGCCGCGCTATCCTGGATTCTCTGCAGGAAAGCCGGTGACTACCGCTTCAGGCACGACACCTCCCGGTACATCGGGGGAGCGGCAGGCGGCCCAATGGGTGCAGCGCATGTTTGCGGATATCGCACCTAAATACGATCTGATCAACCATCTGCTGTCGTTCAACATCGATCGTGGTTGGCGCAGGGCACTCACAAACCGTCTTTCGCCAATCTTGAGCCGGACGGACGCCCGGGTTCTGGATCTCTGCTGCGGCACCGGCGATGTGATGCTCGAGTTGCAAGCGGTAGCCGCCGCTCCCGTCATGGGGGCCGATTTCTGTCATCAAATGCTTGTTTCGGCGCGGGCGAAAGCGGCTCGCTCAGGCCATCTCGCTCCGTTATTCGAAGCAGATGCCTTGCAGTTACCCATCGCGAACGCAAGTCTCGATGCGATCTCCATTTCTTTTGGGTTCCGCAATCTCGCTAATTACGCCGCCGGCCTCGACGAATTGCATCGGGTGCTAAAACCAGGCGGCGTTCTTGCCATCCTGGAGTTCTCACATCCCCAGGGGGTCGTGATGCGAGCAAGCTATGGTTTCTATTCGCGCGTGTTGCTGCCTGTTATCGGCTCACTCATTTCTGGTTCCCGGGAAGCATATGCCTATCTGCCCGATTCGATCGGTAAATTCCCTGACGCCGAACCCTTGCGTGACATGATGGAGTCCGCGGGTTTCAACCCCACGGAATTTCAATTTCTGACTGGCGGAATCGCCGCTCTCCACCTGGGCACGAAATCAATGCCCGGCTGAGTTGCTCAACGCTCGATGAATCTCCTCGCGCAACCCCAAATTGCGGACCAGCCGTAACAAGTAATTCGGATGGAGGCCTAACACGCGCGCCGCTTGCTTGTAATCTCCGTTCCCTTGTACGTACGCGTCGAGAATGGCTTCCCGTTTTGCCTGTCCGACTGAATGATGATACTTGGTGCCAGCGTCCCGCGGCGCCGACTCCACCAGCGTCTCCGGCAAATCCTCCGGCAACACCACTTCTGAGACTCCAAGCACAACGGCCCTCTCCATCGCATTTTCGAGTTCACGAACATTTCCGGGCCAGGAGTACTGCACCAGTATGTCCTCGGCTTCGGGAGAGAGCCCTTCGACGCGCCGCTTGCAGCGTTCGGAAGAACGTTGCAGAAAGTAACGCGCCAGCAGGCCTATATCTTCTTTGCGTTCGCGCAAAGGCGGAGATTCAAGCATCACCACGTTCAGCCGATGATAAAGATCCTCGCGAAATTTGCCTTCTCTGACAGCTTCGGTAAGGTCCAAATTCGTCGCGGCAATCACGCGCACATCCAGCGAATGCACCTGCGTTCCGCCTACCCGCTCGAACTCGCGCTGTTGTAATACCCGCAACAGCTTCGCTTGCACTGACAGCGCCAATTCGCTCACCTCATCCAGGAAAATGGTCCCGCCTTGCGCCAGTTCAAAGCGGCCCCGTTTCAGCAGAATCGCCCCCGTAAACGCGCCCTTTTCATGACCAAACAGCTCGCTTTCAAACAAGTTCTCGCTCAGCGCCGCGCAGTTCACGGCCACAAACGGATGATCCCGCCGGCCGCTCTTCTGATGGAGCGCGCGGGCGATGAGTTCCTTTCCCGTTCCGCTCTCGCCCGTAATCAGAACAGTGGTGTCGCGAGGCGCCACACGATCGATCAACCCGAGCAATCGCCGGATCACTGCGCTATTTCCCACAATTCCCGTGTTCGTTGCAATTTGCTCTTGCAGCAAAGCATTCTCAGCCCGCAAAGTTTCTACTTCATGATTAGCTTCGAATCCTATGGAAGCTAGCGACGCAATCGCGGTAAGCGCCTCCAGGTGAGCCGGCAGGCGATTGTTTTCGTATTCGGGGACGCGGACTACAAGTGCGCCGCCCAGCACGCCGGACAGGTAGAGCGGCACGCCAGCCAGGCGGGTTTCAGGATCTGACTGCGCGCCTTCTTCGCACACGCGGCGCAATAAAGCTTCTAAATCGGTCTTATATTCGGAACCCGATTCTCCATACCGCGCCAGCAGTTCGGCGATGCTCGCCCCTTGCAGCAGCACGCCTTGCTCCACGGGAAGCAAATCCGAAACCAGCCGCAGGATTTGGGTGCGAAGCAGCTTGGTCTGCGCATCATCCGCGCTGGCCGCCATGGCGCGAAACAGAAAGACAAGCGAGCATGCCACCAGCAACACCGGCTTTACCTCAGCTTCCGAGCGCACCGCGGGTTCTCCTGCCCGTTCGTGCGACCGGAACATCAGAATCGTCTTCCCCACGCCGATCTGGTCGCGGTCTTCGAGCCATCTCTCCGCGGAGCGCATGCCGTTTACGTAAGTACCCAGTGACGTTCGAAGATCCGTCATTACAAAGCGGTCGCCCTGGCGCCGGATCTGGCAATGCCGCCAGCCCACCTCCGCCTCATTCAGAACCACGGTAGAATTAGGCGCGCGCCCGATCACAATTTCCGTGTTAGTGAGCGCATACCGCGTCCCGGCTAACGGACCGTTGACGATAATTAGCTCAGCGCCCATGTGAGCACTAATGTAGCTCACCCGCCGCACTTAAATTCGTGCAAGTGCGCTCGCCGCCAGCCGCTAAGCGATGCTGATCAAGTCCTGCTCGGCCTCGAGAAAGCCGTTTTCGGCTTCAGCGCTCTCCAGATCCAGAAATCGAGTGTCCAGCAAGCGCCCGGTGTCAATTCGGCCCATCGCCGAAAGCAGCGTCTCTTTTATGGAAGGATGATCAGCTTCCAGTTCCGCGAGGATCTCCCGCAGGCTGCGCCGAACAGTGCCGGTTTTTTGCGAACAGCCACAAGGAATCACCGGTGCCCCCAGCGCCGCCGCGAAATCCCGCGTCAGATTTTCCGTAACGTACACGAGCGGCCGAATGAGCCGGAACTCGCGCTTGCTCGACCATGTCACAGCGGGCAGCGCGCTGATTCTGCCGGTGAACATTGCATTCCGTAGAAACGACTCGCAGAAATCGTCCGCCGTATGCCCGAATGCAATCACGTTCGCTCCGAGCCGCCTCGCGATCTGGTAGACAGCGCGCCGCCGGAACCTGCTGCACAGATCGCAACCATGCTCCGGCTGGTCGACTAAAAGCTTCAACGACGGCGCGTCCTCTATATACGTCCAATCAACACCGCGCTCTCGCAAGTACGCGCCCACCGGCTCGATGGGCGCAAGGAATTTCCCCTGTTCCACCGTGAAGGCACAGACGCTGAAATCAATGGGCGCACGCCGCTGCAACACCGACAGCGCTTCGAGCAACGTCAACGAATCTTTTCCACCCGACACGCCGACCGCCACGCGATCTCCGTCGCGAATCATACGAAAACGGCCGATCGCCTCGCCAACCTTCCGCAGAATCGATTTTTCCAAATCCACTTTTCTCACGATAGCGCGCCAGTGGCTTGTCAGAGTTTGAGCGACAATTTGCACAGCTGGTCGCGCCTTGCGCGACAATTTGCACAGGATGATTTGTACCTGATGATTGCCGTCGAAATCTCTTCCTTCGGCCCTCCCGATGTTCTTCAACCCGTCGAGCGCCCGAATCCGGAGCCTAAACCCGACGAGATCATCATCCGGGTGCAAGCAGCGGGCGTCGCTCGCGCCGATGTGCTGCAGCGGCAAGGCAAATATCCACCGCCGCCCGGCGCGTCCGATATTCCGGGGCTGGATGTTGCTGGAATAGTAGCTTCCACCGGCCGCAATGTCACCGGATGGAAACCTGGTGACAGCGTCTGCGCCATCTTGGCCGGTGGCGGATACGCGGAATTCTGTGCCGTTCCGAAAGTGCAGGTCCTCCCAATCCCGGAAGGCTGGACTGCGATTGAAGCCGCAACACTCCCTGAAAATCTCTTCACTGTTTTTGACAACCTGGTAACTCGCGCCGGCCTGCGGCGCGGCGAGACGATACTGATTCACGGCGGTACGAGCGGCGTCGGTAGCATGGCAATCATGCTCGCGCGCGCCTGGAGTGCAGTGCCAATCGCCACCGCTGGTACTCAGGAAAAATGCGACGCTTGCCTCGGCTTCGGGGCGGCCCACGCAATCAACTACAAGCAGTCGGATTTCGTCGTCGAGGTGAACCGTCTAACCGCTGGGCGCGGCGTCGATGTAGTGCTCGATATGGTGGGCGGACCATACCTGGACAGAAACCTGGAAGCGCTTGCGCTGGAAGGCCGGATCGCGATCGTAGCGACGCAGGGTGGCCGCACCGGGCAGCTAGAGATTCACAAACTGATGTTGAAGCGCGGCAGAGTGATCGGTTCCACTATGCGCGCCCGCACACCCGCGGAGAAAGGCCACGTCGCGGAGCGGTTACTTCAGGACGTGTGGCCGTTGCTACCCGCGAAAAACCCAATCCGCCCCATCATCGATTCCACTTTCCCGCTTCGCGATGCCAGGCTCGCACACGAACGCATGGAAAGCGGCGGCCACATCGGCAAAATTGTCTTGACCATCTAATATGCGCATTGGCATCACTTGTTATCCCACCTACGGGGGCAGCGGGATCGTCGCCACCGAACTCGGCCTTGAACTCGCGTTACGCGGTCATGAGGTGCACTTCATCAGCTACGCAAATCCAATCCGGCTCGATCCGGACACACCCGGCATCTATTACCACGAAGTCGAAGTTTCCACTTATCCACTATTCCAGTATCCGCCCTATTCGCTCGCGCTCGCCTCACGGATGGCGGAAGTCGCCGAACGCCACAGCCTCGATCTGCTCCATGTCCATTACGCCATTCCGCACTCCATATCCGCACTGCTCGCTCAGCAGATGACCACCAGTCGCCGCTTGCCGTTCATCACTACGTTGCACGGCACTGACATTACTCTGGTGGGCGCTGACCGGTCTTACTTTCCCATTACGAAGTTTTCCATCGAGCGCTCCGATGGAGTCACGACTATCAGCGAATACATGCGCCGCCGTACGGTTGAATTTTTCGGCGTGCAAAATCCCATCGAAGTGATCCACAACTTCGTGAACTGCTCGCTCTATCGCCCCGATCCGGAAGCCCAGCGCAAAGGTCGAAAGCGTATCCTCCACATTTCGAATTTCCGCCCCGTCAAACGCGTGCTGGATTGTATTTACGCGTTTGCCAAGGTTCGCCAGCATGTCGATGCCGAGCTGGTCATGGCCGGTGACGGACCCGATCGGGGTCCGGCCGAAGGTTTGGCCGGCGAACTCGGCCTTGATCCGTATGTTCGCTTCCTCGGCAAGCAGGATCACATGGAGCGATTGATTCCCCGCATGTATGCTTTGCACCTGCCCAGCGAGATGGAAGCATTCGGCTTGGCGGCCTTGGAGGCCATGGCTTGCGGCGTGCCTCCAGTAGCCACCCGGACAGGTGGCGTACCCGATCTCATTACCCACTCGATTGACGGCTTCATGGAACCGGTAGGGGATGTCGACGCCCAGGCGGCACGGCTCACGGAGCTGCTGACGGACGGCGCCTTGCATGCGCGCATCGCGGCAGCCGCGCGCAAAACGGCGGAAACACGGTTCTGTACCGATCTGATTATTCCCCAGTACGAGGCATACTACGCCCGCGTTCTCGGGACCGAGGGAACCTTCCATCGTCCGGCGGTGTCTACTTAAGTAGCTGGCATTTACAAAGCCAGTAGGGGTAGAATTTCAGTCGATGGCGCGACCCTTATTGGGCACTCCGGGGACCCTGTCCATTTTGGCGGGCAGACCGGCCGGTATTTCCGAAGAAGACGCCCGTATCTTGCGAGGTCTTCGGGCCGGGATAGACGAAGCGTATCGGGAATTGATCGATCGCTATGAGCAACCGGTTTACGGCGTGGTGTATCGGCTCCTGGAGAATCCAGGCGACACTTGTGACGTGGTTCAGGAAGTGTTCTTGAAGGTGTTTCGAGGTGTGAATTCATTTCGCGAACAGAGTAGTCTTCGCACCTGGATATACAGAATCGCACTCAACGAGGCGCACAATCACCGCCGCTGGTTCAGCCGCCATTGCCGCCGCGAGATTTCGATCGAGAACGAGCGTGGCGACGGCAGGAGCCCGTTGGAATTCGCCTCTGATCCGGGTCGTTCGCCCTTCGACCAGGCGCTGGACACAGAGACCCGCACGCTGATCGAACGCGCCTTGGCCAGCATCAATCCGGTCTTCCGGACGGCGGTGGTGCTGCGTGACATTCAGAATTTAAGTTATGAGGAGATTGCGGAGATTTTGCAGGTTTCGCTAGGAACAGTGAAATCGAGGATCCTTCGCGGGCGCGAGGCCCTGCGGCGCGAGCTGACACAGCGGCCGGACCAGGGTTTGGCGGAAGCGATGGCGTAATGGCCGGTTATTTTGAATTGGGAACTATGGCACTTTCATGACGTGTTGGAGCGCAAAGCGTCGGAGTACGGACTATGTGGACGGGCGGCTGCGCGGGAGTGAGCGCTCCCGGATAGCGGCGCATCTCGCCGAGTGCGATGCCTGTTCCCAGCAAGTCGAGGAGTTAGCCTCAGTGCGCTCCACCTTGCGCGACTTGCGCGTGCCTGTCGCCCCGTCGCCCTTGCGGACCGAACTGCTGATTATGGCCTCCCGCGAGCGCAAGCTTTCTCGCCACTCACGTTTGGAGCGCCTGTGGAACCGTTGGAGGTTTCGGCTGAACGAAATGATGCGCCCGTTTACCATTCCCGCAACCGGCGGCGTGCTCTCCAGTTTGGTCTTGTTTGCGGCGCTAGCGATTACTATCAGTACGACCACGCGCGCCGTCGCCTATGAAGTGCCGGTGATCTATGCGGACAGAGTGGATCCGAATCTGGTTCCGGTCGAGCTGCGGTCGTCAGTGGTTTTGACTTTGAGCCTTGACGACAAGGGGCGCATCACGGATTACGCGGTGCGAGACGGTTCCGATTCCTTTGTTGGGGACCCCAGCCGGCTTCAATACAACAATATTGCGCTTCCCGAATTCCGCACTGTACTGGCTATGACGCAACCGGTGAGCCGCGACATCAGCATTTCATTTACCCCCCTCGTGTTCCGGCCGTAGAGAGCCGGTGCACCTCCCGGCCTCATCACGTTCGGTTGATCATCGCCGTCGCCGTCGATTCGAAATAAGTCCAAAGAATCTGTTTTGCTTCGGCAGGCATGTTGGTTTCCTGCAACGCGTTCGCCATTAGCCGCAGCCAACGGTCGCGGGCTGCGTGAGTAATTGAAAACGGTGCGTGCCGCATGCGCAGGCGGGGATGGCCGCGGTGTTCGACATAACGCGCTGGGCCTCCGAAACGAAAAATCAGAAACTCGCGCAGTCGTTGCTCGGCCCCAGCTAGATCTCGCCCGCGATACAGCGGTCCGAGGATCTCGTCATCCGGCACTTGACGGTAAAAATAAGCTATCAAGTTTTCAAATCCACCCTCGCCGATGACAGAGTAGATGTCCTGCTCTTCCATGCAAATAAATATTATTGCGAAATCCGAGGAAGTTTGCTTTCCTCGGGGATACTACTTACGGCTCGCCAGTGTGATCGAGATAAGTAACTTCTTTGGATTTCGGCAAGCGCGTTCCCGGTGCCCCGGCCTAGCGGGTTTGAGAACTCTATCGCTAACTCGCAGCCTTATCGGAGAGGGTGCCGCCAGCAAGAGAAAACGCCTGGTTTCAGCCGCTCAAAGCGGGTCCTTCGAAAACGGGTATTTCTTAGTGCTTGTGTTTGCAATCAATTCCGCGTTGGGAGCATTTACAAGGTCGGCCGCGGCTACGTTTAGCGAGCGGCGGTTCGGTGAGCGGAGGCTGGGGCCGAACA